>RRZU011538081.1_pt1 | contig 15861 bp, 16 predicted proteins | sample 2165561 | NCBI WGS metagenome assembly RRZU01 (sample SAMN10456909, study PRJNA506462) | wastewater metagenome | isolation source: wastewater sludge | place: USA: Moscow, Idaho
AATCCGATGTCACCAACGGTGTAACCAACATATGTGGACGAGCACTATTTCGTTATCCACAGATGTAGTGAACGTCCTTGCCAAACCCACGTTCACTATGTTCACCATGTCGTGGGCCGCGCCCCGCCCGAACGCTCTTCCGTTGAGCCGACTCGTGCGTCGGCAACCCGGGCGCCTGGGGGATGACGCTAGTCGCTGAGGACCGCCTCGTAGTCTTGACCGCCGGCGAAGATACCCAGGACGGTCACGGTCTGGTCGGCGTCGTCGACGGTGATCGCGATGGCGACGCGCTTTCTGAAGTGGGTGATCCGCAACCCGGGGCGGAGGTCGTCCCGCAATGTGCCGCGGTGCGGGAACACAGCCAGTCCCTCGCAGTGCGCCTGGATCGCGTCGACGTAGTCAGCGGCGACCTGCGGTGACGAAGCCTCAGCGACATAGCGGTACAGGGAGGCCAGCTGCTCGATCGCCTCGGGGAGGAACCGGACGGCGAAGGTCACCGTCCGGTGACCTCGCGCAGACGCGCCCGGGCCTCCTCGGCGGACAGCGCCCTCGACGGGTCGGCGGCGAACCGGTCGTAGGCAGGGACCACCTCGTCGCGCAGCCAGGCCTCGACGGCCCGGTCCCGCGCAGCCAGGGTGCGCAGACCCTCGCGGATGACCTCACTCTCGGACGCGTATTCTCCCGAGGCAACCCGGGCGCGCACCATGTCCGCCATCTCCAACGGCAATGTGACACTCATCTGCTTCGTCGTACGCATCGCCCACCTCCCCGGTTTGAGTAGGACTCAATCCTACTCCGCGGGGATGCGTATACCTGTCAGCGGTTGGGGTAGAGAAGGTGCGGCCGGACGTCTGACCGGGGTAGCCAAATCATCCGGGTCGGGGCGCCAGGGCGGCTTCGCCACTCCACGCAGGTCCGGTCGGAGCTGAACCACACCGCGACCGCGGGGACGATCGAGGTGCGGTTCTCCCACACCAGCCGAGCGAGGACCAGCCGCCCCGCGCCGGGCCGACCCAGCTTCCGATCCTTGCCCGGTGGCGCGCCGACCGCGTTCAAAGGTGCTCGCAGCAGCCGCTTCGAGTCATCCATCTCCACGGCGACAATTCGAACACCTGTTCTGGCCCGCTCGTCAAGCGACGCCTCCGAGCAGCGGCGACCGGCCGCGTCCACCCGGGACCCGGTTCCGCACCCGATCCACGGAAGTGGGCAACGAACCTGTCCGGAACGGGCCCTCCCAGCGGCTTAAGGAAGTAGCACCGAGATTGGATCCCAATGCCCCAGCCACACCACCTCGGCCTGGCGCTCAGCTACTTGAGCCTGGCCGTCGACCAGTTGCTCGCTGCCGAGCAGGGGTCGCCGGTTGCGCTGTTCGCCGGCGTCGAGTGTCTGGAGATCCAGGGCCAGGTCAGCGAACTCGGACCCGAGGGAGCACCGGTGGTAGCGGTAGTCCCGCCGGGCGACGCCCTCGCCTTGGCCGCGGACCTGCTCAGCCTGGACGGCCGTGCCGGGCTGGCGGGGCTGGCCCAGCAACTTCGTCGGCTCTCCCGGGCGGTGAGCTGATGGCCACCTCCGCCTTCGATCTGCTGGTCGCACTCGACGCCCGGCTGGACGATCTCGAGGCCACCACGATGTTGCCTGGCTCGATCCCGCGCGTCCGCCAGGAATGGGGTGCCCTGGCCCTGGCGAGCCTGCACCTCCTTCAGGCCCGCCCGCGCCACCCCAACGACAGTGCTCGGCGACTCGAAGCTCTGCTCAACTCCCTGGCCACCGTCCCCGGCGAGTACCCGCTTCCCGCACCCGGCACTGGGCTGATGGCCATCACGACGACCATCGGCTGCACCGCCGAAGTCATGCGCACACGGACCGTCGCCAGCCCCGCTGCCCGCGACCAGGCAGGCGACGCGATCCGCACCAGCCTGGAAGCCGCCCTGGCGCGGGCCGCCCGCTGGACCCAGCGAGGTTTCCTGGACGCCGACATCGGGCCGGAACCCGAGATCGTGCGGCTTGCCGGCAGCGACGCAGACCCTCACCGATCGCCGGCCCTGCAGACGTGGCGGATCATCGGGCCGACCGATCCAGGCATCGACGGCGCCGTGTCCCGCTGGGAGAGTGCAGCAACCGAAACGATCACCAGCCGGCGTGGCGTCACCCAACTCGCGCTCCAACTCGCCACGGCGGACATTGCGCTGGTGTGCGCGTCCGCGAGCGCCGTGATGCGGAACGGCGCCTACACCGGCGCGTTCTCCGACACCTCCGCAGTACGTGAGGCCCTGGACGGCGCCGGACGATCCTGGCGGCAAGCCGCTCGCTGGCCCGCCGAACTGCGTCTCGGCGGACGCGCGTCCGAGCTTCGTCAGGCCTCCGCCGACCTGCGCCAGCACCTCGACGAGACCCTGCGAACCCGGGGCGACTGGAAGCGCCCCGAGGACATGTTCGCCGGGATCGCGGCCGAGCAGCTGGTCGCTGTGCTGCACTCCGGTCTCCAGCCAGGCATCCGCGTCGGTCAGCAGGTTGCCGCAGCCTTCGACGGCCTGGCTCATGGAGCGAGCCGCGTCTGGCTGGACGCCGGCCAGACCCCGACGCCCAGCGCCGTTCAGCAGGCCCTGCACAGCGCTCGATACGAGTGGCTCCCCGACCCCGCAGGCTTGCACTCCGCCGAAGCGCTCCACCAGGATGCCGCTGAGGCAGTGGCCCGCCTGGTGCGCGCGGCACCGCTGACCATCGCGGCCCTCGCAACACCGCCCAACTCGCCCCACCAAGTCGACGACGAGGGGCCGTGGGAGACCGTACCGGTGGTCCTCGACCCTCTCCGCACCTCTCAGGAGCGAGCGCTGCTCGCGGCCATCGCGCCAGCCGAACCGCAAGCCAACACCATCGGCTTCTGATCGGGAGTCGCAGGCAGGGACCGACCGTCAAATCCTGTCTGCGGTGTCACGATCGACAGCAGCCCGGCGCAGTTCGCGGCGAACCCGCTGACGCTCGGCACGACGCTCCCGACGGTTCAGGTGCCCGCAGTGGCACAGTTCACACGGGCAAAGACAGTGGCCGTCCCACAACCACGTCCAGTGACAGTGGCCACGTCCCGGCAGGACGTCACGGTCGTAGGGGTCAGGCAGGTCGCAGACACCGTCGGTGTGGTCGTGAACTTCAACACGACCGATGTCGCCACGAGCGACACGGATCTGAAGCGGGACGTGAGCATCGGTACGAGACACAGTGAGCCTCCGAGGGTTCCTGGCCCCGGCCCGCTGCCCCTCGGCGAAGGACGGACCGGGGCTTTTGGTTGAGCCCCTCGCGCGGTCGTGTCCTCATGCACGTCATCCTTCCACGTGCCGCCCCAATCACAGGCCCGAAGGTGCGCGGCGCAGTCGCGCATCTACCCGATATGGCGTCGAGGCCCCGTGCCGATAACCACACCCTCGCCTGTGGCCGCGAGGAGACCGCCTCGCCGGTCGGGAATTGTCGCCACAGTGTGGCGACAATCTGTCTTGCAACGTTTTCGCACCAGCTCACGACCGCTCTACTCCTCGCAGTGCTGGACGTCGCTCGGCCCACCGCAGCGCACTCTGTCGACGTCACTGGGCGCGCGCATTGCGCTGCGTCTGCTCTAGCGGACACGATCGTGGCCGTCGTACGATCTTCGGCACTAGAACCCGGCTGGACGCGCCTGGGGTGGGTCAGCGTCCCCGGGTTCTTCTCGTTCCACAGCACAGGGCTGACTGCTCAGGCCGAGAGCCTCGACGCCGGAACGAACGGGGATCGACCCTGGCCGAGCACACCTGGGTATGCGCTCCTGGCGACGACGGTGTAGTTACCCCACAGCAACTTGGGGGTTCGCCGTCACGCTGCACGTCGACTTGCATCCCTCATTCAACTTCCAAGTCAGCGGGGGTCGAACTTGGAAGTTCGACCCCCGACTTCCAAGTGGAACACCTCTCCAGTTGGAAGTTGGACGGCATGGATGCGGCCAGATTCTTCGACAGTGCCTCGGGTTGACCACGGCGGGCCGGAAACACGTGGGCGTTCACCGGCTCCCCAAGCCCGTCCCTTGCCGGCCCCGCTCCGGCACGACCTCGTCGTTGCGATGTCAAAGGAGGCAGTGCGTCCTGTACTCGCTTCAGACGAGCCGGTAGCCGAGTTCGTGTTGTGCGATCCGGGCGGCGATCGCGCGCAGGGTGGGTTCGGCGAGTGGCCGGGAGAAGACGGGCGTGGCCGGCAGGCTGGACCGCGCGGGGTTCCACAGCACCACATTGGCGCCGCCGGTCATAGTGGACGGCGTCCACAGCCCGTCGAGGTCGGGCCAGATGCCACGGATCTGTCGGGCCCACGTCCGGCAGGTGCTCTTCGGGGCGGTTGCGAGCGAGAACGCGGCCCCGTTACGCAGCGCCCAACCGCCGGTCAGGTCGAGCAGCCGCAGGTCGCGGGTGGGTGTCCAGGCGGTGACCTGGGGTGCGAAGCTCCGGGAATCGACGACCCGGGTGGCCTGGAAGGTCTCGGCGAGTGCGGTGGACAGGCTGGTGGCCGTGTACAGGACGCCCTCGACCGCTGGACCGGGCGGTTCGGGGTGGGGGTCGTAGCGCATCGTCGGGATCGGCCCGAAGGTTCGCAACTGGTTCCAGGCCAGCACATGTCCGCCTTGGGTGCGGTGGATCCGCCACAACACGGGCCGGACGCTGAGGACGTCCCCGGGCTCGCGGACGAGGACCGCGGGCGGAGTCCGCGGCACCTTGGGCAGGTTCACCACAGGCCGAGGCCGGTAACCAGCTCGGCGACCGGATGCGGGTCACCACCGCCGGCCAGATGAGCGACCGGAGTACGGCCGTCCAGTTCGGGCTGCGCGGTGGCCATGAACCCGGCCAGCGATTCCGGCGTCAGCTCGGCAGGGATCGCCGCGACCACGACGTCCAGGCCGGGCAAGCTGCGGCCGTCCGCGGTGAACTGCCAGCGCGGCAGCCGCCGCCCCCGGCCAAGCCGGAAACTCCACAAACTGCCCGCCGACAAGCGCTGCGAAATCCGACTGCGATCCACCCCGAGCAGCATCGCCGCCTCCGCGATCCCCACACTGTCGGCCAGCAGGTCGGTCAGGCGGGCCACCTCGGCCCGGCGGGCCTCCTGCACAAGGACAGCGGGATCGGCATCCAGCACCCCGCCAGCTTCCGGACCGGCGTGCATGCGCAGGAAGGCGGCCTCGGCAGTGCTCAACGGCGCCGCGCCCGGGTCGGCGACGCGGGACAGGTCGGCGTCCAGTTCGGCCAGGAACTCCGTGCTACTGATCCCGACGTTGTGCCGGGCCAGCACCTCGTCCAGGCTCACCTCAACACTCATGCTCATATTCTATCACCCGCGTTAGATCGCGTGAATGGATGACCCTGCACGTCGCAGGGGACCGCGCCTTGCGCGGCGAGAAGGAGCCACGTTCGTGTTCGGCGCTGCCACAGGTCAGATCCCCAGGCCGACGGTGCCAATGTCCCGCTCCAGAGGAATCGGACGACGCGCCTCCTCCAGTACTCCGGGGCTGGGGGCGGGCGTGAAGATCTCCCACACCTCGGGCTCGGGGGTCCGAGCTGTCGCGTTGGGCGCAACGCTGACAGTGACGCCGAGGTCCTCGGCGACGGCGTCGACCAGTCTGGTTTCGAGGTCGGCCGGCTTGGTGTGGGCAAGGATCGCATCAGCGGTCGCAATCACCCGTGCTCCGGTTTCGGCGACGACAGCCTCGATGCCGTGCTCCGGGGTGGCAGCTTGGCTGGCCCAGCCGGCGACATAGTTGAACGTGTACTGGCTGGTGTCCAGGTGGTGCGCGGCCGCGACGACGAAGGCGACGGACTCGGCCTCGACCTCCCGTCGGCCGCGGCACGCGCCGGCGTACGGCTCGCCCGGCTCGGGCTGGATCAGCACGTGCCCCAGTTCGTGGGCGAGCGTCTTCACGGCTTGGGCGTCGTCCACGTCAGCCCGGACCCGGACCTCCCGGCCCAGGTAATCGGTGAGCCCGTTGGCGCCTCCGCAGTCGCCCCGGATCAACTGGAAGCCTTCCACCTCAACCAGTTCGGCCAGCGAATCCCACAGCCCAGGAGGCGCCTGGCCACGCAGCAGCGTCGGCTCGGGCGGGGACTCGACGGGAGGATCGACCTGGCTCGCGTCGAACACACTCACCGGACGCACCCCGACCAGTTGGCGGACGTACTGCGGCCGACCATCGTTGTCCCGGATGGGTTCACCCGTGGCCCGGTCGACGAGTTCGACCTTGCGGGTGACCGGGCCGAGGATCTTGATCGCCTTCTCGCCGCGTCGCACCTGGTGGCCCATCGCCTGCCAGGCCCGGTAGCCGGCGATCATCGTCGCGTCCGGCTTCTGCAGCATCGTCAGCATCACGTTGTTGAAGCTGTACCTGTGCAGCTTCGAAGTCATCCCCAGCCACCGCTGCCAGGCGTCCTTGTCGTCCAGGTTCGCGATGCCGTCCGCCAACTGCTCGTGCAACTGCTCGACGGTCTCACGGCGGGCCTGGTCGGCGGCCTCCCGCTGCGCTTCGGTCAGGTTCCGGGCGGCCATCACAGTTCCGCCCGCAGTCGCCGATACTCCTCCGCCAGCTCTTCGATCTCGGCCGGGTCGGCTCCGACGACCTGGAGCCAGGCGATCTGCTCGAGCAGGTCGTACAGCACCAGCGGACGATCACGGGGCGGGGTCTCGGTCGTCGCCGTCGGCGAGCTCATGACGCGTGCCGCCGTGACCTGGTGTACACCGAGGGGACGGGACGGAACACACGCTTCAGGTCCTCCAGCCGGACCCGGATCAGCCGCCGTCCAGCGTGCACGGCCGGCAGCTCCCCGGCGGCGATTCGCTGACGCAGCAGATCGACACTCACGCTGTACAACACGGCCGCCTCCTGCGGGGAGACGAACTCCGGCTTCACGCCGGCGGCACTCATGGTCATGCGAGGCTCCTCAATCGGCATCGCCAGCGACTCGACCGGCTACCCCCTTAAGCCCGCGGAAGGGGCCGATCCGGACAGACGATCTTTTCGGCCGGTGGTGGGAGGTGTGCGATGGTGAGTGTCGTGGGTTCCCCGCAGTCGCTCAGCGAGACCGACCGCCGTGCCGTCGCCCTGTGGGCCGCGGACTGCGCCGAACGCGTCCTGCCTCTGTTCGAAGCCGAAGCGCCCTCGGACGGGCGACCGGCCGACGCGATCGACCGTGCCCGGGCCTTCGGACGTGGCGAACTGGACGCCGCCAGCCAGATCCGCCAACGCTTCGTCGCCGGTCGCGCAGCCAGCGCCGTGGTCGGTCCTGTCGCCGTCGCTGCGGCCCGGTCCGCCGCCCAGGCCTCAGGTGTCGCGCACATGGGAGCCCACGCTCTGGGTGCCGCCGCCTACGCGGCCAAGGCTGCGGGCCTGGCCGCCGGCAACGACAGTGCCATCGATGCCGAGATCAGGTGGCAGCTCAGCCGCTTGGCTGAGCCGGTCCGTGCGGCCCTGCGTCGGCTCCCGCCCATCGGTGAGGACTCCGCCGGCCCACTCGGCTCAGGACTTCTCGCCTCCGGCGTCCTCGGATCGATCATCCGCAAGCTCCAGGCCGGGCTGACTGAGCGGGGCTGACCTCGCAGCCAGTTCGGGTCCGTTCTTGAGACACGCGCAACGGCCTGTTGCGCGATCGGCAGCTGCAACGCTGCAAGCTGGGGTCACTCCCACTTGCAAGTGGCGGCCTTCGCGTCCGTTTGCTAAGGACCCGCTAAGGACCCAACCCCGAAACGGAACCGGCCCTGACAGGCTATAAAGCCTAGTCAGAGCCGGTTTCAGAGCGCGGAGGATACGAGATTCGAACTCGTGAGGGCGTGAACCCAACCCGGTTTCCAACCGAGCGCCATAGGCCTCTAGGCGAATCCTCCGCGGGGTAGCTTAGCCGAGGATGGGCGGAGCCGACCAATCGGGGGCGCTGGTTGCTGAGGTGCGGGGCGTCGCAGGCGCCCGCTACACTTGGGATTGGGTCCCCGCGCGGTGGTACCTCGCCCAACTCCCCCAGGGCCGGAAGGCAGCAAGGGTAAGTGAGCTCTTCCAGGTGCGCGGGGGCCTCTTGTCTGCTCAGCTTGTCTGCTCAGCCGGAATCGTCTGGCCTGCTCAGCCCGGATCGTCTGGTTATCCAGGGGAATCGTCGGAGCCACCAAGTAGGGTGCTCCGTGTGGCAGACGACGACGCTTTGGGGCTCTTCGACGAGGACGATCTCGGCGAGGCGTCCGACGCGCGCCTGGGGTATGAGCAAGACGGTCCCGACTTGTTCGGCATGGAACCCGACGAACTGATCCTGCCCACCGAGCCGACGCCCGTCGACGACCCTGAGATGGACATTGATCTCGACCAGATGGACGAGATTCCGATCGATCCCGACGACGAACCCGAGGTTGAGGCGACGATGCCCGACCCGCTCGTCGAGTTGGCCATCGGCAGTTCTGTGGAGGACGCCGCATCGGTGACCGCTGGTCCGCACGACGATGAAGCGGTGGTTGCCGCGCCTGCGGAGTTCTCTGGGCCGAGCCCGGAGGCTTACGTCATGCAGTCGATCCCGCCAGCCCCGGAGGCGCCACTGGCTCTGTATCGGCGCTACCGTCCCGAGACGTTCGAGCAGGTGATCGGCCAAGATCACGTCACCGAGCCGCTGCAGCGCGCCCTCATCAACAATCGGGTCAGCCACGCCTACCTGTTCAGCGGGCCGCGGGGCTGTGGCAAGACGACGTCGGCGCGCATCCTGGCGCGTTGCCTCAACTGTGAGCAGGGCCCCACCCCGACGCCGTGCGGGGTGTGCCAAAGCTGCCGTGATCTGGCGCGAGGCGGTGCTGGGAGCATCGACGTCATCGAAATCGACGCGGCCTCCCACGGCGGGGTCGATGAGGCGCGTGACCTCCGCGAGCGGGCGTTCTTCGCGCCGGTGCACAGCCGCTACAAGATCTACATCATCGATGAAGCGCACATGGTTACTAATGCGGGGTTCAACGCCTTGCTGAAGGTGGTCGAGGAGCCGCCGCCCCACGTGAAGTTCATCTTCGCGACGACCGAGCCTGAGAAGGTCATCGGCACTATCCGCTCCCGGACGCATCACTATCCGTTCCGGCTGGTGCCGCCGCGCACGATGGTCGCCTACCTGGACCAACTGTGCGCCGCCGAAGGCGTCCAGGTGGATCAGGCCGTTCTGCCGCTGGTGGTGCGAGCGGGCGCTGGATCGGTGCGTGACTCGCTGTCGGTGCTCGACCAACTCCTCGGCGGCGCCGCCGAGGCGGGCGTCAGCTACACCCAGGCCGCCAGCTTGCTCGGGTACACCCCCGAGAGCCTCCTCGACGAGATCATGGACGCCTTCGCCGCCGGTGACGCCGAGGGTGTCTTTGCGTGCATCGACAAGGTGATTGAGGTCGGCCAGGATCCGCGCCGTTTCGCCGAAGACCTGCTGCGTCGGCTCCGTGACCTGATCATTGTTGCGGCCGTCCCCGACGCGCTGGAGACCGGTCTGGTAGACGTCGCTGGCGACCAGGCGGAGCGGCTTACCACCCAGGCGTCCGGCATGGGTTCGGGTGAACTCACGCGCGCCGCCGAGGTGATCGCCCAAGGCCTCACCGACATGCGCGGCACCACCGCGCCGCGGCTGCACCTCGAACTGATGTGCGCGCGCGTCCTGCTGCCCGGGGCTGACGTCGCGGGCCGCGGCATCTACGCCCGACTCGACCGCCTTGAACGTCGGCTCCAGATGGACCCCCTTCCTGAGGCGGAGACCCCAGGCGCGCACCGAAGCGGCCGCCGGCCGCGCTCCGAGGCGTCCACCGCGCCGGTGTCTGCCCGCGAGCCCGCATCAGCGGCTCGCGGGGGGCAACCGAGCGGGGGCACGGACACGGCGGCGCCCCCTGCGGGCAGCAGCGAGCCACGCCCGTCCGCAGCGGATCTGGGCGAGGTGCCCACGCGTCCACGTAGGCAGCCTGCGGGACAACCCCAGGCCGATCGACCGGGCAGCTCCGGCCAGGCGGCCGTCGCGGAGCCTGTCGACGCTCCGACCGGGCCGGACGCGGGCGTCGCCGATTCTCGTGGGGGTCTCGTAGACCCGACGGGGGCCCGCTCACGCGGCGTGGCCTCGGGCGAGCCTGCCGGTCACGGGGATACCCGCGCACGCGAGGCGGGCCCTGACGGTTCCGGGAGCAGCGCAGGCGAGGCCGATCGTGCCACTCCCGCGAGCGCGACCACTCCGGATGCGCGACCCGCGGGCCCGAACGACAGCGGCCCGGGCGATAGTGCGCGGCCTGAGCTGGGTCGCGCGCAGCCGGCGGCGGGCGCCGGGCGCGGCAGCGCCCCGGAACCCCCGTACGATCCGTACTCCGACGACGAGCCTCCGTTCGACCCCTACGACGAGCAGGACGCCGGACGCAGTCACGCAGGCGCGGGCCGCCCCGCTGGGTCGGTGGCCGGGCAGGAGCGGCCGACGCAGGGCGGGGCTCCCAGTGCTACGACTCAGGAAGGACGCCGCGGACGCCGCCCCCAGGCCCCCGCGACGCCGACGCGCGCCCCCGAGGCGCAGCCGGTCGAGAGTTGGTCGATCAACGCGGCGCCGACGCCGACCACCCCGCAGCAGCCCCGGGAGGTCGCGCCAGCCGGAGCGAACGAGCCCGAGGTGGCGCCGGTCACGGCAGGGCTGGGCACGGCCGAGCTGCGAGCACGCTGGCCCGAGGTTCTGGACGCGGTGCGCAGCCGCCGCCGGGTCACCTGGATCATCCTGCGGGAGAACGCCCAAGTGCACACGTTCGCCGACGGCGTCCTGACCCTGACGCTGAACAACCCCGGCGCCCTGGAGAGCTTCTCGCGAGGAGGGAGCGACCAGATCGTCCGCGAGGCAGTGCTCCATGTGCTCGGCGTCGCGCCCACCGTGAAAGTGATTGCTGGCGGCGGAGGTGATGACGGCCCGGTTGACAGACCCGCGGCGCCCCCGGCGCCCGTTCAGGAGCGTCGGTCGGCGCCCGAAGCGTCCCACCAGCACGCCGAGCGAGCCCGCGCGAACATCGAGCCGACCCGCGTCGGGCCCACAGGCGAGCCGGAGCCGCTCGAGTCGCTCGACGACCCCGACATCGACGACCAGGCGCTCGGGTCGGCCGAGTTGATCGCCAAGGTGCTGGGCGGCGAACTCATCGCCGACGAGGACCCCGACCAAGGCTGAGCCGGGCCCGACCGCGGCGCATCGGAGCACCTTCCGCGCCTCCGGACTGGGCGGTTGGCTCGGCGCCTCCCCAGGCAGGACGAGCGGACCCCGAGGGTCGCCTCACGAGGACGCCCAAGAGCCCAAGCGGACCACGGCGCGCCGCGTACGCGCGCCGCTCACTCGCCGTTAGGTGCGGTTCTCGCGCTCCAGGACGAGGATCGCCAACTGGACGCGGTTGCTCACGTGGAGCTTCGCGAACAGGCTCGCCAGGTGTGTCTTCACCGTGGCGCCGCTGAGGTACAGCGCTGCCGCGATCTCCGCGTTCGTCAGCCCCTGGGCGACGAAGCGGCCAACCTCCCATTCCCGCTCGGTGACCAACGGCGGACGGGTGCGGGGCCCGGCCACCGCCGCAGGTTCCTCCGCGTGGGATTCCGGGGCGGCGTGTTGGCCCGGCGCGCGGGTGGCCAGCGTCATGAGCCGGGTGAGCGCCGCGGGTGACACCCGCGAGTGGCCCTCGGCCGCGTCGCGCACAGCCCCCAAGACGAGGTCGGGTGCCGCATCCTTCAGCAGGAACGAGAGCGCACCAGCACGCAGCGCGTCCAACAAGAACGCGTCAGTGTCGAAGGCGGTCAACACGACGATGCGGGCGCGGGTTCCCGCGCCGACGAGGGCACGCGTCGCATCGATTCCGCTCATCTCGGGCATGCGGATGTCCATGAGCACCACGTCGGGGTCGAACCGGTGGACGGCGTCGATGGCGGCCCGCCCGTCGGACGCCTCGCCGACCACCTCGATACCGTCCACCCCGTCGATCATCAGACGGATTCCCGCCCGCATGAGCGCCTCATCGTCGACGATGAGCACGGCGATCCGTGGCGTCACTCCCATGGCAGCGTTACCTCAACTCTGAAGTGGTGATCCGGCGTCGTCCCCGACCAGGACGCGCCCCCGAGCAGCGAGGCGCGCTCGGCCACGCCGGTGAGCCCATGCCCGGTGCTGATCACCTGCTGAGGGGGACGCGCTGGCAGGCGGTTCTCGGCGCGCAGCACCACATGGCCCGGCTCACGCGCGATCAGGATCGTGACGCCCTCACCGGGTGCGTGCTTGGCCGCATTCACGAGCGCCTCCTCGACGATCCGGCCGAGCGTCACGGCCCGCGCCGGGAAATAGCCCATCTCCTCAGGGGTGATCCCACGCCACGTCAGGCTCACGGCCTGACCCGCGAGGTGGGCGGCCTCCACGAGCGCCTCGATGGACGCCGTAGTGGGGAGCGGGACGGTCTCGCCCGGATCGGCGGGGTCACGCAGCGCCGTCAGCGCCTCGCGGAGCATGCCGCCTGCGGTGGCCGCCGCGTCGCGGATGGTCTGCGCGGTGCTGCGGATCTTCTCGGGAGGTAGATCGTCCCGGCTGGCGAGGGCGCCCGCGTGGAGGGCGACGACGGACAGTTGGTGGGAGATGCCGTCGTGCATGTCGCGGGCGAGGGCCCGGCGCTCGTCGGCGCGGGCCCGCTGCACGTCGACCTCCCGGCTGCGGGCGAGCGCAGCATTGGCGCGCTCGGCCGCTGCTGCCTGCTCGCGAAGCGCCGTCACCAAGGCCGCGCGCGTGCCACGGACCCGCCCCCACAGCAGCGGTCCGGCCGTCATCACGGCCGCGACCAAGGCGACCGCCAGCGGGCTCCCGGCCAACCCCGTCTGGGTGGACCCCGCCACCGCGTCCTGCCAAGACGACATCGCCGCCATGCCGAGGGCCATCGTCACTGTCAGCGAGGCGTCGAGCGTCAGGGAACGGCGCTCGCCGAGCCGGACGAGGGCGACGATCGCCGCGGGCATCGCGAACGAGCTGACCACCCCGGCCAGGACCAGCGCCACGTTGCCCACGGTGGAACGACGGAGGGGGCCCACCGCGATGGACGCCGCGATGCCCACGAGGAGGTCCGCGACCAGGAAGGGGGCCAGGACGGCGATCTGGGCCTCCCCGGATTCGTCGAGGGTGAGCCCGAACAGCACCACGTAGGCGAGTGCGCCGACACCGCAACACACGGCCGAGACCAGCAGCGCCCACAACCGGGGGTGGCGCGCGGCGAGGGGGCGCGACGAGGACACCGACAGGGCGGAGGACTGCAGCACCTTCGTCATCCTAGGTTCGGGCCGCGCCCAGGGGATCACCCAAACGGGTGAGGGGAATGCTCGGCGAAGTCCACCCGCATGGGCGATCCGGGGTCGGACGCTGGCCCGCAAGGCTGGAGGACATGATGACGAACACCTCGACGGACCACGCGCCTACCCCGGCCGGGCCGTCCCCCTTCGGCTCCTCGGTCCTTCGCCCGCTGGCCTACCACCGCCTCCTGCAGTCTTCGGCCCAGGGGGCCCGCTGGTGGCGGCCGCTGGCCGTTGTCGGAGCCACGGTGGGCCTCTACTTCGCGTTCGTGCTTCCGCTACTCATCGTTACGGTGGTCGCGATGGAGGGGACCTTCGGGGACCGCTGGATCCCGACCCCTGAGCTCAGCGACCCGTCGAAGCCGGCCGACATGGTCGTGGGACTGGGCATGATCGCGCTCATGGTGCCGGCAGCGGCCCTGGGGATGCGCTGGGCCGGGCGCGCCCCCGGGATCCTGCACTCGGTCCGGCGGCGCGTGCGGTGGGAACTCCTGCTGCGTGCCGCCGTGGTCCTCCTTCCCCTGTATGCGCTCGTTAACACGGCACAGTTCCTGGTCGCGCCGCCCGCGGACCTGGCTTGGCCGACGGTGAACGCGCACACCCTCCTCCTGTACGTCCTCTTTGTCCTCCTGGTTCCGCTGCAGTGCGCGGGGGAGGAGTACGTCTTCCGGGGCCTGCCACTGCAGGTGTTCGGGACGTGGCTGCGCTCGCCCCTGTGGGGCATCCTCATCCCGGTGCCGCTCTTCGTGCTCGCGCACGGCTACGACTGGGTGGGACAGATCGACATCGCGGTGTTCGCCGTCTGCATGGGGGCACTGACGTGGAAGAGCGGTGGGCTGGAGTGCGCCATCGTCTTGCACACCGCCAACAACCTGACGCTGTTCCTGCTCACGACGTTCAGCGCGTCTTCAACGCTGGAGCAGGGGGCCGTCGATCCGATCCTGTTGCTGATCAGTCTGCCCGTGACGCTCGGCAGCACCGCCTGGCTCTGGTGGTGGGTGTCGCGTCGCTACGGCGTGCGCGCCCTCGAGCCGGTGGTGGAGGTCGCCCGACGCGGCGCCACGTTTGAGTAGCGGCTATCCCTCCCCTCATTAATGTGATATCACTTAGCTATCAGATTCTAAGGAGGCGTCATGACACAGGGGACTGTGGTGCAGGAGGAGCCCTCGGTGGGCGGTCAGGCTGCCGGGCGGCCGGTGGGGCATGAGGGTACGCGCGTCACGATTGAGGAACGAACCGCGTGGTCCATGTCTGGAGCGGCGGCGCTGCTGCTCGCTCTCGTGCTCCTCGCGGGGTTCGGCTGGGGAATCGGCGGCGCGATCGCCGCGGACTCTGCTGGAACGCCGGTGAACGGGTGGGGTGTCGTGGGCGGAGTGGTGTCGCTGCTGTTGGGCATGCTGGTGGTGTCGTCGTTAACGATCGTTGCGCCCGGCGACACCAAGGTGACCCAGTTTTTCGGCCGCTACCTCGGCACCGTGCGCAAGCAAGGCCTGCTGATGACCGTGCCTCTGACGACCAAGAAGAAGGTGTCGGTCAAGGTCCGCAACTTCGAGACCAACGAAATCAAGGTCAACGACGCCAACGGCAACCCCATCACCATCGCCGCCATCGTCGTATGGCAGGTCGCCGATACCGCCAAGTCGGTGTTCGCGGTCGAGCAGTACGAGGACTTCGTGACCGTCCAGGCCGAATCTGCCCTGCGGCATGTCGCTTCCTCCCACCCGTACGACTTCGCCGAGCCGGGGGAGGAAAGCCTGCGCGGTTCGACAGATTTTGTGTCGCGGGAGTTGGCCGAAGAGGTCGCTGCGCGCATCAAGATCGCGGGGCTGGAAGTCGTCGAGACACGGATCTCCTCCCTGGCCTACGCCCCCGAGATCGCCCACGCCATGCTTCAGCGTCAACAAGCCTCGGCCGTCCTCGCGGCGCGCGGCAAGATCGTCGAAGGCGCCGTCGGCATGGTCGAACAAGCCCTCGCTCGCCTGGAGGAGGACGAGGTCGTCACGCTGGACGATGAGCGCAAGGCAGCCATGGTCTCCAACCTGTTGGTCGTGCTGTGCTCGGATTCCCGGTCCACGCCGGTGATCAACACCGGGACGCTGTACGGCTGATGAGCGAGGCCGACGACGAGGCGACGCCGCAGGCGGCCACGTCCCCCACGTCGAGGCGCCGGGAGCGCAAGTCGCTCCTGCTGCGCCTCGACCCCGCGGTCCACGAGGCGCTGGCCAAGTGGGCCGCCGACGACCTGCGCTCCCTGAACTCCCACATCGAACTCCTGCTGCGGGACGCCTTGAGGAAGGCTGGGCGCGAGGCGAAGGCGGCCCCCCTGCGCAAGCCAGGGCGTCCTTCGCACGAGTCGCGCGAGTGATGGGTCGGCGTCCGGCGAGCGTCGGAGGCGTCACCTAGGATGGGGACGACGAAAGGGAGGTCGGCATGTCCATGTTCGGCACGGAAGGCGGCGGCTTCGACATGAACGCCCTGCTCGCCCAGGCCCAAGCCATGCAACAGCAGATGGCCAACGCGCAGGCCGAACTGGCGGCCACCACCGTCGA
>RRZU013314305.1_pt1 | contig 15861 bp, 16 predicted proteins | sample 2165561 | NCBI WGS metagenome assembly RRZU01 (sample SAMN10456909, study PRJNA506462) | wastewater metagenome | isolation source: wastewater sludge | place: USA: Moscow, Idaho
AGATTTAGTAAATCTTGATATTCCAATTTGTTTTTATTATAGTGCAAAGGATAGGCTTTTAAATCAAATTGCATTAGATAAATTACTTAATAATAAACATAATATGAAGATAATTTCAAGGGAAGGAACAAGTCATAATATTCCACTTGAAGTTCCAGAACTCTTAAGTATCGAAATAAAAAAATGGATGAAAGAATAAGCTATTTTTTAAAAATATGCTCAATTCTTTCTAATTCTACAACTGGAGGATTTGGTAATTCTGGAAAAGCTTTCTGAACTATGGAAGTTACCCATTGAGGATAAATTCTAAAGTTTAATTTCACAATAGCTTTTAAAGGATAAGTTAAATTTTCCTTTAAATCATAGCTTTCAACTCTTCTTGTTTTTGCAGGAATTCTAGTATCACTTAAAAGTTTCTCATATTTCCAAAACAATAATCCAACTGGATTTCCATCTTTATCCCCAAAAACTTTCATAAAAGGTCTTGCATCAGCTTGTAAATCACCGTTACTATCAAGCTTCCCACTTGAAAATACTATTTTTTTATTTGCATCATATATTGTAATATCAAGCCATAATTCTCTAAAATCTGCAACTCCTGTTGGCAAGTGGTGCCCCGCTCCTACATTTTCTACACCCACATGTATTTGATTGTTTTTTATATCTACATCAAGTTTTGCAGAAGTTCTTAATAGTTGAAGTATTTGATCTTCATTTTCCTTGTCTTTTAATCCAGCTAGAAAATGATTCGAACCTGCAAAATAGTGAACTTTTACATCTTTTTTTACTACTCCGCCATCTGTAGAGACTCCATTTAATGGATCAAACTTATCATCTTTTAAATAAGTCATATGACAATCTATGCAAGATTTGTTTTTTGTTTTATCTTCTTTATTATTATATGGTGAGGCTTCCCACTCTTTAAAAGTTGATACTATTTGTTTATTTGTTGTAGGGGATGTTTCATCATGACAAGAAGCACAATATTTAGATTCTTTATAAAGAGGTTTCATATAACTCTCTTTATGAACATTTGGTTTTGCATTTATAAATTTATGCCCTAAAAATTCCCCTAAAGTTGATTCATCATCTTCAAAAGGATATTTCTTTCTATCGGTAATATTTAGTGTATATGATGCATTTCCCTCAGAACTAGCATCTGTGATTCTGTGACAAGTTAAACATGAAACTCCCTCTTCAAGTCTTGTATTTCCATGTTTTTCATAGGTCTTAACTAAAGTTTTTGCATTTTGTTCAAATAGTGTATTTGCTAAAAAGTTATCATCCATAGCGTGACTTGTTCTAGTAAGTCCAGTTGTTAGTGCACTTGGATTGTGGCATCCCATACACCATTTTTTAAAATCATTTCCTTCAACTTCACCTGCAATTGACTCCATTACCATATAATATGGATTTGATTCAACTAAATTTTTATGATTAGAATTTGCCCATTGATTAAATATTTCACTATGGCATGATTTACATTTTGTTGAGTTTGTCCAATCTTGATTATGATAAATTACATCTTTTTGTGTTTTTAGATTTAGTAAGTTGTTTTCTAATTTTGTATCAAAACTATATGCAGGTAGCATACCTGTAAATGAAAATGCTAAAAATAAAGCAATAGATGATACTTTTTTCTTAGGATTTTTTGTATGATAAAAAAGGAAAAATAGTAATACAAATGAACCATATAAATGTATATTAAAACTATAAATTCCAATCATATTTCCCCCTGTATTTCCAATAAAAAATAGATAAAATCCACTTAATACTATAAGTAAAAGAATAAAACCTAAAACCCATCCAATAATACTATTTACTCTTTTTATAACAATATATTTATATGCGTGTTTATTTACAAAAGGGATGATATAAAATATACATAAAAAGATAGAAGCAAAAGCATGTATAACAGAAATTATTTTTAAGTTTTCCCATGAAATATTTAATATATCCATTTGTAAAATACCACTTACGAATATTAGAAGAATTAATGTTTTTATATTAAATAGCATCATTTGTTAACCTTTATATCTTTTGTATAATCTACAACATTTCCTTCTAAGGTTTTTAGAAATTCAACAATTTCATCTATTTGTTGGTTTGATAAATTTAATCCAACTTGATGCCTACCCATTATTTCAACTGCTTCTCTTATTTTATCAACAGAGCCATTATGAAAATATGGTGAAGTTTTAGTAACATTTCTTAAAATTGGAACTCTAAAGAAGTGAGTATCAGCTCTACCTTTATATCCACCTTTATTTTCAAAAGGAAAGGTATCATCAATGATTTCAAAATCAGGAGGAGAACCCAAGTTTGGTCTTAAATCATGGATTCCTGCAAATTGTCTTAATGGAAATCTTTGAACGCTTTGACCCCCAACACTCATACCCGTGTGGCAACCAGCACAACCAAAGTTCATAAAGTTTACTAAACCTCTTTTGGCTGTTGCTGAAATAGCATTATTATCTCCTTCTAAGAACTCATCAAAAGAACTTCTTGTAAGTAAGATTTTTACATATGCAGCTATTGATTTTTGAATATTTATAAAGTTTAAACTATTTTCTTCTTTGAAAACTTCATTAAAGTGATTTATATATTTTTCATCTTTTGATAATTTTTCTATAAGTTCATCTTCTTTTATATTCATTTTATAGCTTGATTGAATAGAATTAGATATTTGTTTTTCTATACTTTTTACTTCTCCATCCCATGTAAGAACTTTTGCCAATGAAGAGTTTAAAATAGTCATAGTATTTAGATGATGAGGATTTGTAGCCCCCTTATACCCAATCGCAGTTGATAATCTATCAGTTCCACTTTCATCACTTAGATGACAAATAACACAATTATTTGCATTTTTCATGTCATTTGGTTGTTTTTTTGAAGTTATGGCATTTAGTATTACTTTCTTTTCATTTGGGTTTTTACTAATCATATGACAAGTTGAACAGCTAATAGTATCATCTAAAGATAGTTTTGTATCAAAAAACAATTCTTTTCCTAAAGTTATTTTTTCATGGCTTAAAGGATTGTTTTTATCATTTACTATTTTTAATAACTCTTCATAGGTATTTGGAATTGGCTTTAGTCCCTTTGATTGTGCGGTAGCTCTTAATTGTTCGTCTTTATATGTTTTGAAATTTCTCTCTTTTGTAAGATTTGGAAGAGATAGTAAAAATGATATAAAAATAAAAGCTACAATGATAACTTGTAAAAATGATTTCATTTTATTCCTAAATTTTGTTTTATGTAATATTTACATCATAACAAAATTAGAAATAATAAAAATTGTAAAAAGTCAAGTTTTGAGAAAATATTAAATATTTTAAAAAACGAATAAAAATAAGTACATAAAAATTCCCATAATTGATGTTATGGTTAGTGCTGCAAAAATAGCTTTTCCTATTTTTTTATGTTTTACTCCATCTAATTCATTTCTTTTATATTGTTTATAAGATGAAATAAATAAAAATATCCATCCTGCAATTGCTGCAATTGCTATAAATATATGAATTATTAAAAAAACTAGCATAAAATCAAAAGATATATTACTATATTTTGAATACTCCATAAATCCACCTGAAATTCTAAGACCAATTTCGAATAAAACTACTATATATAAAGTGGTAGATAAAATTATAAACTGAGAAATAAAATGTTTTTTATACTGTTTTTTCACCGCATAAAAGATACTAAATGCAAGTAAAAATGGTAAAATAGCAAAATAAATAGTTGCTATATCCATATACAAAGGGGCATCTGTGCCTAAAAAACCTTTAGAAAAAAACATATTATTTTAATTTTTTCGCAGGGTTTTTCATAATAATCTTTTCAATTAAAATAAAACCAAATGGTATTAAAGAATAAACAAATAATTGAAATCCTAAAAACTTCCACTTATATTTATTCATAGCCATAAGTAAAGCTACAAAAAATAGTATAAATAAAACTCCATGACCCATGCCTACAATTTTTACAGCAAGAGGGTAATCAAACATATATTTTAATGGCATTGCAATAAATACTAATAGTAAATAAGATATTCCTTCTACAAATGAAATCAATCTAAATCTTGAAAATGTATCATTTTTCATAATAATCCTTTAAATAAAACGTGAGTATATAAAAGTTTGGTTTATGAAAAGTTAATATAAAATAAATTTATGAATACAAACAAAATTATTTTTACTTTACTAATGTTATATATTTTGGCAGATATGTTAAAAACCTATTTCTTTTAGAAAAAACAAATTATCTAAAACACTACTTTATTGTGTTAAAATCGCGCATGAAAAACATAATACTTACTACATTAAACTCTAGATATTCTCATAGTTCATTAGGATTGAGATATTTATTAGCAAATTTAAAAGAATTAAAAAACGAGGCAGAAATTTTAGAGTTTGTAATAAACTCTTCAGTTCAAACTATTGCAGAACAAATACTTTCTAAAAAACCAAAAATCATAGGAATAGCTGTATATATTTGGAATGCTTTTGATATAGGTGAACTTGTACGAATAATAAAAAAAGTATCACCCCAAACTATTGTTGTTTTAGGTGGTCCTGAAGTTAGTTACACTCCACTTAGAGTAAATTTTGATACGGCTGATTACATAGTTTGTGGAGAAGGAGAAGTTTCTTTTTATAATCTTTGCAGAGAATTATTAGATGGAAACTGTACTCAAGCAAGAACTATTCATTCGCCAAAAGTTGATTTTGAAGCAATTGCTTTACCATATGATGATTACACAGACTTTGATATAAAAAATAGACATATTTATGTTGAAAATGCACGTGGTTGTCCTTTTGAGTGTGAGTTTTGCTTATCTTCAATAGAAACAAAAATGAGATATTTAGATATAAATATTTTTTTAGATGAGATTGAAAAACTGTGGCAAAGAGGTGCTAGAAGTTTTAAGTTTATAGATAGAACTTTTAATATTAAAATTTCTTATGCAAAAGCTATTTTGAACTACTTTTTAGCAAAGCAAGAAGACTATTTCTTACATTTTGAAGTTATCCCTGATAATTTTCCTGAAGAATTAAGGGATTTAATAAAGCAGTTTAAAGCAGGGTGTTTACAACTTGAAGTTGGTATTCAAACTTTAAATTTAGATGTGGCAAAAGAGATTAGAAGAAATTTAAAACTAGACAAAATAAAAGATAATTTAAAGTTTTTATCTCAAGAAACACATGCTCATATGCATATAGATTTAATTATTGGACTTCCAAGTGAAAGTATTGAAAGTTTTGGAAGAAATTTAAATCAACTTTATACACTTTCAACGGGTGAAATACAAGTGGGAATTTTGAAAAAGTTATCAGGAACTACCCTTGATAGACATGACAAAATTTATGGAATGGTTTATAATGACGCTCCTCCTTATGATATTTTAAAAAATGATTTAATCAGTTTTGATTTGATGCAAGATATGAAACGATTTGCAAGATTTTGGGATATTATTTACAATAGTGGAAATTTTCAAAAAACTACAGCTTTACTTTTTAGCGATGGAAAAGTGTATGAGAATTTTTATGATTTCTCAAAATGGCTTTATAAAAGAAGTGAATCTACTTATAAGATTTCTCTTGATAGAATTGCGCAATTTTTGTATGAATATCTTAGTAATTCTTATGATAAAGAGTTAATAGCTAATGCTATTTTACAAGATGTTATGAGTGTAGAAGGAAGAAGTTTCCCTGCATTTTTAAAAAAAATAATACCAGAGACTTATGATTTTGCACAAAAAGAAGTTTCAAAAGCAAATAAAAGACAGCAATTAAGGAAAGAATAGTGAGTAAAATTATTGTTAGCAAAATTTGTATTTTAGCAATTTTTGCATCTACATCTTATGCTTTAGATGTTGATAAACATTTAGAGTTATCTTATGTAAAAACAAGTGGAAATTCAAATACAAGTACATTTTCAACAAAACTAGAAGCAACAACTGCTTTAAGTGATAGAAGTAGTTTCAAAGCAAAAGGAAATATCCTTTATAGTGAAAATAACAAGGAAAGTTCTGCAAATAAATATGATATTGAATTAGATTATAATTATATGTTAGATGAAAAAATTTACGCTTATTATGGAGTAAATTATTTAAAAGATCAATTTTCAGATTATGATTATAGATTAAATACAGGACCAGGACTTGGGTATAAATTATTAGATACAAAAGAACAAACTGTTGATTTACAAGGTGGTTTGGATTATGCCCTAGATCAATACTCAAGTGGTATAAAAGATGAATATGTAGCTTCAAGAGCTGAAATAAACTATAGATATAAAATCAATGAAAATTTAAAGTTTAAACAAATGTTTAATTATTTAGTTTCTCTTGAAGATAATGATAAATATTTTATGGCAAGTGATACATCATTGGGTGTTAAAATGACTGATAACCTGTCTTTGGGTGTTAGTTATAGAATTGATTATGTAAATCAAACTACTAAAGAGAAAGCAGATAAAAAACTTTTAACTTCTTTAATAGTAGATTTCTAAAATTATTTAGAGATTAAACTAAACTGTTTTTGCAGTTTAGTTTTTTTTGAACTTATTAAAAATAGGTGTAAAAATAGGAAGAATTTTTACAGTTAAAAATCCTACTATTCCTCCAAGTATAATCTCACTTAAAAAACCTCCTAATGGTATAGCTTTTATTGCACTATCCATAAAGTGTAAGATATGAGTTTCATGGGCAACGATTCCTCCACCAACTGCTAACATAGCAATAGTTCCTAAAATTCCAATACCTTTTATAATCCATGGCATTGAGTTTACAAAAGCATTTCCAATAGTTTTTGAAATTGCACTTTTCTTCTCTTGTAGATAAAAACCAATATCATCAAGTTTTATAATTAAAGCAACTATTCCATATACAAAAACAGTTGTTAATACTCCAACTAGAGTTAAAACAGAAAGTTTTGTTATAAATTCTGTATTTTCAATAAGACTTAATGATATTACAATAATTTCAAAAGATAAAATAAAATCTGTTTTAATAGCACTTTTTACTTTTTCATCCTCAAGTTTTTCACTTGATAACTCTTTTATTGTTTCCTTTTCATCTTCAACTTCATGATGATGCCCCATTTTTTCTAAAATACTCTCAACACCTTCATAAGCTAGATAAATTCCTCCAAGTATTAAAATAGGAGAGATAGCCCAAGGTGCAAGGTAACTAAGAAGTAAAACTATAGGAATAATGATAAATTTGTTTTTAAAACTTCCCTTTGCAATTTTATAAACAATAGGTAACTCTCTTAAAGCAGCTTTTCTTTTTGCTTCTAGAATAGCTATTTGTCTAATATTTTCTAGCTCTTTAAAAATTTCTTGTTGAGATTTTTCATCTAGTTTCTCAATATTTTGTTTTAATTCATCTACAGATTTAGCTTTTGATAATTCTCTTTTCAAAATATCAGAAGTTGTTTCATTTGTAAAATTTGCAATTGCAGCTAAGTCATCTACTAAAAGTCCAGATGATTTAATACTTGCTAATTTTGTATATGTAGCAATATCGTCAAATAAAAGCCCTATATCATCAAGTGAAGTTGCCAGTGATTTGGCAGTTGTTGCCATAGTCTTTCCCGCAAGTGAACTTATATCATCTGTTAAAACTGATAAGTAGCCTAATATTCCAGCCATTAAAATCCTTTTGTAATTATATTTCTTGTTTTGTGATATTTAGTGTTATTATAAAAACTGCACCATCATTATCATTTTTTACTGTTAATTTTCCATTCATGTTTTTTTCAATAATAAGTTTTGACATATAAAGCCTAATTCCAGTTCCGTTACCTTTTCCTTTTGTTGTAAAATATGGTTCAAATATTCTATCTATAATCTCTTCATTTATTCCATTTGCATTATCTTTAATTTTAACTATTACATTATTCTCAATCTTAGAAACATTAACTTTAATTATTGGTTTTTCAATTTTATTTGAAACTAAAGCATCCCTTGCATTTGTAATAATATTTAATAATACTTGAGAAAATTCATTTTCATAATCATATATTTCCACATCATGAATAATCTCTTTTACTACTTCAATATTATAAAATCTAAGGGTTGAACTTAATATTTCTAAGGTATTCTCAATACTATGCTCAACTTTAAATAGATTTTTATTTTTGGTTGGTTCAAAAAAGTTTCTAAAAGTATCTATTGTATTTGACATTGAGTTTATTATCATTTTTGATTTATCAATGGTTTCATTTAGCTCTTCTTTTGTTAAAACATCATTTTCATATTTAAAACCAATATTTTGTATTGTTAAACTCAAATTATTTAAAGGTTGTCTCCATTGATGAGCTATGTTATTTATCATTTCACCAATTTCTGCTGATCTTGATTGGTGAATTAATATCTCTTCTTGAGCTTTTTGTTTTTTTATTTCATCTTCAACTCTAATTTCAAGTTCAATATTTAATCTTTTGTGATAATAAATGTAAAAATAAAAGATAAAAAATAAAATTAATACAAATATTGAAACAGCTGTATTAAATAAAATAATCTGTTTTCTTCCCTGTTTATAAATATCTCTATAATTATCTAATTTTAACATTGCTAAGTTTTTATTATTGTTTTGTAATGAAATAATATTAGATAAAATATCTTCACTATATACAAAATGAACTTCTACTTTATCTAAAAATATACTTTTTAAAGTTTTATTTGTTTTATTGGAAACTATATCAATAAATTTTATACTATTTTTAAATTCATCATTAAAGTTTTCTAAATATATTTTTTTACCTACATAAATAAACCCTCTTGTTTTACCACTTAAATCAGATTTTAGTATTCGAGATTTTACAATATAGTAGTAGTTATTTTGATATTTGGCTATTGAGATATTTTCATCATCTGTTATTGAATCTACTATATATTTAGTAAAATTATCTTTATTTAGAGTTTTTATATTTTTTGATAATTGAGTATGAATATTTTTATTTTCTAAATTCATAAAAATCATAAAATCTAAATTTACATTTTCTAAAGTAGTGGTCGTATCCCGAAAATTTTCGTATATATACTTTTCATTTTGATCTTTTATAAATTCGTATGTATCATCCCAATAACTATAATCATTTGCTGTTATTTTTATTGTTTTAAATTTTGTATCAATAAATGTCATTAATGAATTTAAAACTTTATTATTTTCTTGTTTTTCTAAGTTTATAAAACTTTTTATAAAATAATTAAAGCTTAAGTAGTTAAAAGAAATTATAAGAATAATAATTATCCAAAAAATAGAAAATTTATTTTTTATAATTTTATTAATCATGATTGAGACCTTAGTATTACAATAATTTTTGAAAGTAATGTCAATTATATCAAAAAATTACTACATATTTTGAATATTTATATTGGATTTTATCAAAGCCACCTAAAGCTTTATATATAATACATAAAAAAATAAAAAGAGAAAAATTTGAATAAGATTTATGATGTAATTGTAATTGGTGGTGGACCTGCTGGGATAATGGCAAGTATAAGTGCTGCAAAAGAAAAAAACGATGTTTTATTACTTGAAAAACTTCCTAAGATTGCTGCAAAACTAAAAGCTACAGGTGGAGGAAAATGTAATCTTACAAATACTCTAAGTACTGAAGACTTTATGGGAAAATTTGGTAAAAATGGACGTTTTATGACCCATGCTTTAGCTGCTTTTACAGCAGATGATTTAAGAGATTTTTTTCTAAGTATAGGAGTTGAAACAATTGCTAGGGATGGATTTAGAGTATTTCCAGCAGATCATAGTTCAAGTATTATTTTAAAATCTTTAGATGATGAAATTGCAAGATTAAATATAGAAGTTCAATGTTCTGTTGATATTCAAACTATTCAAAAAATAGATGATATTTTTATTATAAACTCAAAAGACACTATTTATAACTCAAGAAATATTATTCTAGCAACGGGAGGATTAGGTTATCCAACTTTAGGAGCAACGGGAGATGGTTATATTTTTGCAAAAGAGTTTGGTCATGAAGTTACTTCCCTTCATCCTGCAATGATGCCACTTTTTACGAAAGAAAAGAATTTTGCTGTTTGCAAAGCTGATACTATTGCTAAGGCTATATTAAAAGTAGATATTCCAAAATATAAAAAACTAAAACTAACTGGAGATTTAATCTTCACAAATAATGGAATTCGTGGTCCTGTTGTATTGGATTTTGCAAGGGAACTAACTCCCATTTTAGCAAAATATGATGAAGTTCCACTTTTAATTAGTTTTTTAAAAGGTATGAATGAAGAGCAAATTTATACACATATTAAAAAAGAGATTGAAAAAAATCCTACAAATACGGTTTTAGAAAATCTAAATACACTTTTAGCTTCAAGTGTAGCACAAGAGATTTGTAATATTTGTGATGTGGATTCAAGTCAAAGATTTAAAAATATTGATGGAATAAAAAGAGAAAAACTAATCAAAACTTTAGCTTGGACACCACTTACGGTAATTGGTCATGAAGGCTTTAAAAATGCCATGATTACAAGAGGTGGAGTTGAGTTAAAACAAATAGATTCAAAAACAATGCAAAGCAGTTTAGTTTCAGGACTTTTCTTTTGTGGAGAAGTAGTAAACATAGATGGACCTTGTGGCGGATATAATCTTCAATGGTCATTTTCAAGTGGAAATCTCGCAGGAAAAATAGGAAAATTATATTAGTATTATAATTAAATTAATAAAAGGAAGAAATTATGAATAATACAGCAAAAATTTTATGGACAAGTGATAATAAAGAAACAGCTATGAATATGATATGTTTATATGCTCATAATGCAAAACTAAAAGGTTGGATAGGAAATGTTCAAATCCTTATTTGGGGAGCATCTCAAGGATTAGTTGCAAAAGATAAAGAAGTTCAAGAAAAAATTAAACAAATGATAGCAGATGGTGTAGAAGTAATTGCATGTAAAAAATGTGCTGAAGATTTAGGAGTTGAAAATGAACTTAAATCTTGTGATATGCAAGTTTATTACACAGGTGAGCTTTTAAGTTCTTGGGTTAAAAGTGGAGAAAGTATTATTTCTGTTTGATTATAAATAAAATAAGCTATTCTAATGTTATGAAGAAGTGTTAGTATATTTTTAAATTAACATTAGGAATTAAGAATGAAAAATTTATTTACTAAAATTGCTTTTCTTTTTATCTCTTTATTGTTTTTAAGTAGTAATTTAAATGCTTCAGAACATAAAGTTGTAATACAAGTTAGTACAGATGATACAAGAACTCAATTATTGGCATTAAATAATGCTTCAAATTTACAAAAATTATATGGTATGGATAATGTAACTATTGAAATAGTTGCTTTTGGTCCAGGATTAGGAATATTAACAGAGCAATCTTTTCATAGTACTAGAGTTAAAGATCTTTCATTGCAAGATGTAAAATTTAGTGCTTGTGAAAATACAATGGCTCATATAAAAGAAAAAACAGGTGTTGATCCAATTTTAACAAAAGGTGTAACTACAGTTAAAGCAGGAGTTGGTAGAATCGTGGAACTTCAAGAGCAAGGTTACTCTTATATTAGACCTTAGTATAAAGAAATAAGAGCAATAAAGCTCTTATTTCTGTTTAATTTTAGTTTTGAATCTTAAAAAAACAAAAGCTATAAAACTAACAAAAAATAAACTTAACCCGATATACAAAAAGAAATCTTGGATTTCTAAAAAGTCTAAAAAAGGATGAAAAACTATAGGAGATAAAAACTGCCCTAAAAATATAGCAGAAGTAAAATATCCTGAACTTTTTACTCTTTTTTCATGACTTGTTTTACTTAGCATCCAAGCTGTTGCATTTGTCATCATAATTCCACCTGCAAAACCTAGAATAGGGCTAGTTATAAAAAAGAAATAGATATGATTTATAACACCTACAAGTGAAAATCCAAGGGCCATTAACGTAATACCTATTAAATAAATAGCAATAAAATTTAAGTATTTTTTCAATTTTGAAAAAGCAATAGCTCCTAAAGCATTGCAAAAAAATGCAGTAGCAATTACAGTTCCAGCCATTTTCCCACTAGCTTCAAATTTTTCTATTAATAAAAAAGGAATTTGCGTTGGTAAAATAAAAAACAATAGCATATAAATAAATGCAAGAAAATATACAACAAGCATGTTTTTTCCAATATCTATAGATAATTCTTCTTGTGTGCTTTCTATTTTTTTCTCTTTTAAAAATAGAATTACAAAAGGCAATAATACTAAACCAATAAAATATATACCAAAAGGGAAACGCCAGTTTATATCAGATAAAAAACCACCACCAACGACAAAAAATACTCCACCAATTGCCATAAATGCACTTTGATATCCCATGAATTTGTGTCTATCATGTTCTTTGAAATAATCTCCCACTAAAGAAGTAGAAACTATCATCAAAGTTGCTACACATAATCCAAATAAAGCTCGTGATGCAAGAAGTGATTCAATGCTATTTAGATAAAGCCCTGCAGTTCCAAAAAAAGAAAAGAAGAAAAGTGCAATAAGTACAGATCTCTTCTTTCCAAAGCTAAAAATAAAATGCCCTAAAATAGGTGCTAAAAGTGCAATTACCAGTGAAGGAAGTGTGAGCATTAATCTTGAATAAAATTCTATATTGTTTATATTTGTAAAATATTCTTTAAGATGTGGAAGAGTTGTTACAATAGCGACATTTGACATACTAGTTGTCATTGCTAATAAAAGCATTGTTAAAATGGTTAGTTTACTTATATTTCTCATTTTTGAATTATAGTGAAAATAAATTATTCAGAAATTATATTTTGTATAAATTTTCGATAATCTCTAATTGCTCTTTTTGTGAATAGTTAAATCTAAATTCGCACTCTTTTAAATAAAAGAAAAAATTTTCTTCTTCTACACCTTTATATTTCTTTAGATTTTCTTCTAAAAATTTCCAAAATTCATTAAGTTTTGATTGATAAGAATTTTTTGAGTGGATTTTATGCCAATTTAAATACTCTATAAAACCATCTTCTATATCAAAAGCTCTTTTACCAATTTTTGGCATAAGAATAGTATATATCTTTTCATTTGAATAAAATCCCATTATATTTATGGCTTGGCTTAAAGATTTTTTCTTTTTCTTTTTTTCACGTTCTTTTATATAATAAAACTCTTCATATTCTGTATTGTCTTTTACTGAGTTATTATATTGGTTTTCTAAATATATAGCTATTTCTTTTCTATAAATATCAAATCTATCTTTTACTGTTTTATAATTTAATTGTAGTTCTTTAGAGGTTTCAAGGGCATTTTTATTTTGAGAAAAACTTATTGCTACTTGCTTGTCTTTTTCTATTTTTTTTAGGGAATATTTTTTTGCACATTTTTTACATTTTATATAATCATTTGCTAGAATATAAAAGTTTGTGTTATTGCAGTTTTGACATTTCATTTCATATATTAGCATCTTTTGTATATTTTTTGTTCTAAAAATACATAAGAGTTTTATAAAATTATGATAAGTTTATAAATATAAAAATATACTACAATAATCTAAGAACTACTCGTAAGGAAAAACATGGAACATGTAGCTTTATCTCTAATCTTTTGGTATGGAATTTTACATGCTTTTGGAGCTGATCATTTAACTGCAATTGCAGATTTTTCAATAGGAAAAAATAAAAGAAAAACAATACTTATTACAAGTATGTTTGCAGTAGGCCATGGAATATCACTTTTTATTTTTGCAAAAATACTTGAAACATATAAAATATCAGATGAGATACTAGCTTATGGAGATGTTATTTCTGCTTCTGTGATTTTAGGAATGGGAATTTATTTATTATGGTTAGTATTTACAAATAGAATAAACCTAAGTAAGCATATCCACGATGGTAAAGAGCATATTCATATTTATTTTGGCAAAGAACATTCTCATACAAATAAAGATGTAAGTTCAGCCTTTGCAATAGGAACTCTTATGGGAATAGGCGGAGTTAGAGGAATGTTAGTTACTCTAGGACTGGTTGAAAGTGCTAGTGTTGATTTTACTATGGTTTTAGCTTTTACTTTGGGTGTTATGATTGTCTTTTTAGCTTTTGGGGCATTTATTTTATATATAAATAAAAATTTATTAAATTCTCAACAAAATATTAAAAGAATATTTACTGTTGCAGGCCTTGTTTCTTTAGTTGTTGGTACTAACTTTTTATTAGCTTAGGGTTAATTTAAAAGTCAAAGGAGTAATAATTGCATATAAAAGCACTTAAGAGAGTATACTCTACAATAAAGTAATAAAAGGCATACAATGAAAATAGCAATTCCAGTAAAAGATGAGAGTTTAACATTCTTTAGTAATGCAGGACATACTCCAAAGTTTGCAATTTATGATTTGACAGGTTCCGGAATGTTTAGATCATTTAAATTAGATTCAGTAATTACAAATCCAAGAACAGATATAGATCATGACCATGCCGAAGAAGATCATGAGTGTAATCATAAACATGATGATGCCCAACATATTGCTCAACATAATAAAATGGGTGAAGCTTTAGTTGAGTGTAGTTATGTGGTTGTTAGAAAAGCTTGTAAGAATACAGCTAATTCATTTACTTCACAAGGTATAAAATTAGTTAAATATAATGGTGACTCAACAGATGTAAATGCAATCTTAAAAGAGACATCTATTTCTTTTAAATAAAAAAATAAAACTTGTTCTAAAAATACCTAAGTGTAAATAAAAATTATACTATATTTAGACTTTTTGAGTTAAACTATTTAAAATGAATAATTATTCAGAAAAATAGTTTAACTCAAAAGGATAATAATATGTGTAAAGATTGCGGTTGTACAATAGCAGGTCAAGAACATCACCACCATCACGACATTCATGAACATGGACTTGTTCATGATCATGACCATCCACATGATAATTTGGCTTTTAGTAATACTCATCAAGCAGCTCATGAAACATTAAATCACAATCCCCAATTAAACGATGCTAAAACAATCTCTGTAATTAAAAAGATTTTAGATAAAAATGACCATGAAGCTTCACATAATAGAGCTCATTTTGACTCACACAAAGTTTTAGGAATAAATCTTATGAGTAGTCCTGGAAGTGGTAAAACTACACTTTTGGAAAATATTGCAGATATAGTTGATTTCAAATTTGCAGTTGTTGAGGGTGACTTAGAAACTTCAAGGGATGCCGATAGATTAAAAGCAAAGGGAATAAATGCAGTTCAAATACAAACAGGAAGTGCTTGTCATCTTGATGCCTTTATGGTTCACAAAGGTTTACATGATATCGCTTTAGATGATATAGATGTTTGTTTTGTGGAAAATGTAGGAAATCTTGTATGTCCTGCTTCTTATGATGTGGGAACTCACTTAAATATTGTTTTAGTTTCAGTTCCTGAGGGTGAGGATAAGATAGTTAAATATCCTGTTATGTTTAGAGCTGCTGATTTAATACTTATTACAAAAAAAGATTTACTTAATTATTTTGAATATGATATACAAAAAGAAAAAGAAGAAGCTAGAAAACTAAAACCAAATGTGGATATATTAGAAGTGAATATCAAAGATAAACAATCACTTCAAAATGTAATTGATTGGATTAATTTCAAAAGAAAGATGAGATGAAATTTGTAAAATCAATTTCATTCATTTAGGCTTCACGGTGAGTACCCAAAAATCAAAGATTTTTACCCTTCCGTTGCAGAATCATTCATAAAATTGTTTTACAAATAATAGATTAAAAAGGAAAAATTGTATGTGCTTATCAATACCATCAAAAATAAAAAGTATAGACACTGAAATGAACACTTGTGTAGTTGACACAATGGGTGTTGAAAGAAGTGCAAGTTTAGATTTAATAGACCA
>RRZU012664371.1_pt1 | contig 15858 bp, 12 predicted proteins | sample 2165561 | NCBI WGS metagenome assembly RRZU01 (sample SAMN10456909, study PRJNA506462) | wastewater metagenome | isolation source: wastewater sludge | place: USA: Moscow, Idaho
ATTACTTTCAAGTGCGGTCAAATCTTTGCGAATCGTAACTTCGGAGGTATTAAAATGTTGAACTAGACTTTCTACCGAGACTTCGCCTTGCTGTTGCAGCAATTGCATAATCAAGTGTCGGCGCTGAGTACTATTTCGTTTTGACAAATTTATATTTCCAAACGGTTGTATTAAGTTTCGGTTCGGAATTATATAGAGATAAAACAGAGAGTGCAATGTGGTTTTATTAAAAGATCAAAACAAGGAATTTCAGGCATAAAAAAACCTCTGTCGCCAGAGGTTCTCTAATCGAGCACTATCTATTATTTGATAGCATCTTTTAACGCTTTACCAGAAACAAATGCCGGCACTTTAGCTGCTGCAATTTGGATTTCTTGTCCGGTTTGTGGATTACGCCCGGTGCGAGCTTGGCGCTGATTTACTTTAAAAGTACCAAAACCGATTAACTGCACAGGATCACCTGCTTTTAAGCTGTCGGTAATAGCTGTTAAAGTTGCTTCCAAAGCAGCTTTAGCTTGTTTTTTATTCAATTCTGCAGCTGATGCAATTGCATCGATTAGTTCTGCTTTATTCATAAGATAGTACCCCTTGTTATTAATGTTTAAGTTAAGCTTTTGTATCGATTGAATATCTCAACCTTCTTTGGTGCAATAGCTGTCTAAAAACAGTTTGGTAAGATTAATCCAAGTTGCTTGAGATTGAAAGCCATAAATGATTAAATCTTGCAAAAAATCACATTTACCGGTCAATTTTTATACCGATATTACTAATTGCTTCTTCTCTCAACTCATTTTTCAAACTCAGCAGTAATTCTACATCCCTTTCTTCCGCTTCATTTAAGCTGCGATAGATCAGCCATTGCACATCCAACTCCTGTTGAATTTCTTCAGTTTGCTTTAATTCCTGTTCATTCAAAGTGCGGTCTTGCTCTGTTTCCAGCAAAGCCACCACCGTTTGCAAAGAGAGTTTACTGACTAAAATCGCCTGCTCTAAACTAGAGCCGGAAATAATGGTGTGCAATACTTCCGACAGTCCTTCGCAAGCATCTGCCGCCGGAAATACACCATAAGAGTCGTACTCATTAATATCGGGGATAATTTCTTCTAGTTTCTCCAATTGAGATTCAAAATTAATTTTTGCCCCTTTGACGGTTAAATATTCCCAGACTAAATTTAAAATATTGTGGTAAACCTTGCTTTCCTGCTCCTTGCCGTGCATTTGGCAAAAAAGTTGAAAATTCGGGTACATTCTTTCACATAAACAGAGCATAAATGCCAAATGTTGCCAAGTTTCAAAATGCTCCAAACGTTTTTGAATCGGATTACGCATAAATTATCTCTCTGTTTGATGATAAGGTTGTGATAAACGATGAACCGCATCGACCAGATAGCCCGGACTTTGCTGCGGTACATCTTGGTGAATGCCATGTCCTAAGTTAAACACATGACCACTCCCTGTACCAAAATCCTGTAGAATCTGTTGTACCTCTTGCTCGATTCTCGTTTGATCAGCATACAGTACACTTGGATCCATATTGCCCTGTAATGCCACTTTATGTCCGATTTGCTGTCTTGCTTGCGTCAAATTCACCGTCCAGTCTAATCCCACCGCATCACAGCCAGTGTTAGCAATCGCTTCGAGCCATAAACCACCGCCTTTAGTGAATAAGGTAACGGGTACTTTGCGTCCGCGATATTCACGGATTAAGCCAGCAACAATTTTGTGCATATATTGCAGTGAAAAATCTTGATAATCACGATGTGCCAACACGCCACCCCAAGTATCAAAAATCATCACTGCCTGTGCACCGGCTTTAATTTGTGCGTTCAGGTATAAAATTACGCTGTCTGCTAATTTATCTAACAGCTGATGCAACAAGTGCGGTTCGGCGTACAGCATTTTTTTGATTTTGGTAAAGGCTTTGCTACTGCCCCCTTCCACCATATAAGTTGCCAATGTCCACGGACTGCCGGAAAACCCAATCAGTGGTACGCTGCCATCTAGTGCTTTATAAATTGTACGAACCGCATTCATCACATATTGCAGCTCTTGTTCCGGATCCGGAATCGGCAAATTGACAATATCACGCGGATTCTCAATCGGCTTGGCAAATTTCGGGCCTTCTCCGGCACCAAAACTTAAACCTAATCCCATCGCATCGGGAATCGTCAATATATCAGAAAATAAAATTGCTGCGTCCAACGCATAACGGCGTAAAGGCTGCAATGTCACCTCACACGCCAGCTCCTGATTGCGGCACAGCGACATAAAATCACCTGCTTGCGCACGCGTTGCTTTATATTCTGGCAAATAACGCCCAGCTTGACGCATCATCCAAATTGGGGTCATGTCGACCGGTTGACGCAATAACGCACGCAAATAACGATCATTTTTTAATTCTGTCATTGTTTTTTATTTTCCTTATCACAAATCGTTTGTGTCATCTCAATTAATTTTCGGGCAATCGTACCCTGCGGGGGCAGAGTCGGCAATGGCGAATCATACTTGAACCAAGCCGCATCATTCAATTCTTCTTTCTGAATTCGGATTTCGCCGCTGTCATAGTCCGCTAAAAAGCCCAACATCAACGAGTTGGGAAATGACCACGGCTGGCTGCCGATATAGCGGATATTTTTGATTTTCAATCCACTTTCTTCAAACACTTCCCGCTCGACAGTTTGCTCTAATGTCTCACCCACTTCGACAAAACCCGCCAAAGTCGTATAGATTTTTTCATCGCTATGGCGGGCATGATTGGCCAACAAAATCGAATCGTCTTTGCGTACCGCTACAATAATCGATGGAGCGATCATCGGGTAAGTGCGGTGCTGGCAGCTAGTACACTCCACCGCCCATTCCTGTGGCGTCATCGCTTTTGTCGGGCTACCACATACACCGCAAAAACGGTGAGTTTTCCAAAAATAATTCAGCGCTACGCCACGGTTGAGTAGATTAAAAATTCGCTCGGGCAGCACCAGTTGATCGCGTAAAGAGAAATATTCTCTTTGATTATTAGAATCGTGGTTATCCAATTCTTCTACCAGCCACAGCGGAAAATCACGATATTCTCCGATCACCATTCCTTGCTTAGACGCTAATCCCAGTTCTTCCGCCGTGCCGTGCGGTAACTCGTTTTGTTGCAAATAAATCGCACTGCCTTTGGTTAATAACCAATAGCCGAAATCATTTTGTTGTAGCGTTTGCATAATTTCTCCGGATCATTTTACAGCTAACATAAATCTGTCGATATTATAAAGCATTATCGTTATGAAAGGCATAAAGCTGCTATAAAAACGGTACAAAAAACGGATAAAAAATCGGCATAAAAAAACCCAAAGTGCGGTACACTTTGGGTTTCATTCAGCTTAAATCGATTACTCGAACTCTGCCGACATATTTAGCATTTCTGCCAAATTAGCCGTAGCTTCGTCGGTATCGAATTTGGTTTCAATCTCTTCCAATGGCACATTTTGTACTTTACCCGCTTTCGCGCCATGGCGATTTTGGTGATAAACATACCCTGTACCCGCCGGAATCAAACGACCAACGATAACGTTCTCTTTCAAGCCACGCAATTCATCACGTTTGCCTGCCACCGCAGCTTCGGTCAGCACGCGAGTGGTTTCTTGGAATGATGCCGCAGAAATAAAGGATTCAGTCGCCAAAGAGGCTTTGGTGATTCCCAGTAATTCGCGTTCGAATTCCACTGGTAATTTCCCTTCGGCTTCACGTTGACGGTTAACGATTTTAACCCGCGCCACTTCCACTTGTTCCCCTTCGAGGAATTCGGAATCGTGAGCCTGAGTAATAATCCCTTTACGCAACATCTGACGAACAATCACTTCAATGTGTTTATCGTTAATTTTTACCCCTTGCAAGCGGTAAACTTCTTGCACTTCATTAACGATATAATCGGTGACCGCATGAATTCCACGTAGACGCAGAATATCATGTGGTGTTTCCGCGCCTTCAGAAATGATATCGCCACGAGAAACCAATTCGCCTTCGAATACATTCAATTGACGCCATTTCGGAATCATCTCTTCATACACTTCGCCTTCGCTCGGCGTGATCAATAAACGGCGTTTACCTTTGGTTTCTTTACCAAATGAAACGATACCGGAAATTTCCGCCATAATGGCTGGCTCTTTCGGTTTACGCGCTTCGAACAAATCAGCTACGCGCGGCAAACCACCGGTAATATCTTTCGTTCCGGCCGATTCTTGCGGAATACGTGCCAACGGTTCCCCGATATTAATCACCGCGTTGTCATCTAAAGTCACAATCGCTTTCCCTGGCAAGAAGTACTGTGCAGGAACATCCGTGCCAGAAATCAAGACCGGATTGCCTTTGGCATCAACAATTCGTAACGCTGGACGCAGATCTTTACCTGCTGTTGCACGTTCACCCACATCTTGCACCACAACAGACGAGAGACCGGTCAATTCATCGGTTTGACGAGATACGGTCACGCCATCGATGATATCCACAAATTGGACGAAACCTTCCACTTCGGAGATAACTGGCATCGTATGTGGATCCCAGTTAGCAATAATTTCGCCGGCATTCACTTCACTACCGTCATGCTTGCTCAAGCTCGCACCATAAGGCACTTTATAGTTCTCTTTGGTACGACCGAAAGCATCGATAATGGTCAACTCGGTATTACGCGAGGTAATCACTAACTTGCCTTCTTTGTTAGTAACAAATTTAGCATTAGCTAAACGAACACTACCGCTGTTTTTGATCTGAATGCTAGATTCAGAAGCTGCTCTTGAAGCTGCTCCCCCGATATGGAAGGTACGCATCGTCAACTGTGTTCCTGGTTCCCCGATAGATTGCGCCGCAATAACGCCGACCGCTTCACCGTTGTTGATGATATGACCACGCGCCAAATCACGTCCATAACACTTAGCGCACACCCCAAAATCGGTGTGGCAGGTTACAACTGACCGCACTTTGATGCTGTCAACTGAGTTAGCATCAATCACATCACACAATTTTTCATCTAACAAGGTGTTACGCGGAATCAACACTTGATCAGTGCCCGGAATCAATACATCTTCTGCCACAACCCGACCTAACACACGTTCACGCAAGGCTTCTTTAACATCACCACCTTCGATTAACGGGGTCATGATGATCCCTTCGTCAGTGCCGCAATCGTCTTCTACAATCACCAGATCTTGCGCGACATCAACCAAACGGCGAGTCAAATAACCGGAGTTCGCTGTTTTAAGTGCGGTATCCGCCAAGCCTTTACGCGCCCCGTGAGTCGAAATAAAGTACTGCAATACGTTTAAGCCTTCACGGAAGTTTGCGGTAATCGGCGTTTCGATAATCGAGCCGTCCGGACGTGCCATCAAGCCACGCATCCCCGCCAACTGACGAATCTGTGCAGCAGAACCCCGCGCTCCGGAATCCGCCATCATAAAGATGCTGTTGAATGACGCTTGTTTTTCTAGATCACCTTCACGGTTGACCACGTCTTCCGTTGACAAGTTTTCCATCATCGCTTTGGCAACACGTTCATTCGCAGCCGCCCAAATATCGATCACTTTATTGTAACGCTCACCAGCAGTCACAAGACCTGACTGGAATTGTTCCTGAATCTCTTCAACTTCGCTTTCCGCAGCAGAAATAATTTCATATTTTTGTTCCGGAATCACCATATCATCAATACCGACTGAGGCACCTGAACGTGCCGCATAAGCAAAACCGGTGTACATAATCTGGTCGGCAAAAATAACACTGGATTTCATACCTAACAAACGGTAGCAAGAGTTGATCAAGCGAGAAATCGCTTTTTTACCCAACGTTTGGTTAAACAACTCGAACGGCATTCCTTTCGGGGCAATCATCCACAAAATCGCACGACCAATGGTGGTTTCAGTTAATGTCGTTACCGCTTCAAATTCGTTGCTTGACGATTTGACATATTCGGTGATCCGCACTTTAACGCGCGCGTGTAATTCTGCTTCTCCGGTGCGATATGCTTTTTCAGCTTCCCACGGATTTTGCAGATACATGCCTTCACCTTTGGCATTGACTTTTTCACGGGTCATGTAATACAAACCCAACACCACGTCTTGTGACGGAACAATAATCGGTTCGCCGTTTGCTGGCGACAAGATATTGTTGGTGGACATCATCAACGCACGGGCTTCCAATTGCGCTTCCAATGTCAATGGAACGTGTACCGCCATTTGGTCTCCGTCGAAGTCGGCGTTGAATGCCGCACAAACCAACGGATGTAACTGGATCGCTTTACCTTCGATCAATAACGGTTCAAATGCCTGAATCCCTAAACGGTGCAATGTTGGCGCACGGTTTAATAAAATCGGGTGTTCGCGAATCACGTCTGCCAAAATATCCCATACGATCGCATCTTCACGTTCCACCATTTTTTTGGCGGCTTTAATCGTAGAAGCATAACCTTGGCTTTCTAATTTGGCATAAATAAACGGACGGAATAATTCCAACGCCATTTTCTTCGGTAAACCACATTGATGCAGGTGCAAATATGGCCCTACCGTGATCACCGAACGACCGGAATAGTCAACACGTTTACCCAACAAGTTTTGACGGAAACGGCCTTGTTTCCCTTTGATCATATCGGCAAGGGATTTCAGCGCACGTTTGTTTGAGCCGGTAATTGCACGACCGCGACGGCCGTTATCCAGCAACGCATCAACTGATTCTTGCAACATCCGTTTTTCGTTACGCACGATAATATCCGGTGCAACCAAATCCAATAAACGTTTTAAACGGTTATTACGGTTGATCACGCGACGATATAAATCGTTCAGATCAGAGGTCGCAAAACGACCACCGTCCAACGGAACTAACGGACGTAAATCCGGTGGCAATACCGGTAATACTGTCAACACCATCCACTCTGGGTTATTGCCTGACTGGATAAACGCTTCCAACAATTTCAGACGTTTAGTGATTTTCTTGCGTTTGGTTTCAGAACTGGTTTCCTGCAACTCTTCACGCAAAGTTTCACACTCATGAGCCAGATTCATTTCTTGCAACAAATGTTGGATCGCTTCTGCGCCCATTTTGGCTTCAAATTCGTCTGCCCAACGATCTTCCGCGTCCATAAACTGTTCTTCGGTTAATAATTGACCTCTTTCCAGATCAGTCATACCCGGCTCGGTCACAATATAAGATTCAAAATACAACACTCGCTCAATATCACGTAACGGCATATCTAACAATAAACCGATACGGGACGGCAGGGATTTCAAGAACCAAATATGCGCCACCGGAGAAGCCATCTCAATATGTCCCATACGTTCACGACGTACTTTGGTTTGAGTTACTTCAACACCACATTTTTCACAGATTACACCACGGTGTTTTAGACGTTTATACTTACCACATAAACATTCGTAATCTTTTACCGGCCCGAAAATACGCGCACAGAATAAACCGTCACGCTCAGGCTTGAAGGTACGATAGTTAATCGTTTCCGGCTTTTTCACTTCACCGAACGACCATGAACGGATCATGTCGGGGGAAGCGAGTCCAATTTTAATCGCATCAAAATCTTCTGATGATTTTGTTTGTGCTTTCAAAAACTTAACTAAGTCTTTCACAGATTTGCTCCTGTCGGAGTTAAACTTAATTCAAGTGCGGTCAAACCGCACTTGAGCATACTTTCTATCTTTTATTGATGAACTATTGGTCTTCGTCCAAATCAATGTTGATACCCAGAGAGCGAATCTCTTTCAGTAACACATTGAAGGATTCCGGCATTCCCGGTTCCATTTGGTGAGCGCCATCCACAATGTTTTTATACATTTTGGTACGACCGTTCACGTCATCGGATTTCACGGTTAACATCTCTTGTAGAGTATAAGCGGCACCATAAGCTTCCAGCGCCCAAACTTCCATCTCCCCAAAACGTTGTCCCCCGAACTGGGCTTTACCACCCAATGGTTGTTGGGTCACCAAGCTATAAGAACCAGTAGAACGGGCGTGCATTTTGTCATCGACCAAGTGGTTCAATTTCAGCATGTACATATAACCAACAGTAACCGGACGTTCGAATTTCTCACCGGTACGACCGTCAAACAGGGTAATCTGACCGGAAGTCGGTAGATCTGCCAATTCCAGTAAGCCTTTGATTTCACTCTCGTGAGCGCCGTCAAATACCGGTGTTGCCAACGGCATACCTTTACGCAAGTTTTGCGCTAAACGAATCACTTCGTCATCACTGAAAGTTGACAAATCCACTTGCTGTGGTGCGCCGCCCAAATCATAAGCACGTTGGATATATTCACGCAACTTGGCAATCGACTGCTGTTGTTTGATCATCGCATTGATTTTGTCACCAATTCCTTTAGCTGCTAAGCCGAGGTGAGTTTCCAAAATCTGACCGATGTTCATCCGTGACGGTACGCCCAACGGGTTCAATACGATATCGACTGGCTGCCCGTTTTCATCATACGGCATATCTTCCACAGGATTGATTTTTGAGATAACCCCTTTGTTACCGTGACGACCCGCCATTTTATCACCCGGCTGAATCTGACGTTTCACTGCAAGATACACTTTCACAATTTTCAGTACGCCCGGTGCCAAATCATCGCCTTGAATAATCTTGTTGCGTTTGATTTCCAGCTTGCGTTCGAATTCACGACGCAATTCGTCATACTGTTCCGCCAACTGTTCCAATTGGTTTTGCTGATTTTCATCGGCTAACGAAAGTTCCAACCACTGTTTACGAGTTTGTTTGTCTAATTGTTTCTCATCAAAACCGTTGTTTAACAGTAGATTGCGTACACGAGTAAACAAAGCGCCTTCCAAGATTTCCAGTTCTTCCACCAAATCTTTTTTGGCTTGTTTTAACTGCATCTCTTCGATTTCTAAAGCGCGTTTATCTTTTTCTACGCCGTCACGAGTAAATACTTGTACATCGATAACCGTTCCGGAAACACTGTTCGGCACACGCAGAGAAGAGTCTTTTACATCCGACGCTTTCTCACCGAAAATAGCGCGCAACAATTTCTCTTCCGGCGTCAATTGCGTTTCACCTTTCGGTGTAACTTTACCGACCAGAATATCGCCACCTTTCACTTCCGCACCGATATAAACAATTCCGGATTCATCCAGTTTGCTTAACGCTGCTTCACCCACGTTAGGAATATCAGCGGTGATCTCTTCTGCACCCAATTTGGTGTCACGAGCAACTGCGGTCAATTCCTGAATGTGAATCGTAGTAAAACGATCTTCTTGTACTACACGCTCAGAGACCAACATGGAATCTTCAAAGTTGTAGCCGTTCCATGGCATAAATGCCACACGCATATTTTGACCTAACGCCAATTCGCCTAAATCCGTTGACGGTCCGTCTGCCAAGACTTCGCCACGTTCAATCGGCTCACCTAATGCAATACAAGGCACTTGGTTAATACAGGTGTTTTGATTAGAGCGGGTATATTTAGTCAGGTTATAAATATCAATCCCTGCTTCACCCGGCACGGTTTCGTCTTCATTAACTTTAATTACGATACGAGACGCATCAATATACTGGACATAACCGCCACGTTTAGCGACCACCGTAACACCGGAGTCAACCGCCACCGCTTTTTCGATTCCGGTTCCGACTAATGGTTTGTCCGCACGCAATGTTGGCACCGCTTGACGCTGCATGTTCGCACCCATCAAGGCACGGTTAGCATCATCGTGTTCTAAGAACGGAATCAATGCCGCTGCGACCGAAACCACTTGTTGGGTCAAAACGTCCATATAATGAATATCTTCGGCACGGTATAAACCGGATTCGCCGTGTTCGCCACGACAAGTAACAAACGCATCGGTAAAGCGAGAATCTTCGTTCAAATTGGAGTTCGCCTGCGCAATCACATATTTGCCTTCTTCAATCGCTGACAAATATTCAATCTCTTCCGTGACTTGGCCATCTACTACTTTACGATACGGAGTTTCTAAGAAGCCGTAATCATTGGTACGGGCATACACCGACAATGAGTTGATCAAACCGATATTCGGTCCTTCAGGCGTTTCAATCGGACAAACACGACCATAGTGAGTAGCATGAACGTCACGCACTTCAAAGCCAGCTCTTTCACGAGTTAAACCGCCCGGTCCCAACGCAGAAATACGGCGCTTATGTGTCACTTCTGATAATGGGTTGTTTTGGTCCATAAATTGAGACAACTGGGAAGAGCCAAAGAACTCTTTCACTGCCGCTGAAATCGGTTTGGCATTAATCAGATCTTGTGGTGTTACACCGTCCAAATCGCCCAAAGAAAGGCGTTCTCTGACCGCTCTTTCAACGCGCACTAAGCCTATACGGAATTGGTTTTCAGCCATTTCCCCTACGGAACGAATACGACGGTTGCCCAAGTGATCGATATCATCGACTTCGCCGCGACCATTACGGATTTCAATCAGTTTTTTCATTACCAGAACAATATCTTCATTGCTCAGGATTCCGCTACCTTCCCCTTCAGGAATATTCAAAGAGCGGTTAAACTTCATTCGACCGACTGCGGATAAATCGTAACGATCACTAGAGAAAAACAGATTATCGAATAACGATTCGGCTGCTTCTTTTGTCGGCGGCTCGCCCGGGCGCATCATGCGGTAGATTTCAACCAACGCACTTAAACGATCGTTAGACGGATCGACACGCAACGTTTCAGAGATATAAGGTCCGTGATCCAAATCATTGGTAAACAGCACTTCGATATCTTTGTAACCGGCTTGGCTCAATTTAGCCAAAATATCCAAACTGATTTCGGTATTCGCAGGACAGATAATTTCACCGCTCTCAAGATCAATATAATCTTTCGCTACAATTTTGCCGACAATGTATTCAGTCGGTACAACAACTTGAGAGATATTATCTTTTTCTAACTGACGAATATGGCGTGCGGTAATACGACGACCACGCTCAATATAAACTGTACCGTTCGCTTCGATATCAAAGCTGGCAGTTTCACCACGCAAACGCTCAGGGACCAGTTCCATCATCAATTTATTATCATCAATGGTGAACGTCACTTTCTCAAAGAACAGCGCTAAAATTTCTTCGGTGGTATAGTTCAACGCACGCAGAATAATCGTTGCCGGCAGTTTACGGCGACGGTCGATACGTGCAAATAAGTTATCTTTAGGATCAAATTCAAAATCCAACCATGAACCGCGATAAGGAATAATACGTGCGTTATACAGCACTTTTCCTGAAGAATGGGTTTTTCCTTTATCACTGTCAAAGAATACACCCGGACTACGGTGTAATTGAGAAACGATAACACGCTCAGTACCGTTGATCACAAAAGTACCGTTATCGGTCATCAGTGGAATTTCGCCCATATAAACATCATTTTCTTTGATGTCTTTTACGGTTCCCGGAGCAGCATCACGATCATAGCTGACCAAACGCAATTTTACTCTCAACGGGGCGGAATAAGTGGTTCCGCGAATTTGACATTCACGCACATCAAATACAGGCTCACCCAGTTTATAGCTCACATATTGCAATTCCGTGCTACCGTTATTGCTGACAATCGGAAACACTGAGCGAAATGCAGCTTCCAAACCTTGTTGGCCTTCTGGATCTTGCTGAATAAATTTATCGAAAGAGTCGATTTGGATTGTTAATAAATAAGGTACATTTAAAACTTGTTGGCGTTTGCCAAAGTTTTTACGAATACGTTTTTTTTCGGTATAGGAGTAAACCATAGGGTTCCTCTGCTTGCTGATCGGTGACCCAAAATTCGCGCACACTTGCGATCAAGTTAACAAGGTGGCAATGCTATCGATACCGTTTGTTGGTACCGCACTTTTTTCGCTATTACTAGCAAAACTTTCGGTGCAGACTTGAAAAAATCAAAATAAAATGGCTTTTTTCAAGCAGGAATAAAAGTGAAAAAACGGCATATTCACTCCTATTTTTTAAAGGCACAAAATGGCTAGCAGTTAACACCACTAGCCATTTGCCTATAATAGGCTTTAAACTAAATAAAGTTAATTATTTAAGTTCAACAGAAGCGCCTGCTTCTTCTAATGTTTTCTTCAGTTCTTCAGCTTCAGCTTTAGAGATGCCTTCTTTCAGAGCCGCTGGAGCAGATTCAACTAAGTCTTTAGCTTCTTTCAAGCCTAAACCAGTTGCGCTACGAACTGCTTTGATAACAGCAACTTTGTTAGCACCAGCTGCAGTTAATACTACATCAAATTCAGTTTTCTCTTCAGCTGCTTCTGCTGGACCTGCTGCTACAGCTACTGCTGCCGCTGCTGCAGAAACACCAAATTTTTCTTCCATCGCAGCGATCAATTCTACGATTTCAGTTACAGATTTAGAAGCAATCGCTTCAATGATTTGTTCGTTAGTTAATGACATGACAATCAATTCCTAAAGTAAATAAATTAAACGAGGTAAGAAATGCTTTGATAATTAAGCAGCTTCTTGTAATTTGTCGCGTAATGCCGCAAGAGTGCGAACCAGTTTTCCTGCCGCAGCTTCTTTCATTGTACCCATTAAACGTGCAATCGCTTCGTCGTAAGTCGGCAATGTTGCTAAGAATTCAACATCTTGGATCTTACCTTCAAAGGCAGCACCTTTAATTTCAAACTTATCGTTAGTTTTCGCGAAATCTTTAAACAAGCGCGCTGCCGCACCTGGATGTTCGTTAGAAAAAGCGACAAGTGTTGGACCTACCATCACGTCTTTTAAACACTCGTAGTCAGTGCCTTCTACCGCGCGACGTAATAAAGTATTACGAACAACACGCATATTAACACCGGCTTCACGCGCGGTTTTACGCAATTCAGTCATCTTATCGACTGTTACACCACGGGAATCCGCGATCACAGCTGATAGGGCACCTTTGGCTGCTTCGTTTACTTCAGCAACAATTGCTTGTTTGTCTTGAAGATTTAATGCCATTGGCTTTTAGCTCCTGAATACACTCCGGTTTCCCGGATTTAAATTACTTGATATGTGAACATATCAAGACGTCTTTCGGTGCGCAGAAGCAGAAATGATCTATCATTCTGTTCACCATCTACGCAGGATAATTAAGAAATTATTGGAATAAATTCCCCTGCGGTCTTGGATGAGGCTTGAATAAGGTCAAGCACCAACCAGAAACTTTCCATTAAGGAAAAGTAAGGGAGCGAATTATAGATTGATTTCGCTCCGCTGTAAAGTTTTATTGATTTAAAGTAGTTTGATCAATAGAAACGCCTGCGCCCATCGTGGTGGACAAGCTGACTTTCTTGATAAACACGCCTTTAGATGAAGCTGGTTTAGCTTTAACTAAGGCAGACAATAAAGCTTCTAAGTTTTCTTTGATTTGTGCGGTTTCAAAGCTCACTTTACCAATGGTAGTGTGAATGATCCCGTTTTTATCATTACGGTAACGAACCTGACCAGACTTAGCATTTTTAACTGCTTCTGCTACGTTAGGTGTTACAGTTCCGACTTTCGGGTTTGGCATTAAGCCACGCGGACCTAAAATTTGACCCAATTGACCGACAACACGCATTGCATCCGGAGAAGCAATCACCACGTCGAAGTTCATTTCGCCTTTTTTGACTAATTCAGCCAAATCTTCCATGCCCACTAAATCAGCACCAGCTGCTTTAGCTGCTTCAGCATTTGCGCCTTGGGTAAATACAGCAACACGAACATCACGACCCGTTCCGTGTGGCAATACAGTTGCACCACGAACGTTTTGATCAGATTTACGCGCTTCAATTCCTAAGTTAACAGCGACATCAACACTTTCAACAAATTTAGCTGTTGCTAATTCTTTCAATAAAGCAACAGCTTCGTTGATTTCATAAAATTTAGTTGAATCTACTTTTTCTTGGATCGCTTTCATGCGTTTGGTTAGTTTAGCCATTTGATTAGTCCTCCACTACCAAGCCCATTGAACGAGCGGTACCTTCAATAGATTTCATTTTAGTTTCGATAGACGCACCGGTCATATCGGCAGCTTTCACTTCAGCAATTTCTTGTACTTGCTGACGAGTTACTTTACCTACTTTATCTTTGTTCGGTTTACCAGAACCAGATTTGATGCCTGCTGCTTTTTTCAATAAAACAGCCGCTGGAGGAGTTTTAGTGATAAAAGTGAAAGAGCGGTCTGCATATACAGTGATTACGACTGGAGTCGGTAAACCTTTTTCCATGCCCTCAGTACGAGCATTGAACGCTTTACAGAATTCCATGATATTCACACCTTGTTGACCTAATGCTGGACCAACTGGTGGACTTGGGTTTGCCATACCGGCTGCAACTTGCAGCTTAACGTAGGCTTGTACTTTCTTTGCCATTTTAGTTTCCTTATGTGACGGGTGTTAGCGCCTTACGGCTCCCCTTTTTGTTGCAGTAATTTTTGTTGCAATAAACTTTGTTGCGATAAACTTGTTACATCATAACGTTTATATTTATCGTTATGTTTTAAAAGTGCGGTATTTTAATGAAATACCGCTTAATTTTCAAGCATCTTAATGTAAAATACTTGAGAAATTTTAGGTCGGATAGGTCACTCGACTTAAACTGCTTTTTCCACTTGGCGGAACTCTAATTCGACCGGAGTCGCACGTCCAAAAATAGAGACCGATACTTTCAAGCGGCTCTTGTCGTAATCGACTTCTTCCACAGTACCGTTGAAATCCATAAAAGGACCTTCGGTAACCCGCACTTCTTCGCCCGGTTGGAACAAGGTTTTCGGTCTCGGTTTGTCCCCGTCTTGTTGCAAGCGGTTTAAAATTGTTTCAGCTTCACGATTGGAAATCGGCGCAGGTTTGTCCGGCGTACCACCGATAAAGCCCATTACTCGCGGAACACTACGTACTAAATGCCAAGTGTCGTCATTCATTTCCATTTGAACTAAAACATAGCCTGGGAAAAATTTACGCTCACTTTTGCGACGTTTTCCGGCTACGTTTTCAACTACCTCTTCGGTAGGAACCAGAACTTCACCGAATTGGTCTTCCATATTGTGCTGCTTGATATATTCAATTAATGTTTTTGCAACACGTCCTTCAAATCCTGAAAAGGCTTGCAACACATACCAACGTTTTTTGGGTACTGTATTCTCACTCATAAATTAAAATCTCAGGTTGGTTATAAAAGATATGACTGCAATAATCAAGGAATCAAATCCCCAAAGCACTAAAGAGGTGATAGCCGTTACGCCAAAAACTATTAATGTTGTTTGAACCGTTTCAGAACGTTTTGGCCAAACGATTTTTCTCAGCTCACCTCGTGATTCTTTCAAAAAAGAAATGGCTTTTTTACCTTGATTGGTTAAAGCCGCAAGCCCTAATGCTAATGCCATTAGAATAACAACACCGACAACACGTACAGCTAAATTAAAGCCTTCATCAAAATAAGCATTACCAACGGCAGCTACAACAATCAATAATACAACTAATAACCAAAGGAAGCGGTTAGCTGCTTTACTTTTGCCTTCAGCGCTTTCTATAAGCGGTTGTTTTTTAGTATTTTCTAAACTCATACTTTGTTTATATCCGAATCAGTGAATAACTGTATATTTTTGAACGCGTGATTGTATCACTTTCTTTATTCATTGGGTAGGTCAATTACGCTAAAAGCGTGAATTTCTTCTTTCAATTATCTACTCTCTCCAAACAGCAGATACAAAAAAAGGCACCTTTAACAGTGCCTTTTTATAAGCTTCAATCAATTATTTAATGATTTTAGCTACCACGCCCGCACCAACGGTACGGCCACCTTCACGGATTGCAAAGCGTAAGCCTTGATCCATCGCGATTGGGTGAATCAGGCTAACAACCATTTGAATGTTGTCGCCCGGCATAACCATTTCCACGCCTTCCGGTAACTCGATA
>RRZU011863315.1_pt1 | contig 15855 bp, 10 predicted proteins | sample 2165561 | NCBI WGS metagenome assembly RRZU01 (sample SAMN10456909, study PRJNA506462) | wastewater metagenome | isolation source: wastewater sludge | place: USA: Moscow, Idaho
GCATTAAATTCTTTCTCCACGCTAACCGGCCCCAAAAGAATATCATTCCCGGCCTGAAGAGCTCTCACTGCATAATTATCTTCTCCCGAAACACCTTTCATTTGCAGGCCATCGGTGAAGATAAGGCCGGAGAAGCCCAACTCTTCCTGCAACAAGTCTGTAACGATAGTTTCAGAAAGAGAACTTGGTTGTCTTTTTGCATCCAAAGCCGGGATATTTAAATGTCCTACCATCAATCCCGACAAGCCTGATTTTATATATTTCCTGAATGGCTGCAACTCAACTTCATCTAAGCGATCTCTATCATGGGCAATGGTCGGAAGCGTTTTATGTGAATCGGTCGAAGTATCGCCATGCCCCGGAAAATGTTTCGCCACAGCCATTACGCCACCGTCTTCCAAACCTTTGGCATACATGATTCCCAATCGGGCTACAAGTTCGGGGTCTTCTCCAAAAGAGCGGGTACCTATTACCGGATTAGCCGGATTACTGTTCACGTCTACCGACGGAGCAAAATTGACATGTATGCCCATCAGCTTACATTGGCGGGCAACTTCCAATCCGTAATAGTAGAGTAGAGAATCGTTCTGTATAGCTCCCAGCATCATATTTCGAGGAAACTGGGTGGTATTTGTCAGTCTCATAGACAATCCCCACTCACCATCCAAAGAGATCATCAGCGGCACTTTTGAATTTTGCTGCGCTATATTCGTCAATTCAGCCTGATTGAGCGGAGTACTCTCCGAGAACAGAAAGCCTCCTACATATTGGCTACTGATGAAGTTTTGTATCTTTTTCTTGTTCGCATCCGTATTGTCTCCGTCAATTACAGGCATAAACAGCTGACCGATACGCTCATCAACCGTCATCTGATTATAAACGGAATCGACCCACCGAAGCATCTCCTTCTGATTAGCGTTTTTGTACAGACTCGGAGTTGTTTTTTTTCCAACTATATTTATATTAAATGAACAAAGCAACAGGAACAGAACAGTTATAGCCGGAATATATAATTTTTTCATTATCAAATTTTAGAAAATTGTACCTGCAAAAATAAAAGTAATATATTTCAGAAAAAAGTTTACAACAACGAATAAACGAAGAAAATCTCATTCCTTTTGATTTATTAGGAAAACCAAATGATCTTAAAGTTTTACATTTGCCAATAAATTGACAGGTATAAATTGCTTGTGCCTAAACTGAAATATCTACTTTTATACAAAAAAAACGACGAGCCGTCCAAACATGAGCTGGAAAGACTATTTTTTCTTTCAGAAAAATGACCGGGTTGCTATCAGCATACTGCTGATATTAATCGTTATTAGCGGAATTATATATGCAATCACTCTTCCATCTAGGAAGTTGCATACAGAAAACACATTTGAGACTGAGTTCGAGACATTTCAATCCACACTGCGAGATAAAGACACTGCCGCCTATTCTAAAAACAATGTATATAAAGGACAGCAAGACAAAGAAGAGCAAACTAAATATAGGTATCCAACAAAACTCAAGGAAGGTGAAACGATAGAACTTAACAGTGCCGACACAACAACATTGAAAAAGATTCCGGGAATAGGGAGCGGATATGCAAACCGCATTGTAAAATACAGATCCTTATTAGGCGGATATACTGATATTTTGCAATTGAAAGAAGTCTGGGGAATGGACGACGAACTCTATGATAAAATTACGGTATACATCACGTTAGTACCCGGAGCAAAGAAAATCAGCATAAACCGGGCAAGCTTCGAAGAACTCAACGGGCATCCGTATATCAGTTATAAACAAGCAAAAGTGATCACCGACATAAAAGAACGCAAAGGAAATATAGAGTCGATCAACCGCCTGTCGCTGCTGGAAGAATTTACTGCAAATGATATCAGGCGACTGACACCCTATCTTTCGTTCGACTGATTACAGGTTTATTTTCAATGACGCACCCCAACGTGCAGGCTTCCCTTTTTGGACAAAGTGATCACCCAGCGATTCGAAAAAGAATGTATCGTAATCTCTGTCCAAAATATTTTTACCCCAAAATTCGATTGTGAAAATGCTTTTCTCCAAAGCTAAATGTGCATTCAATGTTCCATAAAAACCTTGAGACAAACTATTATCTTCTGTCCAATACACCTTCCCTATTCCGGCAAAGTTGGTATCTAACGTCAATCTGTCTAGAATAGTTTTCTTCTTGAAATCATACGAAACACTTCCTCCGACACTGAATGTAGACCCGGGGGCAAAAGGGATGTGATTGTTCTTGTAACTGATAGTCGTCTTGTTTCCGGCTCTGTCGGTTTGCTCTATTTCATAATCTTTGAAACGGGCATCGGCGAAACCATAATTGGCATATAGATAAAATCCGTTGCAAGGACGAGCCTTCAATCCCAATTCAAATCCTTTACTGACAGCCTTTCCGGCATTGCTGACCATACGGCCGCCGCCACTCTTGACAAACTGGGTAATTTGCACATCGCGAACATCGATGTAATAGAATGCGAAGTTTCCCGATAAGGTATTTCCTATTATATCCAACTGACCGCCCAACTCATAATTCCAGCTATATTCAGGCTTGTAGGCAATACGCTCGTTGACAGGCGTACCATTTGCTGCACCTCCCATACCCGGCATCATACCCATCATTTTAGCCTCAAGCGCTTCTTGCAAAAGATCGGCAAAAATCTGAATATTATGCCCGCCGGTTTTATATCCGCGCGAAGCAGAGATATACAGATACGAATCAGGATTTATCTGATATTTCAACAATGCTTTCGGAAGCAGTTCTAAAAAATCATTCGATGACGAACCCACTATTGCAGTATCAGCAGCAAGTGCTATCGGAGGTGTACCGGGACGTCCCTGAATATTAAAATTAGCTACCGTACTTGCATCATAATCGAGTTTATTCTTTTCATAATCAAGACGCAATCCCAATGTCAATGACAAGCCTTCTGTTTCGAGAATATTATTGAACGTGGATTGGTGAAAAACAGCAACGCCATACGTAGGACGTTTATATTGACCATCCAGATCGATTTGATCGTCTGTAAATGTAATCGGAGCACCTACACTAGTAAGTGGATCTTGAAGAAATTGCTTGATCCCGTCTTTCATCATGTAAACGGGTGGAGTGGTATGCAGATAATCATAAAACCCATATCCTCCAAACGACCATTGATAATCTGATGAACCTATCGATTTGACCGTTATTTCCTGACTCACCGAATTTTGCCTCTGCTTTTGATTGATCTGAAAGAGTGATTGGCGAGTATAGTCCTGATCCATATTCATTTCGTCGTTCAGGTACTGATAGCCTGTTGTCGAGTTTATCTCATATTTATCGGATACATATCGCAAAGCAAGCCCGTTGGTAAGAAGTCTTCTTTTATAATACCCTTCGGCATCGTAATCAATTTCATTTGTCGCCACATTGGCATAGGGAAAAGCTCCCTGATCGACATAGTCGAAGCTAACCGAATAAGTGGCAGAAAAGCGGGGTGTAATATTCCATGCAAATTTAGCACGACCGCCGGCATTCTTCATGTCATCGCCCTTTTTACCTGTATAAAGATTCGTAAAGTAGCCGTCATCCTGTTTATAATATCCACCGACCGAAAAACCCATCTTATCATTCAACTTCTGAAAATGAGAGATATTTCCTGAAAATGAACCATAATTGCCAGCTCCTGCTTTCACACTCGTTCCACTATAAGTTAAAGGAGAGAACGTGTAAATATTTACAATACCACCCATCGAATTTCGCCCATAAAGGGCTCCCTGCGTTCCTCGAAGAACCTCTATACGCTGAATATCGAACAATTCAGTATCATAAGATGTCATATTGAAATAAGGGATATTATCAACATAAAGGCTTACAGTCTGATCTCCCGAACGGGCTCCAATCCCTCTTATATAAAGAGGCGCTGTCATCTTAGAACCATAATCGGCGGCAAAATAGTTGGGCACGACAGCACTCAGGTCTTTCAATGAGTAGGCTTGCAACGATTCCAAATTCTTTGGTGAAAACACAGAAACCGCGGCTGGCAATGACTTCAGGCTATTCGTTTCTTTAGTGGAAGACAATATAACTATATCGTTTTTCAGCTCGGTGTACAATGTATCTTCGGGAATTCCTCCTTTAGCATTGGAATATGTAAAATTAACAAATAGGACAAGTGCTAAAATTACTTTTTTTATCGGGCTATTTAGTTTCATAGATAATACTTATTAGTATATGCAAAGAAACAATTTTATTTATAATCGGTCAATCACTAGATGTAGTGATAAAATTCGTTACTTTGCAAAATAAATCCAACCCAATGAGATCCAAATATTATACTAAAACAGAAGAAATCGCCAACACTATATCACATGCCCTGGGGATAATATTAGGTATAGCAGGCGGATATGTTTTATTGGCTATGGCCGTAAAAAGCGGAAGCAACTGGGCTATAGGAAGCGTTGCAGCTTATCTGTTTGGTATGCTGGCTTCATACATCACATCCACCTGCTATCATGGATGCACAAACGAAAAGCGAAAAAAACTTCTCCGCAAATTCGATCATGCTGCTATCTATCTGCATATTGCGGGAACATACATCCCTTTTACCCTGATCGTTTTACGAAATGAGGGAGCATGGGGCTGGTCACTATTTGCATTTATATGCCTTGCTGCCATTGCCGGACTGATCGTCAGCTTCGTCAAACTGAAAGATCACAGCAATCTGGAAACTATCTGTTTTGTACTCATGGGCTGTGCCATACTAGTCGCGTTTAAACCCTTATATGAAGTTCTTTCCGATACCGGGCGGATAGCGGCTCTGTACTGGCTTATTGCAGGAGGGATTTCATATATTACAGGAGCGTTGTTTTATTCATGGACAAAAAGAAAATATATGCATACCGTCTTCCACTTGTTCGTTTTGGGAGGAAGCGTTTGTCATATGATTGCCATATATCTGATTTTGTAATCTGCTTATCATTAAAATCCTGCTCTTTATTTAAGGTCCGGATATATTCTTAGCTCTTTTTTTTATACATTTGTAACTCAATAAAAATAAAAACTTATGATTACAGCAGACCAACTCAAAGAAGTGTTGGAGCGCGAGCACGCGCTGGGGAGGCATCTTTGACGTCGATGCAAAAAAAATACAACTCGAAGAAGAAGAGCTAAGAACACATGCTCCCGGATTCTGGGATAACACAAAAGTTGCCGAAGCGCAAATGAAAGTTATCCGGGAACTGAAGGGATGGCTCGAAGGGTACAACGAAGTAAAAGGCGCAACCGAAGAGCTACAGTTGGCGTTTGATTTTCTGAAAGAAGGTATAACCTCTGAAGAGGAAGTTGATGCAGCTTACAAAAATGCCTTGGAACTTGTAGAAAATCTGGAGCTAAAGAATATGCTTCGACGGGAAGAAGACAAACTCGGAGCTGTACTTAAAATCAATAGTGGCGCGGGAGGAACCGAAGGTCAAGATTGGTCTTCAATGCTCTTCAGAATGTATCAACGCTGGTGCGAATCGAAAGGCTATAGAACGACTGTCACCAACTGGCAAGACGGTGATGAAGCCGGTATAAAAACAGCAACCTTACAAGTGGAAGGTGATTATGCATACGGGTATCTCAAATCCGAAAACGGAGTGCACCGTTTGGTACGTGTATCGCCATTCAATGCTCAGGGAAAACGGATGACATCATTCGCGTCAATCTTTGTAGTGCCATTGGTCGACGATACGATCGACATAGAGGTCAATCAGGCAGATATTACATGGGACACTTTCCGTTCGAGCGGAGCAGGTGGACAGAATGTAAATAAAGTGGAGACAGGTGTCCGCCTTCATTACAAATACAAAGATCCCGAAACCGGAGAAGATAAGGAAATTGTAATAGAAAATACGGAAAGCCGTTCCCAATTCGGTAACAAAGACAATGCTATCCGCTTGCTGAAATCGCAACTGTACGAGTTGGAACTGGAGCGTCGAAGCAGAGAACAATCGAAGATCGAGGCCGGAAAGAAAAAAATAGAATGGGGTTCACAAATACGCAGTTATGTCTTTGACGACCGCAGGGTAAAAGACCACCGGACAAACTACCAGACATCGAATGTAAATGCCGTGATGGATGGTGATATCGATGATTTCATCAAAGCATACCTAATGGAATTTGGAGGAGAGGCTTAATCTGAGCCTCTTTATTTATATATTATAAACGACCTTAATTATGAATAGAAAAACATATTTAAGATGTGTGATTCTTTGTTTTGTATCATTCAATACACTGTTAGGAATTGCACAAAAAAAGGTATTAGACCACAGTGTTTATGATTCGTGGAAAAGTATTTCCAATATCAACATAAGTAACGACGGAAAATATTCGGCTACTGTAGTCAAGGAGCAAGAGGGTGACAACTATTTACTTGTCAAGAACCTTCAAACGCAAAAACAACTAATCGTTCCACGAGCTTACTCTTATTCTATTACACCCGACCAAAAGCATATCGTAGCACAGATCAAAGCTCCGTTTGCTGTTATTCGTCAGGCAAAAATAAAAAAGACAGCCGAAGAGAAAATGCCAAAGGATTCACTGGCTATTATTTCTCTCGAGAAGTTTTCTGTATCCAAAATACCGAATGTAAAAAACTACAAATCGGGACAAGATTTTTCTGAGTACGTGGCTTATATATTAGATGATTCTATAAAGGTTAAGGACAAGAAAGATATAAAAGCAAGCACGTTGATTCTACGTAACCTGCTATCCGGAAAAGAAGATACAATCAAACACGTTACCGAATATGTCTTTAGCCGAAACGGTAAAAGTCTGGCATACATCCTAAAACCGGGGGCAAAGGACACAATCAGCAAACCGGGCGTAGGACTAATCGATTTAAGCAACCTGAACAAGAGGATAGTTTCTGCAAATCAGAAAACATATAAAAACATCTCTCTTTCCGAAAGCGGAGGCAAACTTTCGTTCCTTGCCACGGCCGATAGTCTGAAAAAAGAAATTAGAAATTACAGCCTGTTCTATTTCGGCAATACCAGCGACTCTGCGTTTGTCGTTGCAGATAAAGGCACACTGGGAATGCCGGACAAATGGAATGTGAGTGAGAATTACAGTCCATCGTTCAGCAAAGACGAGAAGAAACTCTTTTTAGGCACTGCTCCGATCGCTTTACCCAAAGACACAACGATTCCCGATTTCGAGAAAGCCGAACTCGATATATGGCATTGGCAGGAGCCTCTTATACAGCCTCAGCAGCTAGTTCAACTAGAAAAGAAGCTAAAAGAAACCTTCCTCTCCTATATCGACCTGACCAATGAAAACAAATTTTATCAGCTGGCAACAGAAGATGTTCCTGAAGTAAGGCTTTCGGATGAGAAAAACGGAAGATTTGCATTGGGATTATCCGATTTGAAATACAGGCTGGAAATACAGTGGAGCTCTGATGCCGGTAAAAAAAATGACGTGTGGGTATTTGATTTGAGTAGCAATACCAAGAAACAGATAAAGACCGAATTATTGGGGAATCCCGTTTTATCGCCTCAGGGAGATTTTCTGGTTTGGTACAATTTCGAAAGTAAGCAGTACTATTCTTATTCTTTGAAAAATGACAAAGAAGTTTGTCTTACCGATAAACTCAATATTAATTTCTGGGACGAGAAAAATGACATCCCCTCGCTGCCTGACCCATATGGCTATGCCGCATGGATGGAAAACGACGAAGCACTGCTTGTTTACGATGCTTATGATATTTGGAAACTCGATCCGAATGGAGTGAAAGCCCCTGAAAACATGACCAAAAATACAGGGAGAGACAAGAAAGTAAAGTTACGTTATATAAAAACCGATCCTGACAGCAGATTTATTAAGCCAAATGAAAAGCTGTTACTTTCAGCTTTTGATGAGACTACCAAAGAGACAGGCTATTATGAATTGGCAAAAGGTACAACCAAACCATTGGTAATGGGAAAATATACTTATTCGCTTCCTGTGAAAGCAAAGGATAAAGAGGTTTATTGCTTTACCAAAGGAAATTTCAATACATTCCCCGACCTTTATGTTACATCGAACCTCTGGAAAACCGACACAAGACTGTCTGATGTGAATCCACAAATGAAAGATTACAACTGGGGAACAGCGGAGCTGATGTCATGGACAACATTTGATGGAAAACCGACACAGGGAATCGTTTATAAGCCTGAAAATTTTGATCCGAACAAGAAATATCCGGTAATGATCTATTTCTACGAGAAGCATACGGACGATCTGTATCAATACTTTGCTCCGGCTCCAAGCCGTTCTATTATCAATATACCATTTTATTGCAGCAGAGGGTACATTGTATTTACGCCCGATATTCAATACACGACAGGCCATCCGGGGGAGAGCGCATACAATTCGATTGTATCGGGAGCTCAGGAACTCACCAAAAACACATGGGTAGATAAAGACAATATGGCGATACAGGGACAAAGCTGGGGTGGATATCAAACAGCTTATCTGGTAACACGTACCGATATGTTCAAAGCGGCAGGTGCAGGTGCTCCTGTATCCAATATGTTCAGCGCATATGGCGGTATCCGTTGGGAAAGCGGTATGAGCCGCCAGTTCCAATACGAGCAAACGCAATCCCGCATAGGTGCAACCATGTGGGAAGCACCCGAATTATACAAAGAAAATTCACCTATATTCTTTGCCGATAAAGTGCAAACCCCTTTGCTAATCATGCATAACGACAACGATGGGGCTGTACCTTGGTATCAGGGAATTGAATACTTCATGGCTTTACGCCGTTTAGGGAAGCCTGTATGGATGCTTCAATACAATAAAGAAGCTCACAACCTGAAAGAACGCAAAAACAGTAAAGACTTAAGTGTGCGCTTACAACAGTTCTTCGACCATTATCTGAAGGGAGATCCTATGCCTGTATGGATGAAAACAGGTGTTCCGGCAACAGAAAAAGGAAAAACTTACGGATTTGAATTCGAGTAATCTATCATTATAAAGACAGGACACGTAAAACAAAAAGCTCAGGAGGTCATCCTGAGCTTTTCTCTTAATATATATTTCCGTTAATATCTGTAATGATCAGGCTTATAAGGGCCTTCTACGGGAACTCCGAGATAATCGGCTTGCTCCTGAGACAATCTCGTCAGCTTAACTCCTATTTGCTCCAGATGCAGGCGCGCTACCTCTTCGTCCAAATGTTTCGGCAAACGGTAAACATCCACTGCGTAATCATTTATCCACAGTTCGATCTGAGCCAACGTCTGATTTGTGAACGAATTACTCATCACAAACGAAGGGTGTCCTGTTGCGCAACCCAGATTGACAAGACGACCTTCCGCCAACAGGAATATAGAATGCCCGTCAGGGAATGTATATTTATCTACCTGTGGTTTAATATTCGTATGCTTGATTCCTGAAAAGCCTTTCAGTTTTTCCACTTGTATTTCGTTGTCGAAGTGACCGATATTACATACGATGGCTTGATCCTTCATCCGAGCCATATGCTCGATGGTAATAATATCTTTGTTTCCTGTTGTAGTTACAAAAATATTTCCTTCTTTCACCGCATCTTCCATCGTCGTTACCTCAAAGCCCTCCATTGCTGCCTGCAATGCACAGATAGGGTCTATCTCGGTAACAATAACACGAGCTCCGTACGAGCGCATCGAGTGAGCACATCCTTTACCCACATCGCCATATCCTGCTACAACGACTACTTTTCCGGCAATCATCACATCGGTAGCACGCTTAATACCATCAGCCAAAGATTCGCGACATCCGTAAAGATTATCAAATTTCGATTTCGTTACCGAGTCATTTACATTAATGGCTGGGATAAGCAATTCGCCACGCTCCATCATTTGGTACAAGCGATGAACTCCTGTGGTTGTTTCTTCCGAAACACCTTTCCATTCAGCAACTGTACGATGCCAACGCTGATTATCTTCTTTCAGTATACGTGAAATCGTATCCAGAATAACCTGTTCTTCGTGGCTTCCTGCCTTACGGTTCAAGAAATCTGGATTTTCTTCTGCTTTATATCCCCAATGAATCAACAATGTAGCGTCTCCCCCATCGTCAACAATCAGGTTTGGTCCTTTTCCTCCGGGAAAAGAAAGAGCCTGTTCGGTACACCACCAATATTCTTCCAGCGTTTCGCCTTTCCATGCAAAAACAGGAATACCGGCAGCGGCAATAGCAGCAGCAGCATGATCCTGTGTAGAGAAAATATTGCAGCTCACCCAACGGATATCAGCTCCAAGTTCTTTGAGGGTCTCTATCAATACGGCTGTTTGCACAGTCATATGAAGCGATCCCATAATGCGAGCCCCCTTTAAGGGTTTAGATGCTCCGTATTTCTTACGCAGAGCCATCAAGCCCGGCATTTCATGCTCAGCTATGTCGATTTCTTTTCTTCCGAAATCAGCCAATGATATATCTGCCACTAAGTATGGCAAGTTTGGTTTAAGTTCTTTAGACATCTGTTATTGTAATTGTTAAATATATTTTTCCCCGTATTTCAATTTGGCATCAGTCACAAATTGCTTAATACGTTGTTCTTCATCTTTCTTGCATATAAGAAGTACGCCGTCGGCTTCTGCCACGATATACCCTTCGAGACCTTGGATAACGGCCAGCTTACCGGATGGTAATGTGACAATATTTTCTGAACTGTCGAAAAACAATGTTTCGGCAATCAGTGTAGCATTGGCATCTTTGTCTTTATCCGATATTTCATACAACGAACCCCATGTTCCCAAATCGGACCATCCGAACTCTGCAGCCTGTACATATACGTTATCGGCCTTTTCCATAATACCGTAATCGATGGAAATATTGGGACAAAACGGAAAGTTTTCGTCAATAAAATCCTTTTCTTTCTCAGTGCCGAACACATCCAGTCCCTTATCGAAACGATTGGTTATCTCCGGCAAATATTTATGAAAAGCATCTAATATCGCTTTATTATTCCAGATAAAAAGACCTGAATTCCAAAGAAACTCTCCACTTTCGAAAAACACTTTGGCTAAGTCGATATTCGGCTTCTCGGTAAATACCTTCACCTTGTGAACTCCGTCTATTTCGTTCTCGCTCATCTGAATGTATCCATAGCCTGTTTCGGGGCGGCTCGGACGGATTCCCAATGTGAGCAGGGTTTTATGTTTTTCTACGAAAGCAAAAGCGTTCTGAATTATATTCAAAAACTCATCTTCTTTCAGAATCAAATGATCGGATGGTGCCACAACTACATTTGCATCGGGAGCAAACGAATTGATATGATATGTGGCAAAGGCTATACATGGTGCGGTATTTCTGCGCATCGGCTCCAGCAACACCTGATTAGGCTTGAGCTCGGGCAACTCGTCCAACACCATTTGAGCATATTCCCTGTTGGTAACGATATATATATTCTCTACAGGAAGGATTTTCTTGAATCGATCAACTGTCAGTTGCAAAAGGGAGCGTCCCGTACCGAAGAAATCGAGGAACTGCTTGGGTCTGGCCTCACGGCTAAAAGGCCAAAATCGGCTGCCGATGCCTCCTCCCATAATAACGCAGTAGTTATTCTTATTATCCATATTATTCAGATTTTACGCAAAGTTACATCATACGAAAATAGAAACAAAACAAAAGATGGGAATAACAACAAAAAATAAGTAAGACTTTTTTAAAAAAGTTAAGGCAGGTTCTTTGAATTATAAAAAATATATGTACTTTTGCACCGCACAAGCCCAGATGGCGGAATTGGTAGACGCGCTGGTCTCAAACACCAGTGGATTCACTTCCATGCCGGTTCGATCCCGGCTCTGGGTACTCGAAAACCCTGATTTTCAGCTGAAAATCAGGGTTTTAGTGTTTAGAAAGGGACAAAATAGGGACAAAGATTATTATATATAATAAAGCATAAGGATTCTTGTTATTATTAAAAAATCACAATTATTTATTGGAATAATGTGATAACTTTGCAAAGTAATTGTTATTATTGTAATATAGATATAAACAAATTATCTATAGGATAAATTATATGAGTCAATCAGATTACATAAAAGATATTGCAAAATATGGGCTTGAAAATGACTATGAAAAGTTATTGCAAGCCTTAAATGAGCTTATTGATCATTCCAAAAAGACCAAAAAGATAAATTTTGCAATTCAACTCCAAAGTATTCTGAGAGATTCAATACGCCAACAACAAACAAGTGGCCTTTCTATAGTTGGTTCGCCTAAGCATATTTTGAAAGAAGAAGACAAGGAAATGTCTGAGTTAATTCTTGAAAAACTCACTTCTGATTATAGGCTTAAAGATCTTGTGTGTACAGAGGATGTCTTGACAGAATTACAATATTTCATTAAGGAGCATCAATCTATAGATGTTCTAAATAAGTTTGAATTACCGATTTCTAATAAGGTACTGTTCTATGGTCCATCTGGCTGCGGGAAGACCTTAGCTGCTTACGTATTAGCAGGGGAACTTGAAAAGCTTATGATTGTAGTTAATCTCGGAGCCATTGTTTCTTCAAGATTAGGGGAAACGAGTAAAAATCTTGCTAAAATTTTTAAAAGAGCTGCTTCTGAAAAAGCAATCATCTTTATTGACGAATTTGATAGCTTAGGTAAAATTAGAGATTACAATCAAGATCATGGAGAAATGAAAAGAGTTGTGAATACGATATTACAACTCTTTGATTATATGCCCAAAGAATGCATTGTTATAGCTGCTACAAATCAAATTAATATGATTGACAATGCATTATGCAGACGTTTTGATCTCGTTTTAGGATTAGAAAAACCAGATGAAAAACATATCAGAGAATTAATTGATAAGACATTGTTATCCACTAATTTTGCTTTTGATAATAAGAAAACTATAAATGCCATTATAAAAAAATGTGCAGGATTGTCTTATTATACAATACAGAAAACTCTTATAACTGCAATAAAAAGAAGTTTGTTTGATAAGATTGAAAATAAATCTATATCAATGCAAATAAATACACAAATATGGAAGGAGCTGATTGATCAAGAACAATCAAATATCTCCAAACAAATCTAATTGACCTGCTTCAGCTTGAGCATCTATCTCACTTATAAGTTCTAAGTTATTTTCGGCAATTAAACCATCATACAATCTTCCTGTTTTAGCTTTTTCTTCAATGTTTATTACTAAAGAAAAGGCATGAGCTGTTTCGTAATCCGATTTTTCTAAATTATTTAATAATTTATTATACATAGAAGAAACTGCTATTTTAAAGGTTCCATCCTCACTAATTAGTTTTGCTTTAGATATTGACAGAGAAATGTGTTGAGTATTACTTAGTGGTTTACTTTTATAATAATAGTCTTCTGACCAAGCTGTAGTTCCAATCTTTGTTTGTGCTGTTTTATTTCCATTTATTCCTTTATCCACAGATTTATTTTTCCCATCTTCATTAATGACCTCTTGCTCTTCACATAATAGATTTTTGAAAAATCCAAAGGAAATATGAATTGGACAGTAGGCTATTTCATTATTCAAAAGCGGTTTAAATCTAAAACAGAGAGTTGCTGTAACATTTAAAAGTGTCTGATTTGGTAATTCTTTTAAATATTCGGGGAAATTGATTGGATATACTTGTATATTATCAGGGGATATAGCGTCTTCCAATATAATTGTTATAGAATTCTCTGAGGAATATAGTAATTTTTGAGTATTAGGAATACCATAACCTAATACTTGTTCATGTTTACATATCTTAAAAGAATCAATATGATTACAAATGAAAGCTTTATTAATAGCAGAGTTGATGATTAAGGCTTTAATTGTTTGCATATTATTGTTTAAACTAGGATATATTTTGAGTAGTCTAGCAGCTAAATTAGTTATTAGAGGTGTAGCATAGCTTGTTCCACAACTTCTCATAAAATATTCGCCTGTGACTGAAGATACCACTTTTAAGGCGGCATTGGTGTTATCTTCTAATAAAAAATTATAGTCGCCACCATAATGAAGTATATCAGGTTTAAACAAGTGCTTATTAGGCCTTTGTTTCATTATTTTCCAATTGACATGATGGCGAGGTGAATAATATGCAGATGAATCAGCATCGAAAGCTAAAGTATTTACACTATCGAATAGCTCAAAATTACCGGCAGCAGCTCCAATTGTAATATTGTTCATGCTTTCCGCAGGGGTTTTTATGAATGCTGAATTTAAGCGTATCTGATTTGGATAAGGAATAGCTCTATCAACCCCTTCAGGAGTAGATTCAACAAAATAGCCATTATGGTTACCTGCACTTATAAAAATAAGTATATCTAATTCATAAGATAGAGTGTCTAGCATATATGCATACTTCTCCATCTGGCTATTTTCAGTTTTCGGATCAATATATCCAATACATAAGTTAAACAGTTTAATTCCATATTCAGCATTCGCTCTTCTAATTAAATCTATTACATCTTTGTCTGGTAATCTCCCAATAGATGAATCAATAACTTTCATCGAAAGAAGTTTTGCATCAGGCTCTATTGTTCCTCTAGCTTCAGGATATAATTTGTCGCCAAAAGCAATTAATGCAGCAACTCCTGTTCCATGATTGCAATTATCTTCTTTTGGAGAATTTCCCGTTAGACTATATGAGTTGTCATTATTGACAATTAAACGCTCTAAAGGAGAAACATCACTAATCCCACTATCTATTACTCCAACAATTGGAATATCATTAGAGGGATCCTCAACTTCAAATCCAAACGAACGGATAGGTGTTTGAACTAATGATGGTCTAATAAAGCCTGCATCATGGGAATTTATTGTTTGAATATTATCAAAATTATTTGCAATCTCTTGAATTGTTTCTAATGTCACGTTTAACAATTCAATTCTACTAAAATCAATATCTCTTTTGAAAACGATATTATTCTCATTCAGGTATCCTATTAATTGTTCTTCTAATGGTAATATAAAATTTTGAAACAATTCTGGATTCTCAACTAATTCTAATGCATAACAGCTTTTTTCCTCCAAATGACGAGTTAACACTCCAATATCATGGTAATTAAAACTCTTTATAAACTTAATATTATTATTAAATTCATTTTGAGCATTATGTATTATAATCTGTTCTAATTCATTAAAAAAAGATCTAAAAAGATTTCGATCAATAATAGCAAAAACGCCTATAGTATTTGATTTAAAAAAACATATAGGATACAAACCAAAATCATTTCTATATTGTATAGTAAAATCCTTTGAATTAAAAACATCATAGAATTCTATTTCTATATAATCAACTTCGATATCCAGATTTAAGTTTTTATGTTCGGCTCTATATTGCTTTCCTCTTCGATAAGACTGGATTGAGTCACTTAGACTTTGTATGTTTAAAGTAGAAACCTCTTCTTGTTCATTCTCTTCTTGCCCAGAGAATCTGGCTTTTTGTCTGAATCTAGCTTGACCTTCAATTGGATTTCTAAAATATAAATGAGATTTTCTACTCATAAAAAAGCTTATTAATAATATAGTTTGTAAATGTAAATAATTATCGCATTGCTTCTAATAAGGAAATAAATAATATTAACGAGACTTTATTTTATTCTTAAAATTTTGAATGTCTGCAATTATTATTTCTTTAAGAGAGAAAGTGTCTTCATCAATAACCATTTTTTTTACTATAAAATTCTTATACTTGAGTTTTCGCATCATTGATATAGTTTTGCTGATTTCTTTATCAGGGACTTTGCACCCAAATATAATTTCTTTTATCCATTCTTTATCAAAAGCTGAATTCAACTTGCAAATGCAACTGAATTCTGGTTAATAATTTGTTTAAATTTTTCATTTGGTGTGAGGTATCCAAGTCTTTTAC
>RRZU011874597.1_pt1 | contig 15854 bp, 14 predicted proteins | sample 2165561 | NCBI WGS metagenome assembly RRZU01 (sample SAMN10456909, study PRJNA506462) | wastewater metagenome | isolation source: wastewater sludge | place: USA: Moscow, Idaho
AATGCCCCTCACGCACCCCGGTGTCCGTGAGGGGCATTCCCATTGCGCGAGCGCACCGCTGCGCGAGTCGTGCGTACCAGGGAGTGGAACAAGTCACTCGCTCAAAACGCCCACATGGCGGGCAATAAGGTGGAAAAGTAGGGTCATGCGTGTCACGGAGATTCCAATCCCCCTGTTCCCCGGCGATGACCCCTTGGGGCAGTTTGAGGCGGTGGAGGATCTCAACCGCGCCCGATACGAAGCGGGGCACGCGAACCGGGCCTGGCTGCGTACGGCCCGGGAGATCTCGGCCTCCTACTCACGGCGCGTGATCTTCACCCGTCATTACTACCTCCTCACGGATCCTGCCGAGAGCAATTTCGACGCACCGATAGCAATGTTGGGACCGGGCTCGCCCGCCAAGATCCTTGGCTACGGATACCTGCGCATGGCGCAACAGCACAGGGAACGAGCCACGGCGTGGTGCGACGTCGTCGTCCATCCGGAGAGCTGGGGAAAGGGTTTTGGGTCGTTCCTGCTGGAGGAGGTCGCCCGCAGTGCCAGAGAGAAGGGGGCCAAGCAGGTGGTCTGCCGGGCGTACGTGCCGCTGGAATCGGTCCTCCCGACGGCTTCGGAGTTCATGGCGAACCCCGTGCCGCAGTTCCTGGCCCGCAAGGGGTTCTCGCTCGTCAACATCTTCGAGGATTACGTGTGGGATGTGTCGGACAAACAGGCCATTCGGGAGAACGTGACGTCGTTCCTGGAAGTTCCCGGGTATCGGCTTGTCTCGTGGGAGGGATTGACCCCGGCTGAACTGCTGCACGGCATCGCGAGCCTTCGGCGCAACTACACATTGGGCGAGCAGCAGGCGGCCTTCGAGCAGTCCCGCACCGATTACTGGACCGCCGAGTCGTTGGCTCGGGAGGACCAGTACAACGTGGCTGGCGGCAGTCCTTCCTTTTCGACGGCGGCGCTCAACGTTGCGGGAGAAGTCGTTGGATTCACCGTGTTGATCTCCCATGTGGATTCACCCCGCCGACTGGTGCAAGCCGGGACCATCGTGCGCGAAGAGTCGCGCGGCAAGGGGTTGGGCATGGCGCTGAAGGCGGCGAACCTTCTCTCCGTTCTGGCCAGCCACCCGCAGGTGCGGACCGTGACGACGGGGATCGACCCGGCCGATGTGGAGCTCGTGGCCGTCAACGCCAGGTTGGGATATGTACGGGTTGGCATGCAGGGCGAGTTCTCCAAGAGGATCTGATTGGCCGGCTTGGCGGAGCGAGCCTTGATACTTCCGACGTCGCGATCCTATAGACTGAGGCATGGATCACAATTCCCCCGCACGTAGATTGCACACTTTCCACGCCGAGGATCAAGGCTCATCGGCCGGAGCGGCCACGAATGCCGTCGTCGACGAAGACAAGCAATGGCTGGCCCAGACCTATCACCCGCTCCCGGTGGTGATCCGTTCGGCGCGCGGGGCGTGGGTCGAGGACGTGGAAGGCAAGAAGTACCTTGATTGCCTCGCAGGATACTCCGCACTGAACTTTGGTCACGGAAACGAGCGATTGCTCGCGGTCGCCCGTGAACAGCTGGAGCGGCTCACCATGACGTCGCGGGCCTTCTACAATGACAGACTCGCCGATTTTGCGCGGGAGCTGGCGCAGCTTGCCCGGACGGATCTGGTGATCCCGATGAACACCGGTGCCGAGGCAGTGGAGACGGCGATCAAGGCGGCGCGTGCCTGGGGATACAGAGTGAAGGGTGTGCCGTCGGGGCAGGCGAACATCATTGTCATGGACTCGAACTTTCACGGCCGGACCACCACCATCGTGTCGTTCTCGGATGATCCGGATGCCCGCAATGACTTTGGCCCGTACACGCCAGGATTCCGGCGCGCGCGATTCGGCGATGCCAACTCGGTGGCGGCGTTGATGGATGACAACACCGTGGCGGTGCTCGTCGAACCGGTGCAGGGGGAGGCCGGGGTCATCGTTCCTCCCGCCGGGTTCCTGCGCCGCCTGCGCGAACTGTGCACGGCCAACAACATCCTTCTGATCGCGGACGAAATCCAATCCGGGCTCGGACGTACTGGAACCACGTTCGCGTGCGATCTGTGGGAGGTTCAGCCGGACTTGCGCACCCTGGGCAAGGCCCTCGGGGGCGGAATCGTGCCGGTGTCCGCTGTGGTGGGCAGAGCAGATGTCCTGGGTGTGTTCGAACCCGGCCAGCATGGCTCCACCTTCGGAGGCAACCCCCTGGCAGCTGCCATAGGGTTGGAGGTTGTCCGCATCCTCGCGGAAGGCACGTATCAGGAGAATGCACGTGTGATGGGCAAGGCGCTTCGAGATGGCTTGGAGAAGCTGAAGGCCACATCCAAGGGGATCTCCGGCTTCACACAGGTCGGCCTGTGGGCGGGAGTGAGCATCGCGCCTCGCTTGGGGACAGGGCGGCAACTCTGCGAGCGACTGCTCGTCCACGGAGTCCTCGCGAAGGACACACACGGTTCGACGGTTCGGCTCTCGCCGCCGCTGATGGTTGGCACGGCCGATCTGGAGTTCCTCTTCGAAGGCCTCGAAGCTGCGCTCGATGATCTGGCCGCGAAGAATCCCTCCTGGCACAGAGCGTGAAGGGAGGGCCCCTTCCGCCACCGGAAGGGGCCCTCCCTCGCTCCTGACGCGCCGCCTCAGCCCTGAAGCGTGGCTCGCACCAGCTTCGTGGCCGCCACGAGGTTCTCCAATGAGGCGACGGTCTCGGGGTAGGCGCGGGTCTTCAGGCCGCAGTCGGGGTTGACCCACAGGCGGCTCGCCGGTACGGAGCGCACCGCCTCAGTGATGAGCTCGACCAGCTCGTCGACAGAGGGAACTCGCGGGGAGTGGATGTCCCACACGCCCGGTCCGACGCCGCGGAAGAAGCCGTTCTCCGCAAGCTCCGGCAGCACCTCCATGCGGGAGCGGGCGGCCTCGATGGAGGTGACGTCCGCATCCAGGCCGGCAATGGCATCGATGATCTGACCGAATTCCGAGTAGCACAGATGCGTGTGGACCTGGGTGTCCGGGCGAACGCCGGCGGTGGCGGCGCGGAAGGAGCCGACCGACCACTCCAGGTAGTCGCCGTGGCGGTCCACATCGAGTGGAAGCAGTTCGCGCAGGGCGGGTTCGTCCACCTGGATGATGGCGATGCCGGCGGCCTCCAGATCGGCCACCTCGTCGCGCAGCGCCAGAGCGATCTGATCTGCGGATTCACCCAGCGGAATGTCGATGCGCGGGAAGGACCATGCGAGGATCGTGACCGGGCCGGTGAGCATGCCCTTGACGGGCCGCTCGGAGAGTGACTGGGCGTAGGTGGCCCACTCGACCGTCATCGGGTCGGGACGGGCGACGTCGCCCCACTGGATGGACGGGCGCGTGCAGCGCGATCCGTAGGACTGTACCCAGCCATTGCCGGTGGCGGCAAAGCCGTCGAACTGTTCGGCGAAGTACTGCACCATGTCGTTGCGTTCGGGTTCGCCGTGCACGAGAACATCGATGTCCAGATCCTCCTGCAGCTTGATGACGGACGCCACCTCCTGGCGCATGCGCTCGGTGTAGGCGGCCGCATCGATTTCGCCACGCACGAGCGCGGCGCGTGCCTTGCGCAGCTCGGTGGTCTGGGGGAAGGAACCGATCGTGGTGGTGGGAAGCTGTGGCAGCCCCAGCTTCTGGGCCTGGATCGGTTCGCGCTCGGCAAATGGCAGGCGCGTGCGGTCGGCGTCGGTCAGTGCGGCGGTGCGCCCGCGCACGTCCTCGCGGCGCACGCCGGGAGCGATCGCGCGGGCTGCCAGCGCAGTGCGCGCAGCGGCCAGCTGGGGCGCCACGCTGTCCCAACCGTACTCAACGCCGGAGGCGAGGACGGTGACCTCAATGACCTTCTGGTCGGCGAACGCGAGCCACTCGTGCAAATTGGCATCAAGTTCGGCGCCGTCCCACGTCTCCAGTGCGGTGTCGTGCGGCACGTGCTGAAGCGAGTTGGTGGTGGTCACGGCCAGTGCGTTGGCGCCCAGAGCTTGAAGATCCTCCAGCGTTGCCCGTGCAGCTTCGAGGTCGGCGCGCCAAATGTTGCGACCGTCAATGAGCCCCGCAACGAGGGTCACACCGGACAGATCGACCGCGCCGGCTTCGGGAGCCGCGCCACGGACCAGATCGAGCTGAATGGCCTCGACGCCCGAAGCGGCGATCGCGGGAAGCGCCGTGCGGCCGTCACCGTAGGGCAGCGTGACCAGCACGCTCGGGCGCTCGGAAGCCGAGGCGAGCTCGCTCCACACACGCCCAGCCAGTTCGGCGAGCTCCCGGCGAGAACCGGAGAGATTGTCGGACACCAGAGCGGGCTCATCCACCTGTACCCACGGGGCGCCCGCCAGGGCGAGAGCAGAGAACAACTCACGGTATGCGGCGACGACGTCGTCGATGCGCGAGAGCGGAGACCAATCCGAGGGCGCGCCGTCAGCCGACTTGGCGAGCGCCAGATAGGTGACCGGGCCCACGACGACGGGACGGGTGACCGTACCGGACTCCTTGGCTTCCACGAAGCGGCGCACCAGGAAGTCATCGGCGAAGGAGATGGAGGTGTCCGGGCCGATCTCCGGGACCAGATAGTGGTAGTTGGTGTCGAACCACTTGGTCATCTCGAGTGGCGGCACGTCCTTGTCCCCGCGGGCCAGCGAGAAGTACAGATCCAGGCCCTCCTTGCCGGAGAAGCGATCCGGAGTGGCACCCAGGAAGGTGGTCACGTCGAGGACCTGATCATAGAGCGAGGAATTCTCGGGGATGGAGGCATCGGAGCGGGACAGCCCGAGATCCGCGAGGCGGTCGAAGGTGTCGTGGCGCAGCTGAGTGAACGCCGCAGTGAGCTCGTCGGCCGAGGTGCGGCCCGCCCAGAAGGCCTCGACGGCGCGCTTGAGTTCGCGATTGCGACCGATGCGGGGGTAACCAAGGATGGTGGCCTTGGGGAAGGGCGTGGTTGCCATTTTTCCTTCTTTCTTGTCGGGTTCGGTGGGCACCGAGTCCGGAACTTGTGAAATGTCTGTGAGGTTTGTGGATGTCGGAGAAGTCATGTGCCCGATTCCGTGTCCTGCGCTTGCGGCTCGCGCGCTGGATCGGGAACGATGGCTGGGGAAACCATGGCGGGGTGGCTGGATGAATTACGGCAGGGGAGTGAGCTCGGGCAGCTGCTCGATGAGGTCCAATGCGGGCCGGGCCCTGTTGAAGGTGTAGAAATGGACGCCGGGGGCTCCGGCATCCAGAACGTGACGAGCGAGTTCGACCCCGTGCCTGATGCCGCGCTGGTACTGATCCTCGTCGTTCGCGGCCCGAGCCAGATCGTCGAGCAGGCACTCCGGCGCCTGAACCTTCGTCAGCTCCGCCACCCGCGCCAGCCTGCCGGGATCGGTGGGCACCAGGATGCCCGCCACGATCGGGATCGTCACGCCGTACGCGCGGGCCTTCCGGGTGAACGAACAGTAGGCCTCCGGATCGAAGAAGAGCTGGGTGATGGCAAAGCTGGCCCCGGCGGCTTGCTTGACGAGCAGGCGTTCGATCTCCTGCTCGGGGGTGGTCCCGGCCTCGGGATTGCCCGAGGGAAAGGTGGCCACGGCGATCGTCAACGGCTTGAAGGCCGCGCGCAGTGCCGCCCCCGGTTCGGTGGACTTGCGGCGATCTTCCAGTGCCTTGATGAGGGTCACCAGCTCGGTTGCCGACGCCACGTCACCGGGCTGGGCGTGCCACTGGGAGTCGCTCACCGGCGGATCGCCTCGCAACGCAAGGAACGTGCGCACGCCCGATTCGAGATAGTCCGAGATCACGGAGGTGACCTCGTCGCGCGAGGCGGCAATGCACGTGAGATGGGCTATGGGTTGAACGGGGGTGTCGCGAACGAGCCTGCGCACGACCTCTCGGGCCGAGGAACGATCCTTGCCCGCCGCGCCGTACGTGACGGAAATGAAATCGGGCTCGGCTTGCAGCAGCGTGGCCACCGTGTTCCAGAAGTTGGGAGCAACCTCCGGGCGCCGCGGCGGCATCACCTCGAAGGACAGGGTGCGCAGGCCGCGACCTGTCGAATTGACCGGAATGCTCACTGGCACACCGCCTGGAACAGCGGCGCAACCTCCTGCATCTTCATCATCGAGGACATGCGCATTCGGCACACCACGGACGTACCCGGCGTACGGAGTGGTGGACGCAATGCGTTCTCATCAGTCATGCGAACATCTTCGACTGTTTCCACATGGTGGGTCGATGCTGTCCACGAAGTGGAACAAGAGATGGCACCAAAATGGGCCATGACCGATTGGTGTCATCTCCACGTGGGGCCCCGACCGGCGTCACGATGGACGAGCCGGCCGAGGCCCCTTCGAGCAGCGCCGCCCAAACGGGCGACCCTCAGGCGACGCGACGGAAGCGGATGAGCCACGCCTCGGGGCCGTCCTGAACAACCTCGTGGGAGAACTCGCCGTCGAGCTCGCCAACCTGAGCGATGAGCGGCGTGGGCATGTGCGGAGCCTTGAGCAACAGGGTGTTGTTGACGGGTGTGGCGGCGAGGGCGCCGAGGATCGCCGCGTGGCGGAAGGTGTGGGGAATGACCGTGGCGTCGAGGATCTCCTCCGCCAGCAGGTTGGAGTGGTTGCAGTTGCAGGTGTGCTCGGACATGAGATGCTCCTCATTTGGCGGTTTGGGACGTCGGTCGGTTGGTTTTGACGGTATTAATTTATACGCTTTATTCCGTGAAAAAGAAATTGGCCGAAGGTCCCGTGGTTCCGGACCTGCTGGAACGGCGGCCCGTATGGCCGCGTCTCGCGATTCTTCTGCTCGCGGCCCTGAGCATTCTGTCCGGACTCTCGGCGGGATTGGCGCGCCTCGGCGTGTGGAGTCCCCTGAGTGTTCCGGGATTGGCGGACAATCATGGGCCGCTCATGGTGCTCGGTTTCGTCTCGACCGCCATCGGGCTCGAGCGCGCCGTCGCACTGCGCCGCGTCTGGGCCTTTCTGGCGCCGCTCGGAACCGCGTGCGGTGCCATCGCGATCCTGACTGGCGCTCCACTTGCGGTCAGTGGTGGTCTCTTCATTCTCGGAACTGGGACGCTCACATGGATCTACATCATGGTCCATCAGCGCCAGAGCACCGCTGCCGTCCTGATTCAGGGCCTGGGCGCCGCGGCGGCACTGGGCTCCGCCCTGCTCTACATCCGCGGGCTGTTGCCGCAGGACATCGTTTTGTGGTGGGTCGGATTCCTCCTGCTCACGATCATCGGCGAACGGCTCGAGCTGGCACGCATTGCGTTCTTGGGCAGGGGAGTCGAGGATTCGATTCTCGGTGCCTCGCTACTGCTCATGGCGACGACGGCGTGGGCCACCGCCTTCCCCGGAACCGGACGAACGGTCGGGCTGGCAATCCTCCTCCTCATCGTGCTGACCGTCTCCCAGGATGTCGCCCGGCGCACGATCAGGGCCTCCGGCGCGCCACGATTCATGGCTGCGGCGATGTTGGCAGGCTACGGCTGGGCCGTCGTCGCCGGGGTGGCGTTGCTGTTCGCGCGGGACTGGAAGGCGGATGGCACGTACGACGTCGTCGTCCACGCCATCATGCTGGGATTCGTCATCTCCATGATCCTCGCCCACGCGCCGGTGATCGTTCCCGCGCTGGTGCACCGCCCACTGCCGTACCACCCTGTGATGTGGCTTCCGCTGGGAATCCTGCACCTCAGCCTCGCGCTGCGGGTGGTGGGTGACCTCACCGATACACTGATGGCGCGAAACGTCGGCGGTGTCCTCGGAGTGATTGCAATTCTGACGTTCCTTCTCACAACCGTGACTCTGGTTCTCAAGGGAGACAACAAGTGAAAATGCCGAGATCCGCGTGGCACCGCATGACCTGGATGGCCACGACGTTCTGGATCGTGATGCTCATTGCCGCGGTGGCGGCCCAGGCCATCTTGCCCAATCCGACGTGGTTCCTCATTCACCTTGCCGGATTGGGAATCATCGGCACCTCGATCCTCGTGTGGACGTGGCATTTTGCCGACGCACTGACCAGGAAGAAGCAGTCGCAACACAAGCAACTGCTGCGGATGATTGGCCTCAACGTGGGCACGATCGTCCTGGCCGTGGCGTTGGCGAGTTCCGGGCGTCTCGGCGTGGTGTGCGGCGCCGTCGGAACGGTTCTGGTCGTGGGGTCGCTGGCGTGGCACTCGTTCGATCTGAGCAGGGCGATGAAGGGCAGCTTCGTCTCCCCGGGGGCGGTGACCCTGAAGTACCATCTCGCTGGCGCATTGCTGCTGGTGGTGGGCGCGATCATTGGGCTCTTCATGACCGTGGACGTCACGGACTTCGAGTTGGCGCAGCGGTGGTGGCCGGCCATCAATCAGCGGCACGACGGCATGTCCCTGGCGCACGTGTTCCTCATGGTGCTGGGCTTCGTTGGCCTGACGATCCTGGGGACACTGGCCACGTTCGGCGCGACAGTGGCACGCACCCGCTTGGCTCCCGGCGCAATCAAACTGGCCATGCGTGCCCTGCCGGTGCTGGTGGGGGCCATCCTGGCCGGGACCATCGCCTCGATTGCGGGATGGAACGAGGTTGCCGGCGTGGCCGCGCTCGTGTGGGTGGCGGCCTCGATTGTGGGCGTGCTCATTCCAATGTTCCGCACCTGGCGCGGCTCGATGATCGGGGTCGGGGACGGGTGGACCATCGGTGCGGGAACCGTCTGGTTCCAGATCGCGGGACTGACCTGGGCATGGCAGTTGATCACCGCCACCGGAGTCTCCACGGCGCGCGACACCGCGAACGTCTCCTACGCCCTCATTCTCGCTGCCGGAGCCCTGCAACTCGTGCTGGGCTCGCTGACGTACCTGTTGCCGGTGGTGGCCGGCGGTGGTCCGGCCCGGTTGCGTGCCACCATCGAGGAGCTTGAACCCACGGCCGGCGCGCGGTTCTTCCTGATGAATGGGGCCATGGCCCTGGCCGTGCTTCCGATGCCGGAACTGGTGCACCGAGGGGCACTACTTGCCGCCGGGGCCACCGCAATCACGAGCTTCGGATTCCTCATCTACGCCGTTGCGCGCCAACACACCCGGGAGATTCCGGGGGCGGCGCCGGGCGCCGAGAAATCGCGGGAGCAACTCCTGGCGGAGGCCGCCGGAAAGCCGCGGTCCATGCCCGATCCGAGGTTGCGAGCCGGTGCCGTGGTGGCGGCCGCCGTGCTGTGCCTCGTGACCGCCGTGGGGACTCAGCCCGGGCGCGCCATGGGAGGCGAGACCACTGCCGAACAGGTGGTGGAGGATCCGGATGCACCGGTCACCACGATCGAGGTGAGCGTTTCGGGAATGTCCTTTGTTCCCAACGTGGTGGAGGTTCCGCGCGGCAACCGCCTCGTGATCGACTTCAAGAACACCGGAGATCAGCGCCACGACCTGGTGGTGGACAACGGGGTCGAGTCCGGCCCCGTGGAGCCGGGGGGTGCCGCGACGGTGGATGTCGGCGTGGTCACGGAGGATCTGGATGCCTGGTGCTCCATGGTGGGTCATCGCCAAATGGGGATGACCATGACCATCGTGGCCACGGGAGAGGGAGGGGAGGTGCTCGCCGAAGGCGACCATTCGAGCCACGGCGGCGGTACGGGTGCCTCGCCCGGGACTTCCGGGCCGGCCGACTCACTCATTCTTCCCACCACCGCCGAACTCATGGCGGATCCGGGGGAGAACTTCGAGGCCTTCGACGCCGCTCTGGAACCGGCACCGGAGGCGACCGTGCACAAGATTGCGATCTCCGCCGAGGAACGCGACATGGACGTGGCCCCCGGGCGCACCCAGAAGGTGTGGACCTTCAATGGTGGCGTGCCCGGGCCGGTGCTGCGCGGCAAGGTGGGAGACACCTTCGAAATCACCCTGACCAACAACGGCACCATGGGCCACTCGATCGACTTCCACGCCGGAGACGTCTCGCCCGGGCCCAACATGCGGACGATCGAACCCGGCGAAAGCCTCACGTACACCTTCGAGACCAAACGTGCCGGCATCTGGATGTACCACTGCTCGACCATGCCGATGTCGCTGCACATCGCCAACGGAATGTATGGGGCGTTGATCGTTGATCCACCGGACCTCAATCCCGTGGATCGGGAGTACGTGCTGATTCAGGCCGAGCAGTACTGGTCCGCTGATCCGGACGAGGGCATGAACGCCGAGGCCGTGGCGCTCGCCATTCCCAGCGCTGTCGTGTTCAACGGATACCCGTTCCAGTACGACCACGAGAAGCTGCAGGCGCACACCGGCGAACGCGTGCGGGTGTGGGCACTGGACGTGGGTCCGAACCTGCCGTGGGCTTTCCACATCGTTGGCACCCAGTTCGACACCGTCTGGAGGGAAGGAAGCTATGAGCTGCGGCGCGGCTGTGGAGACTCCTCGCTCACGAGGGAGGAGTGCGATCCCTTTGCCCCGGGCAAGGAGTCCGTGGGCAGCAACGGATCCCAAGTGTTGGCGCTGACCGCCGCCGAGGGAGGCTTCGTGGAATTCGTGGCGCACGAACCCGGCAACTATGCCCTGGTGAACCACGCCATGACATACGCGGAGCGGGGAGCCCACGGTTTCGTGGAGATCACCGAGCCGTAGGGACGCGGTTCTTGGTGCCGCGTGGGCGGCCGTGGGCGCGTTGACTTGCCTTGGCAGTGATTGGTCTTCTTCATGGCGGCGAGGCATCGCCATCTGACTATTGAGTCAGTGCGGGTTGTAAGACCGCCACATAAGTTCGCCGTGCGCCGACCGCGATTGCACGTGAGATGACCACGGAACGGGCGAGAGGCAACAACCTTGACATGCAGGTGTTGCCTCTCGCCGGACGTGTTCTTCTTGGCTCCGAAATCGTCAGAAAGCCGGGATGACCTCGCCATCGGGCCACGTCTGACGGATGTAGTCCGCGACCTCGTCCGAGTGGAGGAGCTCGTCCAAGGTCTTCGCGGCCGCGACGGTGCTGGCGTCCGCTTCGGAGTTCCACGCGAGAATGTTGGAGTAGGGGTTGCCCTCACCGGATTCGAGGTAGATGGCATCCTCGGAGGGAGTCAGCCCGTTGTCCAGCGCGAAGTTACCGTTGATGATGGCGATGTCGACGTCCGGGAGCAGCTTGGGAACGGCGGGTGCCTCGGCTTCGACGAACTCGATGTTCTTCGAATTCTTGTCGACATCGTAGATGGTCGGGTTGTCGACGTCCTTCAGCGTGATGATGTCATTGACGGCGAGCAGTTCGAGCGCGCGGGCCTGATTGGACGGATCGTTCGTGATGGCAACCTTGGCGCCCGAGGGCAGGTCCTTGAGATCCTCGATCTTGTCCGAATAGATGCCGTAGGGCTCGATGTGCACGCCCTCGCCGCGCTCGAAGGTGTAGCCCTTCGATGCCACGGCGTCGTCGTAGTAGGGAATGTGCTGGAAGAAGTTGGCGTCGATGTCGCCTGCCTGCAGATCCTCATTGGGGAGCACGTAGTCGTTGTACTCCTTGATCTCGATTTCGATGCCGGCATCGGCGGCGAGATTCTCGGAGACGAAGCTCAGGATCTTGGCGTGCGGCACCGGGCTGGCGCCCACGACGATCTTGGTGAGGCCGGAGCTCGCGGAGGAGTCCGAGTCGCTGCCTGAATCCGAGTTGCCGCAGGCCGATAGGGTGAGGGCCGCGACGGCCGCAACGGCGGCGAGAGAGCGGAAACGCTTCATGTGTCTGTCCTTCTTTGTGTGTTGATAGGAGTGCTTTGCGTGTTGAGAGGGGTGGAAGGGATCGAAACGGAGGGGGTGGTTCCATGCCGGGCGAGGAGGATATCGCCGTGCTATGTCCACTCCCGGGATCGGAGGGAATCAGGATGCTCATGAGTTCGAGACTCGTGGGGGTGCGCGCCCGTCCACGAGGGGCGACAGGGCAGATGGCGTCAGAGCTGGCCGAGGCCTTGAAATTCGTGCCTGACCGGCTGGCGGTGCCTCAGCGGTGGTCCACCAGCCGGCTGAACATGTCGCCCACGAACTGAATGATGCTGACGATGATGACGATGAGGACAACGATGATCAACACGACGTCCAGATGGGACTGATAGTAGCCCTGATTGATCGCAAGGGCGCCCAACCCTCCGCCACCAACCGCGCCGGCCATGGCCGTGTATCCGACAATCGTGATGGTGAGAATCGTGGTGGATTGCAGCAACGTGGGGAACGCCTCGCGAACAATGACGTCCTTGAGGATCTGGAAGCGAGAAGCGCCCATCATCTGAGCGGCTTCGATCTTCCCCTGCTCCACGTTGGTCAGATTGGATTCGACCATTCGGGCGAAGTACGGGATGGCGGAGAGCGCCAGCGGAACCATGGCCCCCTGCCAGCCGTTGGCCTGCCCCACGATCATTCGGGTGATGTTGATCATCATCACCATGAGGATGATGAAGGGAACCGCGCGGCCAACGTTCACGATGAAGCCCAGAACCGAGTTCACCACCTTGTTGGGGAGGAGGCCATCCTTGCGCGTGGCAGTGAGAATGACTCCCACCACGAGCCCGAAGATTCCGGCAAACAGCGTGGCCCAGAACGTCATGAGCAGAGTCTCTGCGGTTGCGGGCCAAAGATTCTGTTGTATGGAGGGCTGATCGAACCACAGGTAGTCATCCGCCAACGGTGCGAGTCCACCCGGATGGATGATTGAGTCAAGAGTGTTCATGCTGTTCGCGCCTCCGCTTCCACGCCGACCTTTCGCAGCCCGGCCAACAGATCCTCGCTGTCCTCCGCGGGAATTGTGAGCGCGAGCCTGGCGACCTGAATCGTCCCCATGGTTTCAAATGTTCCCGCGCCGATGTCCGCACCATACTGGGAGGCGAGGGCGAGCACACGAGAACCCGTGGGTTCGCCGGGACGTGAGGTGAACGAGACATCGAGGATTGCATTGTCTCCCGCGTTCTTCGGATCGAAGTCGGGAGCCGGGATGATGCGCTGGGCCAGAGGGGAGGTGACATCGGCGACGACGTCGGCCACTGATCCCGTGGAGACGATCGTTCCGTGGTCAAGCATGGTCACCGAATCACAAACTTTGCGCACCACGTCCATTTCGTGGGTGATGATGAGGACGGTGACCCCGTAGGTGTCGCGCACGTCACGCAGCAGGCCCAGGATCTGATCGGTCGTCTCCGTGTCGAGTGCCGACGTCGGCTCGTCGCACAGGAGGACGGCGGGGCGATCCGCCATGGCGCGGGCGATTCCCACGCGTTGCCTCTGGCCGCCCGAGAGCTGTGAAGGGAAGGAGGAGGATCGGTCGCCGATTCCCACGAGGGTGAGCATCTCCGCAACTCGCTCGCGGGTCTGGGCCTTGCCCATGCCGGACAGGCGCAGTGGGTAGGCGATGTTGCCCGCGGCAGTGCGTTGATCGAGAAGGTTGCCTCCTTGGAAGACCATCCCGATAGTTCTGCGGGCGTCGCGCAGCTTCTTGGGGGAGAGTGCGGAGAGGTCCTGACCATCCACCAGAATCGTGCCGGAGGAGGGGTGCTCGAGCGCGGTGAGGCATCGAATCAAGGTCGATTTTCCGGCACCGGACTCTCCGACGATGCCGTGGATCTCTCCTGAAGGAATTTTCAGGGTGATTCCATCAAGGGCCACGATGGGATCTTCGCCCCGCCGTGGGTACACCTTGCTGACTTCTCGCAGCTCTATCAAAAGGATCCCTCCATCGATCGTGGCGGAAGCACCCGGCACTCCGGGTTGCTGCAACGTCAACGAGCCACGTCTCTCGGCTGCTCTTGATGAACCAGGTCAAGCCAACCACGTGGGCGGTGGATGTACCAAGTTATTGCCCTTGTGATCTTGATTGGCTTAGGCGATTAAACTACAGGTAATAGGGTTTAAGGGCCAACTGGTCCGTACTGTGGACATCCGGTCCCGGCGCTCCCGGCGCACACAGCTTCGAAATCGACAAGATGTTCGAAAGAGATGTCGGAGGTGGCTGCGACAATCGAATCATGGACGAAGATGCGATCGAAGAACTCATGAATGTCGAAGCGGGCGTGGATCTGCCGGTGCTGCACATGGACTGCGTCTGGTGGCGGGTGGGGGACTGGCTTACCTCCCGCACCAACCCACGGTGCGGGCCTTCAGGTTGAAGGGTTCGCCTGCTGCACAATGACACTGCGTGCGGACGCCAGCGGCACCACGATCTCGGGGCCGTCAAGATCGCCTGAGACTTGCCGAGCAACCGAGTTCCGGCGATCTCCGGAACCTTCCGGGGAATCGAGGTCCTTCTGGAAATCGAGGTCCTCCGGCGAGTTGGCGTTCTCACGGGCTACGGTCATCAGGCCAACCGTGCGCCGGACCTCCAGCACTCGCAGTTCCGTACCGGGCGTGAGGCCCACGGATTCGAGATAGACCAGAACATCCGAATCGTGGTCGGAGACCCTGTCGATGAGCACGGCCTCTCCGGGATTGACGTCTGCAAGCGTGTGCAGGGAGTTCAAGTCCACGGGGTAGGTCCCGTCCGCGGCCGGGATCACGTCCCCGTGTGGATCGCGCTCAGGGTGGCCAAGTGCACGGTCCAGGCGTTCGATGAACTTGTCCGAAACGGCATGCTCCAGATGTTCGGCCTCGTCGTGTACCTCATCCCACGAGAAGCCAAAGATCTCCACCAGCCCGGTTTCGAGCAGCCGGTGGATGCGCACCATTCGGGCAGCCTGCCGGCGGCCATCATCGGTCAGAGAGATTGCACCGTAGGGTGCGTGGCGAACCAAGCCCATGCCCGCGAGCTTGGCCACTCCCTCGGAGACCGTTGAGGGGGAGAGCCCGAGTGCCTTCGCGAGCTGCCCAGTTGAGACGGGCTTGTCCTGCCACTCGGACAGCTTCCAAATGGCGCGCAGGTAATCCTCGCTTGAGGTGGTCAGTGCCATGGAGCTGCCAAATCAGGACAGGGCCGCGGCAACGGCCAGCGTGAGCGACTTCTGGAACTTCGTCTCGCGTTCCTCGGGACTCATGTTCTGGGACTCATCGAAAAGGTGATCGGAGATGGTGAGGATGGCAAGGGCTTCCTTGCCGAGATCGGCGGCGATGCCGTAGAGGGCAGCCGCCTCCATCTCCACGCCCATGGTGCCCAGTTCGGCGAGTCGCTTGTTCTGCTCCGGAGGGGTGCCGTAGAAGCGATCGCGGGAAACGATGGGAGCAACCCTGACAGTGGGATCGTCGCCCGCCGCCTCGACCGCCGCCTTGAGCAAGGTCCATGAGGCCGTTGCCGAGAACTGGATGCCGGGACACAGTGTGGTGTTGATTGCCGAATCGGTGTGAGCCCCGATGGCGATGACGACGTCGCCGGCCTTGACCTCGGGGGAGAGTCCGCCTGCCGTACCTACTCGGATGATGCGTTCCACTCCGAAGTACCTGTAGAGCTCGGTGGCGTAGATGGAGATGGAAGGCTGCCCCATTCCCGAGGCCATCACCGAGAGCGGCTTGCCCTGATACGTGCCAGTGTATCCGCCAATGCCGCGGACATCGGTGACCTGCCGTGCATCCGGCATGAGCTGCGCAGCCATCCGGGCCGCGCGCTTCGGATCTCCGGGCATGAGCACTGCGGGGGCGAAGTCTCCCGGCTGGGCCGCGATGTGGGGTGTAGTCACGATTGAAACTCCTCGTTGTTGGCGGCGTTGTTGGCGGCATTGGAGGCCGCTCGGCCGACCGGTGCTCGGTCACCATATTCTAGTGTGAAAAATCTGAAAAGGAACGCCGGTGGCCTCGCGCAGGGGTCGTTGGTGGCCTCGCGCAGGGGTCGTTGGTGGCGTCGAGCAGGGGTCGTTGGTGGCGTCGAGCAGGGGTCAGGTGCCTACGGCGGGCGCGCCACGCGGGTGCCCAAAATGAGG
>RRZU011601650.1_pt1 | contig 15851 bp, 9 predicted proteins | sample 2165561 | NCBI WGS metagenome assembly RRZU01 (sample SAMN10456909, study PRJNA506462) | wastewater metagenome | isolation source: wastewater sludge | place: USA: Moscow, Idaho
ATCCAAATAATCACTGAAATTTACATAAAAATACGCCCCGTCTTCTTTGGCAAGGTACATTTTTTTACGTTTATTATCGGCGTTGGGGTTTTTGCTGTATTGCTCATTACCTGATTGTCTGGCACGGGTTTTGATAAAAATAGACTCTCGTGGCACGCCAAACACCTCACGCACCCACGACAGCACTTGATTAAACCGCTGTTTGGCGACCTCGGGGGGGATTTGTTTGGGCGGGGCGTATTCTTGGACGTGGATTTTATCGCCGTATAAGTCTATCGCCACGTTATAATTTGGCAAGTCCGCATCATAAACCCGTAAGTTGGTTACGCCTTGGGCTTTGGCAAGTTTTTTAAGATGAGCCAAGTTTTTTTGTAGGCGGTTGATGAATTCTTGATTGGGGGTGGCAATGTCTTTTTTGACAAAACTTTCTATCAGGCTTGGCTTGTCATTCCACGACAGTCGCCCATGACGAAAATACACCGTCAATGCACCGTTATGACAGCGTAAAGTCTTTGGCTCATCAATCGGTAAAGTATCGGCTTCTTCTACATGGCTTGCCAGCACCGACAGGCTCGCCTGCATAACCCCTGCCCGAGATAAGCCGTCTTTTAACAGCAGTCCTAAGCCCTGATACAAGGGTTTGATAAATTCACTGTCGCCCAATCGCTCACCATAAGGGGGGTTGGTGATGATAAAGGGGTTTTGCACGTTGGTTAATCGTTCGCCAAGCACATCAGCAAGCTGACTTAAAGGGCAAGACTGCAAATAAACTTGCGTGGCTAAAGGGGCGACCGCAGACGCTAATAAATTTCTATGGCACGCCTGCACCGCCACAGGGTCTGCGTCTAGGGCGATGACACTAATAGGCGATGTTAAAAGCTCATCAAGGCGATGATTAAAATCTGCGGTTGCCTGATCTATCACTTCCTGCCATAGGCTTTCATCATGATACGCCCAGTGATAAAAGCCAAACTGGGCGACCTTATCTAGCCCCACAGGATAATCGGCACGCATTAAAAGGGCTTCGCTGATGAACGTCCCCGAACCACACATCGGGTCAATCAGTGCGTCATGCTCGCCCCTATGCCAACCGCTCTCATATAATAAGGCAGCGGCTAAGTTTTCTTTTAGGGGGGCGGCCGTATTTGCCACACGATAGCCACGGCGGTGTAAACTTACCCCCGACAAATCAATAAACAGCTCGGCAAAGGTGCTATTGGCATTGGCAAAAATATGCACATTAGGGGCGGACGTATCAACATCAGGACGCTTGCCAAGTTTGGCATTAAAGCTGTCAGCAACTGCGTCTTTGATACGTAGTGTGGCAAACTGCTGATTGACCGCCAAGCGTTTATCAGTAGATAGGCGAATGGCAAAGGTTTGCTCAAGCCCAAAAACACTAGTCCAGTCGTAACGGCTAACAAACTCATATAACGCACTGGGCACATCTTCAGCGATTTCTACCAGTTCAACTTGACGGCTGATTTTTTTGCCTGTGTGGTCGGTGCTGTGCTGAGTAACTAGGCTCTTTTTTTGTTTAAATTGGTAATCGCCAATGGGAAGCAGGATACGGCTTGCCACTCGGCTGTATAAAAACAGGCGATATAAAGCGGACAAATCCACCACAGTCGCCACACGCCCCACCCGCTCAACTTTACCCACCAGACCAAACGCCCCAAGCTCTATCAATAAGGCGTTTTCCAAGCCGTCAGCACAGGTAACAACCACAGTAAACGACTGCGGATTAAAATTGGCAAAGGGACGGATCAGGCTCATAAATTTCTCAAATAATTTTTTAACCAATTATTATAACACAAATCAGACCTTTCGCATGGCTTGTTCTACGCTTTCTTCGGTGGGGATTTTGTCATCTTGACGTGTTTTATCAGCCTTATCCAAAGAAAATTTAGCGTCATCAAGCAAAACTTGGGTATGCGGATAAGGCACAACAATCCCTGCGTCATCAAGACAACGTTTAAGCCGTTCAGTGATGTTTTCTTTGATGATAGGAATGCGAGCCACGGATAAGGGGGCAACCCAAAAACGCACCACGATTTGTAAGGCATAATCGCCAATTTCGCCAACCGTTGCCATGGGGGCAGGGTGCTTTAACACCACTTCTTCTTTGGCAAGCATTTTTAAAATGGCTTGGCGGGCAAGTGTCATGTCAGCGTGCAAAGGAATGCGGGCATGGACAGCAAAACGAATCATCTTTTTGGACGTAAGGTTAATGATCTCTGATGATGACATGGTGGCATTAGGTATGATGATGATCATGTTATCACGGTCTAGGATTTGCGTGGCTCGTAGGGAGATTTTGACCACCCGCCCTTCTTTATCGCCAATCTTAATCCAATCGCCCACTTGAAACGACTGTTCTACCAAAATGGTAATGCCCGCAATAAAATTCGCCAACGTGCTTTGGGCAGCAAAACCGACCGCCAAACCAACAATACCCAAGCCTGCCACCAGCGACACAATATCAAAGCCAAACTGTGCCAAGACGCTTGCCAATGCCAAGACAATGATGATGACAAGGATTAAATTTTTAAGCAGCTGTTCAATGGACGCATTTAATTCATAATAGTGTAGCACTTTGGCTATCATCTGCCCACTGGTCGCCCACAGCACATAATAAAAGCCCGCCCAAACAGACGCTTTGGCGGTGGCTCGTACCATTTTGGCGGATACACCAATTTGTGTCATCACTGCAATTAGACTAAGCGTAAACCAAATATAACGCAGCACCGCCCGAGTAATGGCGACCTGACGCTGTGACATCCGCAAAGGTGATTTAAGGTGCTTTAAAAGATACACAAACAGCCAATACACCGCCCCAATGATAAGCAGCAAAACCGCACTTTTAATACCAACACTGGCAAACGCAATGCCCCGCTGTGCCCAGTCTAGCGTTTGATCGTCCAATGATCCGCCAAGCAGTACATAAATACTTTGGTATAATTCGGCTAAAATACGACTAAAAAAATGGCTGATGCTGTCCATAAAAATTTGTTTTTACAAAAATGTTATTTTATCGCAAAACGTTTTGATTTTGCAAAAATAAAACCCCGATAAAGGGGCTTTTTAAAATACAGTCAGTTAAGTTTAAAACAAGACAAGGCAACAAAGCCCGTAGTGTACAAGTATAGTGAAAGCAATAAATAACTAATACAAGGCAACAACGTCCGAAGTGTACAAGTAGTACATGAGGACGTTGGTAACGCAGTAGTAGTTTGTTTAGTGCTTTTACGATAGCACATAAGGGCTTTGGTAACGTAAGTATTGTCTTAAAATCAAATGACTGTTAGACGGTTTGTGACAATGCCGACAATGTTCCTTGTAGCATTGCCGAAACCGTACTGCTACACGTGCCAATCCCCGAATAAATCTGCCCGTCCACGCTTAATTGTACATAAGCGACCGCTGCCGAGTTGGTTTCATCGCCCATCTCATCGTCTGCCGTGCTTTGGGTTGCTTTGGTGTTAATGGCGTGTTCGGCATAGTTGGTCACATGAATGTGCTTGCCTGTTGCCTTTGCCAAACCATCAATAAACGCCGACAACGCCCCATTGCCCTGCCCGATGATCTCAAGCACTTCATCAGGGGTTGCTACTTGTCCGCTAAAGCTGACGTTACCACCTTTGTTGTTGATTTGGTAATCACTTAGGCAGTACACTTCTTGGGTTAGGTAAGTTTGGGTAAAGATGTCAAGCAGTTCGTCATTTTTAAGTTCACGGGCTTTGTTTTCGGCTTCGTGTTGTACCACTTTGGCAAAGTCAATTTGCGTCCAACGTGGCAAATGAAAACCATAATGACGCTGCAAGATATACGCCACACCACCTTTACCTGATTGGCTGTTAATACGCACCACGTCTTGATAACCACGTCCGATATGTAGCGGATCAATCGGCAAATACGCCACGTCCCAATGATTTTCGGTATCGCGGTGTTTTTCGTTAAAATCCAAGCTCTTTTTAATGGCGTCTTGGTGCGAGCCGCTAAAGGCAGTAAACACAAGTTCGCCAATATAAGGGTGTCTGGGGTGCACAGGCAAATTGTTACATTCGGTCACTACCTGCATGATCTCGCTAACCTGCGACAAATCAAGCTCTGGATTAACGCCTTGGGTATAAAGGTTCATCGCCATGACCAAAATGTCCATGTTGCCCGTGCGCTCGCCATTACCCAGCAATGTGCCTTCAATGCGATCCGCCCCTGCCATCACCCCAAGCTCGGACGCCGCCACCGCACAACCCCTGTCGTTATGGGTATGTAGGCTTATGATCACGTCTTTGCGGTGTTTTAGATGACGGCAAAAATATTCCACTTGGTCGGCGTATAGGTTGGGCGTGCTAGACTCTACGGTGGCAGGCAAGTTTAAAATCACTGGCTGACCATTTTGGGGCTGCCACACATCACACACCGCTTCACACACTTCCACCGCAAAATCGGTTTCGGTTTGGCTAAAACTTTCGGGCGAATATTCAAACACCCACTGTGTTCCTGTATGACGCTTGGCAATGTCTCGCACCAAAGTCGCCCCATGAATTGCCATGTCTTTAATTTTTTCTTTATCAAGCTGATAAACCTTATCACGCTGAACTTTTGATGTAGAATTATACACATGGACAATGGCACGTTTTACCCCTGCCAAGGCTTCAAAGGTACGCTCAATCAAATGTTCACGAGCCTGCACCAAAACCTGCAACGTCACATCATCAGGCACATGACCGCCTTCAATCAATAGACGTGTAAAATCAAATTCTACCTGTGCCGCTGACGGAAAACCGATTTCAATTTCTTTAAAACCGACCGCCACCAACAACTTAAAATAGCGTAATTTTTGTTCAATGGTCATCGGATCGATCAACGCTTGGTTGCCGTCTCGTAAATCAACGCTTGCCCAAATTGGGGCTTTTTCAATGCGTTTGTCACACCAAGTACGATCGGGTAGATGTGGGGCAAACTCAAAGGGACGGTATTTGGTGTGGTCAAAGGCGGGATTTTTGGGGGTAATATGTGGCATAACGTTACCTTTAAAATTATTTGAATTTAGTATCAATAAAGCTTGATTATAATAACAAAAAGCCATGAGTGATTTTTACCAATTTTTATAAAATTTTAGCCTAATTTTTACAAAAATTACTAAAATTTTGGTGTTTTATAGTAAAATTTACTCTAATTTTACCATTTTTAAATCAGGAAGCACTCATGACCCCTTTAGATCATACCGACCAAACCATTTTACGCCTACTTTGTGATAACGCCCGCCTTTCGGTTGCCGAGATTGCCGAAACGGTCAATCTGTCCGCCACGCCCACCATTCGCCGTATCAAACGCTTAGAAGACAGTGGCGTCATCACAGGCTATCACGCCCACACGTCCGCCCATGCTTTAGGCTTGCCACTATCGGTGTTTGTGGCGGTCAGCATGGACAAGCACACCGCCGAACGTTTTAACGAATTTGAACACCAAGTCGCCCAATTTAACGAGGTCATCAGCTGTAGCGTGGTCACAGGTCGCTCGGAAGATTATTTGTTAAAGGTGGTGGTACGAGACATGCGACATTATGAAGAGTTTTTACTTAGTCGCCTTAGTAAAATTGACGGGGTCAGTCAGCTACATACCAGCTTTGAGCTTAGAGAAGTATTTAGCCGTGGGGCAATATAGTAAAAGCAATAAACGACTACTGCTTTCACCATTTTGTATAAATGTTAATCCTACATAAAAATCATAATTAAGAATTTTTCGCATTTTAAGAATGATTGTTATTTACATTCGTATTTGTATTATGTATAATCTCTCCTGATTTTTGCTGATGTCTGTTTTTTGTAACAGCAAATATCGCTTTATCGCTTATCATCAACAAATAAAAGGTAAAATATGCGTACTTTGTCTATCAAACCCCTACCCTTAACCCTTGCTGTGTTTAGCGTGCTTGCTATGCAAAATGCCATGGCAAATGAGCCAACGGTTCAGTTAGAACAAATGACCATTGAGCTTGACCGTCAAGGCACCAAACTAAAAAGCAATGTCGTTACCACACAAAACAAAAACGAAAGCACCGAAACGGATTTGCGTGGACTGCTAAAAGGCGAGCCTGCGATTGACTTTGGTGGCGGTAATGGAGCTTCCCAGTACATCACCATTCGTGGCATGGGACAAAACTCCATTGATGTTAAAGTAGATAATGCTTACTCTGACAGCCAAATTCTCTATCATCAAGGGCGGTTTATGCTTGACCCTGCCCTTGTAAAAATTGTCAGCGTACAAAAAGGGGCAGGTTCGGCAAGTGCAGGTATTGGGGCAACCAACGGAGCAATTGTTGCTAGAACCGTAGACGCAAGCGATCTGCTTAAAGGTACTAACAAAGACTGGGGCGTAAAAGTAAACACCAGTTATAGCACCAATGACGAACACAGCTATGGTGTGGCAGGTTTTGGGCGTGTGGGGGCGTTTGATTTTGTATTGTCAGGCAACCGCACCGAACAAGATAACTACAAAGCAGGTAAAGGCTACGTTAGCCCTGTGGACGGCGGTGATAAAGTGCATTACAGTGCCTTGGATAAAACCAACTACCTTGCCAAAGCAGGGCTAACACTGGGCGATCACCGCTTTGTGCTTAGTCATTTTAAGGACGAAAACAAAGGCACTCGCAACATTCGTGAAGAGTTTGATTGGTTTGACGGTACCAGCACCCAAGACCCACAATACCGCAAATTATCCCTAGAAAATACCAACCTTGAATATATTGGTAAAAATTTAGGCTTTGCTGATGAAGTAACCGCCAACGTCTATCGCATGAAAAACGTGCGTAAATCAGATGATGACGCTCTAAATAACTATGCAGGTCGCTTTAGTGGTACTAACAAAACCGAAGTACAAACCACAGGGGCAAACCTAAACTTTGACAACTATGCCACAGATAACGTATTACTGAAATATGGTGTCAATTATCGTCATCAAGAAACCATACCCAACACGCTTGCCACAGGGGTTATCAACCAAGAAAAAACAGATGTAGGACTTTATACCGAAGCCATTGGCGACATTGGGCCTGTGACTGCAACCGCTGGCGTGCGTTATGATCACTTTGATTTTACTGCTATGGACGGCAAAAAGGCAAGCCACGGCGACCTTAACCCCAGCATTGGTTTGATTTGGCAAGCCACAACCGACCTTAGCTTTAGTGCCAACCACAACCACGCCACTCGTAGCCCACGCATGATTGACGCTCTACTGGCTCATGGCGGACGTGGTGTTGTGTCTGTGGCGGACAACATCAAGCCCGAAAAAGCCAAAAATAGCGAAATCGGCTTTAACTACAATCGTGGTAACTTTACCCTAAGTGGCAGTTATTTTTGGCAAGAAATTGACAACCTGCTAAACTCTGGATCGGTTGCTCGCCATAATGTCGGCACTTATTATAGCGGTATCAATAACGTAGGCTACGCCAAAAATAAGGGCTTTGAGATCAATACCGCCTATCAGCACAAAGGCTTTACCACACGTTTTGGCGTGGCAGACAGCGATCCAAAATTCTATAGTGAACGAGATGACGCGGGCAACCTTATTACCTTTAATAGCTCATCATTCGCCCAACGCCTAGGACGCATTTGGACGGCTGATGTGTCATACCGCTTTGACAACCCAAATCTTGAACTTGGGGTGCGTCATCGCCTAGCCGAAGATGCTTATGGTCAAAGTGCGTGGATGCAAGATGTGGCGGGCACAGACCCTCGCCGAGCTCATAGCACCACAACCAAACGTGAGGGCTACAATGTGACCGACATCTACGCCAACTGGAAACCCTTTAATAATGAGCAAATGAACGTAAACTTTGCCATTAATAACGTAGGTGATGAATACTACCGCAGTCATAGCCAAGGGGCAGGAACAAACAGCTTACCAGCCGTGGGGCGAGAGTTTCGTGTCGGGGTAAACTATACCTTTTAATGATTAAATGATAAAAAAACCAAGTTTACGGACTTGGTTTTTTATTGGGTAAATTCAAATAAAATTAGGGTGTGCCCCACTTTCGCTTTTGTTGGTAAAAATGAGATAAATCGCCAAATTTTCAAGGAAATAAACTTGCCAATACTGGTGTATTGGCAAGTTTATTAACGCTTCAAAATTAAGATTTAGCCCCATTTTGTAAACAGCTGGCACAAAAAACAAATCAACTTCGCTAAGTCATTAATTTTTAGGGTTTGTGTAGTGAATGTTCAACACGCCCTAACTAACTAGAATTTAACCGTCTCCACACCCTGCTCGCCTGCCTTTAGCATGATACTAGCACGCTGATGAGCAAATACCCCATTACACACCACGCCAACGATGTTATTTAATTTTTCTTCTAGGGCGATTGGGTTGGACACATCAAGCTCATAAGTATCCAAAATCACATTGCCATAATCAGTCACAAAGCCTTGACGATACACAGGTTCGCCACCCAATTTTACCAATTCACGAGCAACATAAGAACGGGCTTGGGGTAATACTTCTACCGCCACAGGAAATTTGCCTAGAGTTTCTACGGTTTTAGAATCATCAACCATACAAATAAAGGTCTTGGACGCTGCCGCCACGATTTTTTCACGGGTCAGTGCACCGCCGCCGCCCTTAATCATGTGCCCCAAAGGGTTAATTTCGTCCGCCCCATCGATATATAAATCAAGCTCACCCACCACATTTAAATCCAAAATCTCCACACCAATGGCACGCAAACGATCTTCGGTCGCCTTTGAGCTACATACCGCCCCTTTTAGGCGTACTCGTGGCAACAGATCAATCAGACAATTGACCGTACTGCCTGTCCCCACGCCCAAAATCATGTTGTTTTCGACATAACTTAAAGCAACTTCGGCGGCGGCTTGTTTTTGGGCAAGTTTGGGATCGCTATTTGACATAAAGACCTTTATAAAAAGATAAAAAAATTCGCCTTATTGTACGATAAGCGAATCAAAAAAGAAAACAAAAACAAAGGAATTTCAAGGTTTTTTATAAGAATGGTAAATTTTGGGCAAAAAAAATGACTTCATCAGCACATCTTCGGCACACTTTGGGATTACTACCGTTGCTACCTTCCGGTCCTGGCGGGGTTCATAAATCAAAGTTGCGAAGCTACCGATGAAGCCAAGTCCGCATTATACGCCTTTTTAAAATTTTGGCAAGCACTTTTTATTAAAAAGGCGATAAGCGGTAAATTTTGGCAAATCAAGGGAATTAACCCAAAGAACGGGCATACTCATCTACCCACGCCAAACGCTCCAGCGTCCCCACATCGATCCAAATATCATCAAGCAGTTGCCCTGTTACCTGCCCTTGGTTCATGGCGGTTTTTAATCTTGGGGCAAGGGGGGCGATTTGCCCTGAAACCACATCAGCGACTATATTAGGCGACATTACCGACAGTCCTGCAAAGGTATAATTATCTGTACTATCCGCCTTTAATCCCACTTCACCACTGGGCGACAGGGCAAAATCGCCATCGGGATTGTGATCGGGGTTATCGGTTAGCACCAAATGAGCCAGTCTATCGCCAAGCTCTACCCCTGTTAGCTCATCAAAATTAAACTGCGTCCACACATCGCCATTAACCAGCACAAAAGGGCTATCATCTAGCAGACCTTGAGCTAGGGCATAACGTATCCCGCCTGCGGTCTCCAAAGGTTCAGGCAATACGCTTTCATCAGAAATACGCAGATTAACCCCCAAATCCATATCCGCCAAAGCCGACTTAATGACACTGCCCAAATAACCCACGTTAATGGTAATGTCCGTAATGCCCGCCTGCTTTAGCCGTTCAATGTGCCACACAATCAGCGGTTTATCCGCCACAGGCACCAAAGGCTTGGGCGTGGTCAGCGTCAAAGGTCTCATGCGTGTCCCCTTGCCCGCCGCAAGAATCATGGCTTGCTTTATCATCACTGCCCCTTATACGCCAAACTTAGCACGATAAGCAGGCATCACGCCATCATCAAGCCACGCCAAAAATGTCCCATAAATCTCATTATCGCCATTTTTGGCAAGCCAAGTCAGCTCATGCACCAAATCGCTCATTACCTTTGGGATATTTTGCAGATAACGGTCTTTGCCATCTCGCTGTGACAGACGAATAAAAATCCCCAAGACTTTAAGATGACGCTGTACACCCATGACGTTGGTTTCTTTGGTAAAGGTCGGCAAATCCACGCTGGGGGCTTTTAATTCATAAAACGCCTTGATTTGCTCATTGACCCACGTTTCATCAAAATCAATATAAGCATCACGCACCAAGCTAACCAAGTCATAAGTATAAGCCCCGATCACTGCATCTTGAAAATCAATCACCCCAATGCGGTCGCTTGCCTTATCCGCCATCAAGTTACGACTATGATAATCACGGTGCACAATGACTTTGGGCTGATTTTCAATATCGCTAATCAAGGCATCTTTGACTTGTTGCCAAAGTTTACTTGCTACCCCATCAAGCGACACGCCAATATAAGGCAAAAACCACTCACTAAACAAATCCATTTCACTGGCAAGTTTTTCGGGGTTATAAGGCGGTAAATTGATGTCGGTTGCAAGGGTTTGTAAGTCTGTCAGCGTGCTTAACGCCTTATGATACAAGCCATCAATATCTGCCCCCACTTCGGCAATCTGATGAGCAAATTCTACCGTGCCAAAATCTTGTAACAATAAAAACCCTTGCTCTATATCACGGGCGATGATGTCAGGCACATTAACCGCACTTGCCATGATCTCGGCAACTTGCACAAACTCCACCACGCTTTCTTTTTCGGGGGGTGCGTCCATCAACAGATAGGTTGTATCATCTAACACAATGCGATGATAACGGCGAAAACTTGCGTCCCCTGCTAGGCTGTCCACAGTAAATGGACTGCTGATGTGGCTATTTAAAAAATTCATCATGGCGGTATGACGGATCATAATATACCTTAATCATTAAATTAACAAAACGATTAGTTTAGCGGATTTTTTGTACTTTCTCCAGTGATAAACTTTTAAATTTTCTTAAAAATGGTAAAATGGGCGAAATTATTTAATATAGATTAAGGGCAAGGCTTGTGATAGACAACAAATTATCTCCCCCAAAGCATGAACGCACCCCCCTAACGACCAGTATTCGCTTGGTGCTGTGTGGCTTGGGGGCTTTGCCTTTATTAAGCTTTGCCAGTGACCTAGAACAAAGCCAAAGCCTAAACAAACTTGCCGAACATTACCACGCCAAACCCAGCGTTGATGCTCGCTGTTATGGCGAATGGATACAGCCAAGCAGACAAGGCAACCTTGCCCAAGAACTAGGGCATGACACACCACAAAAAGACACCTATTACGCCCAAGCCGATTATGGTTATTGGGACAATAAAGACTATGCCGAGCTGTCAGGTAATGCCATTTTAGAACAAAACGGACAGCAAGTCGTTGCCGAAAAAATCGTCTTTCACCCAAGCACTGGCGAAGCCTACGCCCAAGGGCAAATCCTATTTAGTGATGACAGTCAAGCCAAGCAAACAGACGGCAAAAACTTAGGCGTAGGGATCATTGGCGTTGCCGAACGCTTAGAATACAAATCAGGCGGACAACAAGCTGCCGCCCAAGATGTCGCCTTTGCCAGCACAGGGATAGGCATACATGGACACGCCAAACAATTACAAAAACAAGATGACAACCATTACCAAATGCAAGGGGTCATGTTTAGCACCTGTCCGCCCACCGAGCGTAAATGGCACTTGGACGCTGATAACATTGACCTAAATACCGACACAGGGCGTGGCATCGCTCGTAACAGCACGCTAAAGATTGGCAATGTGCCCGTCTTTTATTTGCCTTATTTTAACTTTCCCATTGATGACAGACGCTCCAGCGGATTTTTGTTGCCTACCGCAGGCATCAATGACGGCTTAGAAGTTAGCACGCCCTACTATCTAAACCTACACCCACAGTACGATGCCACCATTACCCCCACCGTATTTAGTAATCGTAATCCGATGATTACGGGGGAATTTCGTTATTTGACCGATAATTTTGGCAGTGGTATTGCCACAGGGTCATTTTTACCCAGTGACCGCAAATATGATGACAAAGATCGCAGCCGTTTCTTTTTTGACCATAATTGGGGCTCAAAAAACATTCCCCATTTGTCCGCTTATGCCACCTATCGCTATGTCTCGGACAAGGATTATTTAAACGACTTTGACACCCTAGGTTTAGAAAGCAACCCCCTAAACCTACCCAGACGTATCGGAGCAAGCTATTATAATGACTACATCAAAGCTGATCTACGGGCAGAAACCTTTCAAACGCTAGACGGCACTAATAACGACGGCACACCCATCATGGATAAGGACAAGCCTTATTCACGTCTGCCACAGCTGTCTGTGCATTACAATTTACCCAACTCACTATTACCCGAAAGCTTACAAAAGCATACTCAAAACTTTAAACTAACAGGCATCAACAACTCCGCCTATTTTAAAAAAAGCATCAAAGACGGTTCTGAAACCGAAAAAAGTGGTGGGCGTATTTATAACCAAATTTCCGCCAGTTATTCATGGCTTAAGCCTTGGGGTTATGTCACGCCCAAAGTGAGCTTATCGCACTTATATGCTTCCTATGACGAAGACAGCCTAGCAGGGCAAAACCTAAATAAAGAAGAAGGCACTTATTCGGTATTTGCCCCAACGGTTAGTTTAGACACAGGGTTATTTTTTGAAAAATCAGGTTCGCCCTTTGGTTGGTATGATGACAGTTTGGGCGGTTATCAGGTCATCAGTCCCCGCCTAAAATACACTTATACCCCCTATCGTGACCAAAGCAAAATTCCCAACTTTGACACCGACATTAGCGGCATCAGCTACCAACAGTTACTTTCTGACAGCTGGTTTTTGGGTTATGATCGCATTCAGGACTTGCACGCTGTCACCCCTGCGGTCAATTATCGCTATATGGATAAATCGGGCACGACCCGTTTTGATATGTCGCTTGCTGAACAGATTTTATTATCCGACACCAAAGTGGGCATCAATGACAGCCAAGCCTTTACAGGGCGTAGCACAGGCATGGCATGGCAAGCCAGCCTTCAGCCCAAAAACAACTTTTGGATTGATGCAGCAGGAGCAACCACCACCAATTATGACCTAAACTCTCTTGTGGCACAGCTTCGCTATCAGCCCAATGAACAAAGCCTATTTAACATTGGCATCATTGAACGTAAAGACCATCCTGCCACAGGACAACGTGCCCTTTCTGCCTATACTGCATCTGCCGTTTTCCCCATCAATAACCGTTGGCGGTTATTATCGCAAGCCCAATATGACTATAAAAACAGTCGTTTGCTGGATTCCTTAGTGGGGATTAATTATGAAGACTGCTGTTATGGCATTTCGGTTTATGCTCGACGCTATCACAATGACCTAACCCCCAATGCAGGGGCAAATAACGCCATTATGGCAGAAATTCGCCTAAATGGACTAAATAGCGGTGGCAAACTCAATCGCCTGATGAATGATAAAGTCATGGGCTATGACCACGCCCAAAACGCTTGGCAAAGAAATTACTGACATAAAATTGTTAGACGACACACAAACTTAATGCTAAACTAGCACAAACTTTTTAGGAAAACTTTATGAAAAACAAATTTTTAGTTCTGTGTTTATCTGCCCTTTGCCTGGGATTTACCACAAACGCCTTGGCACAAAATTCACAAATCATCAGTGCCGTCCAAAGCACAGACGGCATCATCGCTGAGGTGGGTGATGAAATCATCCTAAAAAGTGAACTTACCCAAGCCATGGCAACCCTTGCCAAAGAACATCAAGCCCAAAACCAAACCATTAATGGTGCTCAGCTACAGCAGCAAGCTCTTGATGAGCTTATCACTCGTAAACTACAACTAGGCATCATCAAGCGTTCAGGTTTTACCCCCAATGAATCAGCAATCAACGCCCAACTGTTACAACTCGCCAAAGCCCAAGGTTTTAATAACCTACAGGCTTTCCAACAAAGCCTAGATAACCAAAAACTTGGCAGTTATGCTGCCTTACGCAAACAGGTTGCTGAAGAGGCATCGTTGGTTGCTCTATGGCAAGCTCAAGTGGCGCCACGCATCAAAATCACCCCCCACGAAATAGAGGCTTTTTTAAATTCACCCGACGGACAACGCATTAATACACAAACCACACTGGTACCCGAATGGCAAACCAGTCATATCCTAGCCAGTATTGACAATAACCGCAGTGACATCATGGCGCAGCAAAAAATCAATGCTATTTACAACCAATTACAGCAAGGGGCAGATTTTGAAAGTCTTGCCGCCACCTATTCAGATGATACAGGTAGTGCCAGTCAAAATGGCTCTTTGGGCTGGGTTAGTGAAGGACAAATGGTTCCAGAATTTGAAAATGTCATGAAAAATACCGAAGCAGGCGATTATTCTGTGCCATTTCGTTCACAATTTGGTTGGCATATCCTAAAGGTGGACAGCACTCGTCAGCGTGATGTCACCAATCAACAGCGTCAAGCCGCCGCCAGAGAAATCCTATTTAATCGCATGGCACCGCAAGCCGAGGAAGATTGGGTGCAAGAGCTTAAAGCAGGGGCATATATCAAAATTTTTGAATAAAACAAGAGTTATCATAAAAGAAAGGGCTTTTAATAAAGTCCTTTTTTAATTGAAACTTTTTAATTGAAAATAGCATTTATTAAAATATGGTTGATGCATTATTTACCTTTTATCTATTTACTTCCATACCTATATTATAGTTTTGATTTTATTGGATAAATTTTTATTTTTTTAATTAATAAAATAAAACTAATACTTATAAAAATATGGTTCCCCCAATTAAAGATATTCACGCCATAAAAATAGATCATATTAATAAAAAAAACAGTCTATTGATTATTGAATTTAGAGATACTAAAACCAAAATCACCCTTAAAAGCAAACATACCTCGTTATCACTATACTATCAAAAATTTCGGTAACTTGGTTAAAAGACATACAAAATAACCAAAGTTAAGATTAGTTAATTTTTAATCAATTTAAATTTTGTATTATTTTTAAACACTTTAATTCTGACAAAAATTACAATGCCAACCGTGAATTATTTCCTATAAAAATTACCAAATTTTTTATAAAAGTTACCAAACCACTACAAAAACCACCCTTAACCCACCCAATAGACACTTTATCTAAAACTTACAAATGTGTTCTATTTTGGTATGTATTTTGCTCTATTAAGTGAATGTACTATTTTTGTCATTTTTAGGGCTCTTATGAAACAAGTCATCATACATTTAAAATCTTTTCCATCTGCCAAAAGCTATCCTGTAGAGCTTACTGCCGAAAATAGCACACAATACATTCTCTTAGATCGTAATAAAAAATCTCCACCAAAAATTAACAAAAAAAGAGTGGACGATGATCTGCATATTTTGATTGAAGAAGACGACAGTCAAAGCGTAATTTTGCAATCATACTATACCGTATCTGATGTTGATATAGTGGGCATGACGGCTGACGGCACCTATGTTAGCTATGGTCTCGAACAAGGCGAAACTTATGTATTTGGCGGGACAACTTTTGACAATACTTCGGTAGAATATACTGCCACAAATAATAATAACATTAAACCTTTGGCGATACTTGGCGGCTTGGGTGGTGTTGGTCTAACCACAGCAGTTTTTGCAAATAATAAAGGTAATGATAATCATTCAACGCCAACGCCAACGCCAACGCCAACGCCAACGCCAACGCCAACGCCAACGCCAACGCCAACGCCAACGCCAACGCCAACGCCAACGCCAACGCCAACGCCAACGCCAACGCCAAAACCAACACCAAC
>RRZU010470239.1_pt1 | contig 15848 bp, 14 predicted proteins | sample 2165561 | NCBI WGS metagenome assembly RRZU01 (sample SAMN10456909, study PRJNA506462) | wastewater metagenome | isolation source: wastewater sludge | place: USA: Moscow, Idaho
CACCGGCGATCCGGCGTGCAGCACGGCCTCGCGCTGCGGCGGGTTGAGGTCGGCCAGCAACTCGTCCTCGGTGATGCGCTTGCGCCGCACGGGCCCCTCGGCCACCGCCTCATCGGCCTTCTGGCTCTGCTCCGCACGGGGCGACGCCGACTCGCCTGCAGGCGCGCCGGACGGCTGCTGCTCGAAGTTGAACAGATCGGGAAACAGGGTGTCGGTCATCGCTTCCCCACCTTAAGCGTTGCGGCCGACAAGGTCGTTACCAGCCCGACGTTCGCTCTCGCACCGCTTGCGGTGCTGGGCCCGCGACGCCTCCCTCCCCACCGCTCACGGCCTGCCTGTGGTCTGCCAAGACGGCGATATCGGCCGTCCTCGCCGAATTGTCTGCCGCTATTGACGCGGGGCCAATAATCTCTGGTGAGGAGAGCGCCATGCATATTCGTACCGTTGCTTCGATTTCGGGTCTGGTCACCGTGTTGGTCACTGCGTGCGCGCCGCCCACACCGTCGACATCTCCTGCGCAGGTGGTAACCGTCGGGGCGTCGGCCAGTTCCTCAGCGAGTCCTACCGACACACCAACAGACATGTCACAGGCGTTGGCCGCGGCCAGTGCGTCCGTCGGTCAGATCCGCTCCACCACCTGCGACGGCGGCTGGACGGGAACGGGCTTTCTGGTCAGCGATCAACTGATACTCACCGCAGCACATGTGGTGGAAGGTGCTCACGCCTTGACGATCACCTTTCCCGACGACGAACCACGTCCGGTGTCCGTCGTCGCCTACCGACCTGACAACGACATCGCCCTACTGCGACTGGACGAGTCGGTCGAACGCCCTTACCTGGCCCTGGCCGACACCGCCGCAACCATCGCGCAACCCGTCGGCGTGGTTGGCTATCCCTTGGGCAAGTCGGCCCAACATGTCAACACGGGCATCGTGAGTTCGGTCGAAGACAGCGCCGAACTGAATGGGCACATGATCAAACGCGTGCTCTCGCTGGACGCCGCCATCAACCACGGCAACAGTGGCGGACCGGTGATCAACAACAGTCGTCAAGTCGTCGGATTGATCTCGGGGACCTTTCTCGATCCGAACACCGAAGAAGCTGCCGAAGGCTTTCATTTCGCGATTCCCGCCAATCGGCTCAGAATGCTGCTCGACCGTTACGGCGACGCCGACGCTCGCCCATTCGCCGAATGCGAAGAAGAGGGCAGAGCAGACGCTCCCTTGGCTGAGTTGCTGGTGCGTTCCGACGACGAGTACGCCGAAGAACTAGGCACCGTGCTGTGGACACACGGCCAGGCGATCAACGAGAGTCGCTACGAGGCCGCCTGGAACCTTTTCACGGGGTCGATGCAGAGCCGTTTGAAGGACATGGACGACTGGGCGTCGGGCCTGAGCACCACGTACTGGCTGGTGGTCGAAGTGCGCGAGGTTTCGGAGTTGACCGACGAACGAGCCGTCGTTCGTACCTTTGTTCGCACCGAACAGGACGCTGCCGACGGCCCCGACGGACAGACGTGCAGCATCTGGCCGTTGAACTACACGTTGGTCTGGAACGGAGACGAGTGGCTCATCGACAAGGCGACGCTGAGGGCGAAGGCGACCGCCTGCGAGTGACCGCTACACCAGCCGGCGATCGGTGGCCCACCGGGTCAGTTGATGCCGGTTCGACAACTGCAGCTTGCGCAGCACGCTGCTCACGTGGGTCTCGACGGTCTTGATCGAGATGAACAGCTCGCGGGCGATCTCTTTGTAGGCGTACCCGCGAGCGATCAGCCGCATCACCTCGCGCTCGCGCTGCGAGAGGCGGTCGAGTTCCTCGTCGATCTCGGCGATGTCGATCGAGCCCGAGAACGCGTCCAGCACGAAGCCCGCCAGCCGCGGCGAGAACACCGCATCGCCCTCGGCCACCCGCCCGATCGCGTCCACCAGTTCGTCGGCCGAGATCGACTTCGTGACGTAGCCGCGCGCCCCGGCCCGAATCACGCCGATGACGTCTTCGGCAGCGTCCGACACGCTCAACGCGAGAAACTTGGTCTCGGGTTGGGTGGCGTGTACCTGCTTGAGCACCTCGACCCCGCCACCGCCGGGCAGATGGACGTCGAGCAGCACCACGTCGGGCTGCGCCTTCAGCACGGCAGCCACCGCCGTGGGCACGTCTTCGCCCTCGCCGACGATCTGCACCCGTGCGCCGATGTCGTGCTTGACGCCGCTGCGAAACATGGCGTGGTCGTCGACGATCACCACCCGGTGAGCGGCGGTCGGTGTTGTGGTCGGCTCGGTCATCGCTTCATCTCCAGTCGTACCTCGGTGCCCGTTCCGGGGGCGCTTCGAATGGTTGCATTGCCTCCGGCGCGCCGCAATCGCTCGATGATCGAGCCGCGTACGCCCATGCGGTCGGCCGGTATGTCGTCGAGCACGAAGCCTCCGCCGCGGTCGCGCACGAACACTTCCATGGCGTCGTCGTCAACCTCGGCGTAGACGTCGACCTTCGCCACCCCGGCGTGCTTGGCGGCGTTCACCATCGCTTCGCGGGCGGCTTGGACGAGCGGTCGCACCTCGGCGTCCAGGTCGCGATCGCCCACCACCACGATGTCGATGTCGACCCCATGAGCGTCTTCGACCTCGGCCGCGGACGCCACCAGCGCCGCCTTGACCGTGGGCGCGTCGACCGCGGTCTCGCCGTACAGCCACGATCGCAGTTCGCGCTCCTGTCGCCTGGCCAGGGCGGCCACCGCCTTCGGGTTCTGCGCCTGCCGCTGAATCAGGGCAAGGGTCTGCAGCACCGAGTCGTGCAGGTGGGCGGCCATGTCGGCGCGCGCGTCGGCGAGCATCTTCTCTTCGCGAATGGTGGCCAGTGAGCGGCGCACCCGAATGATCCAGGGCGCCGCGGCCAGCAACAGTGCCACCACCACCAGGCCCAGCACGATCAGCGTGCGGCTGCCCTCGGGCAACGGCGGAAGGGCGACCACGATGAGCACCACCGCCGTGACCAGCCCCAGCAGCCCCAGCAGAATGCGGACGATGCGCGACCAGTGCGCCAGCAGCGGCGCGAACCAACGCCGCCAGCCGGTGAGACCCTTCATCGACCGGTTGGGAATGTGGTCGGCCTGCCACCAGATCAGCATCAGCCCGAACGTGCCGGCCAGTGCGGGCCACAGCGCCGCCGCGGGCGCCCCCCAACCGGCAGCCTGCACGAACCACAGCAGCCCGGCGCCCAGGAGCGCGACCGCCGAGATCAGGCCCAGGTCGGCCGGCACCCGGTACCCGGCCTGCACGGTGCGCATGCCGCTGCGACTCGCCGCCTCGATGCCCGGTGCCTGCGGGGCCTCGGACGCCAGCGGCATCGCCAGCCACAACACCAGGTAGACCAGCACGCCGATGCCCATGCTGGCGCTGAGCAGCACGAACCCCAGGCGCAGCACCAGCACCGGCCAGTTGAGGTGGGCGGCCAGGCCGCTGCACACCCCGCCCAGCCACGCGGTGTCGAGCCGGCGATCCGCGCGACGCGGAACCGGCTGCACAAGCGTGGACGGGCTGCTCACGACACTAGCCTCACACGCGCGAACGTGGCCGACCAGCGCTTTGGGGGTCGGCTCAGGGGTGTTCCCCGTTGGCCGCGCGCTGCTGGCCGACCAGAGTGGCTGGCATGGAACTCACGCCGCTGCGGCGCGCCAACACCGGCGCGATGCTGGGCGGCGTCTGCGCGTCCCTCGCTCGACGCTGGCAGGTCGACCCCACCATCGTGCGCATCGCCATGGTGCTGCTCGCACTGATGGGCGGGTTGGGCATCGCCTTCTACGTCGGAGCAGTGTTGCTGGTGCCTCGTGACGGATCGACCGAGGTGCCGGTCAACCGCATCGCGCCCTTCGCCCGCCGCTGGTCACCCACTGCCACGATCGGCGCCGTGGTGGGTCTCGGCCTGCTGATCACCATCGCCATCGGCTCATGGCTGCCGTTCGGCATCGCGCCCGCGGTGGGTCTGGCCTTTCTTTGGTACTTCGGCTTCTATCGCCGCCGTCCGCACACCACCGGCCAGCCGCCGTCCGCCGATGCGGGCCAATCGGCATTGCCCGCTGCGACCCAGCCGCCGACTCGTCCGGTCGCGGCAATGACCCCGTTCGAGCGGGCTGCGGCCGAATGGCAGCAGCGGGTCGCCGAGCAGGACCTACGGACGACGCGGCCGCGGCACTCCGACGCGGTGCCGCACCAACTGCCCGTCGGATCACCGACCGAACCCTCGGACGTCCCCCGGCTGGTCGAGTATCGCCCTGCGAACCCGTCCGACTATTCGGCAGCACCCTCGGCTCCCCCGCCCGTGCCCGATTGGACGCCCCCCACCGGCCCTCGCCGCCCCCGTGCGCGGTGGCTGTGGCCGCTGGTGCTGTGCCTGAACGGGCTCGGACTGGCCACCCTCGCCGTGCTGAGCGAGGCGTTCGGCGTGGCCGTGCCCCCGATCGCCTACGCCGGCACGGTGCTCGGCGCCCTCGGCCTCGGTCTGTTCATCGGCGCCTTCGCCGGCCGCCCCGGAGGGCTGCTGCCCCTGTCGGTGCTGGCCGGGCTCGTGACGGTGACCATGCTGCTGCCGGGCCCTGGGTTCGGCCCGATGGGCGACCACACCTACAGCTACACTTCGATGGCCCAACTGCCCGCCACGAAGCAGTCGCACGGTGGGGGTGACGTCATCATCGACCTGCGGCAACTGAGCGTCACCGAAAGCAGGCAGATCGAGTTCGACAACGGGCTCGGCGACGTCACCGTCAAACTGCCGGCCACCGGCAACGTGGTGGTGCAGTGGAAGGTCGGCCTCGGCGACTACACCGGGCCCGACGGACGTCGCGAGGGTGTCGACGGCAGCGGCACCTACGAGCGAATCTCGAACCCCGCCGGCCCCACCCTCACCGTCGTGGTGCAGGTGGGCGCGGGCGACCTGAACGTGGTGACGTCATGAGGCGCATCGACGTGGCCGCTCTCAACGTCAGCCTGGTCTGCCTGGGTGTCGCCGCGTTGGCGCTGTGCACGGCGTTCGGCACCGTCGACTGGAAACTCGTCTCGATCGTCGCCCCGTTGGGCCTGGTCGTGATCGGCCTCACCGGCCTGTTGTTGTCTCGAAACCCAAGGAAAGGAAACACCCCATGAACGGTCGCAGCCTCACTCGATCGACCACCGACAAATTCCTCGGCGGCGTCTGCGGCGGCCTCGCCCGCTACCTCAATCTCGACTCCGGCCTGGTGCGCATTCTCACCGTGGTGATCGCCGTGTTCACCCAGGTGGGTTGGATCGCCTACCTGGTGCTCTGGGCCGTGCTGCCCACCGACTCCAGCAGCCGCACCGGCATCGACGAGGTGAAGGACGTCTTCGGCAACCGTGGCAGCACGCCGCCGCCCGCCGATCGTCCCGCCCAGAACCCCGACGACCTGCGCTGACCCAGCCGCAAACAACAGGCCCGGACGATCATCGTCCGGGCCTGTGCGCGTTCGGGACCGACAGCACCACAGTTGCAGCGCATTGCCCCTTGCCAGCCGGGATCGAACGGTCTTAGGGTCGCCTGTACCCCCGGCGGCAAGGAGGCTGCGATGGATCGGTTGCAAGGTGTCTTGGGCATCGCTGTGATTTTCGGCTTGGTCTTCGCGGTGTCGAAGTACCGCACCCGCATCAACTGGCGCATCTTGGGCGCGGGCTTCGCCCTGCAGGTGATCACCGCCTTTCTGATTCTGAAGTGGGAGCCCGGGTTTCAGGCGTTGCAGGCGTTGTCGGGCGGCGTGTCCTGGCTGGTCGGTTTCGCCAACGAGGGCACCACCTTCGTGTTCGGCGGCCTATTCAACAACGACCAGATCGGCTTCGTGTTCGCGCTCGGCGTGCTGCCGGTGATCATCTTCATCGGCGCGCTGATCGGGCTGTTGTACTACCTGCGGGTGATCCAGTGGTTCATCGAGATCGTCGGCACCGCGATGAAGTGGCTCGTCGGCGTCAGCAAGATCGAATCGGTGTGGGCCACCACGGTGATCTTTCTGGGCATGAGCGAGGCACCTCTGGTGATTCAGCCCTACCTGAAGAAGCTCACCAAGTCGGCGCTGTTCACCTGCATGGTGGGCGGCTTCGCGTCGGTGGCCGGCTCGACCCTGGTGGGCTACTCGCTGCTCGGTGCCCCGCTGCCCTACCTGATCGCCGCGTCGGTGATGAACGCGCCCTCGTCGTTGGTGATCGCCAAGGGCCTGTGGCCCGAAACCGAAGAGAGCGATCTCGATGGCTCGGTGCGCGACGTCAAGGACGAAGAGTCAGCCAACGTGATCGACGCCCTGGCCCGCGGCGCCCTGTCGGGCGGCCATCTGGCCGTCATCGTCGGCTGCCTGCTGATCGCCTTCATTTCGATGATCGGCCTGGCCAACGGCATCGCCAGCGGCATCGGCGGCTGGTTCGGCCACCCCGAGATCACCTTCGACAAGATCTTCGGCTGGATCTTCGCCCCGGTGGCCTGGCTGATCGGCGTGCAGTGGAGCGAGGCGGCCACGGTGGGCAACCTGATCGGCCAGAAGACGGTGCTCAACGAGTTCGTCGCCTACAGCAACCTCGGCCCGATGATCACCGGCAACCAACTCAGCCCGAAGAGCTCGCTGATCGCCAGCTTCGCCTTGGCCGGCTTCGCCAACTTCGGCTCGATCGCCATCATGATCGGCTCCCTGGGCGCCCTGGTGCCCGAACGGCGCAGTGAGGTGGCCAAGAACGGCCTCTTCGCGCTGCTCGGCGGTACCCTGGCCAACCTGCTGAACGCATCCATCGCCGGCGTCGTCGGCAGCTGACCCCTCCGAGAGGAACTTCGCATGGCTACGCGCCCCGTCTATTTCGACTGCGACACCGGCATCGACGACGCCCTGGCTCTGGTGTACCTGATGGCCTCGCCCGAGATCAGCCTGGCCGGTATCGGCACCGTCAGCGGCAACATCGACGCCGCGCAGGCCGCGGTGAACACGCTGGATCTGCTGGCCATGGGCGGCCGTGACGACGTGGCGGTCGCGGTCGGCGCCATGAACCCGCTGGCCCGGCCGTTCACCGGCGGCGTTCCGCACATTCACGGCCGAAACGGCGTGGGCAACGTCGAACTGCCGCACACCGAGAAGCAGCCCGAGAACGAGTCGGCGGCCGACATGCTGGTGCGCCTGGCGCACGAGCACGAGGGTGAGCTCGTGGTGATCGCGATCGGCCCGCTGACCAACCTGGCGCTGGCCCTGCAGCAGGATCCGTCGATCGCCGGCAAGGTGCACGAGGTGGTCATCATGGGCGGGGCCGCCCTGGTGCCAGGCAATGTAACCGCGGTGGGTGAGGCCAACATCTGGAACGACCCCGAGGCGGCCCAGATCGTCATGCAGGCGCCGTGGCAGGTGGTGCTCGTGCCCTTGGACGTCACGCTCGAGAACTACTTCGAAGAGGACGACCGGCTGGCGCTGGCGGCGTCCGACTCAGAACTCAACCGGGCCCTGGCCGACATTCTCGACCTGTACTTCGACTTCTACGTGGCCGAGTACGGACGCAAGCTGTGCGCCCTGCACGACCCGCTGGCCGCGGCGATCGCGGTGGGCCAGATCACGGCCACCCGCGCCCCCAATGTGCCGGTGGTGGTCGACGACACCCAGGGCCCCGGCCGTGGGCAGACCATCTGCGACCTGCGCGGGCAACGCACCGGCCCCAAAGACGTCGAGGGCGCCCACGTGCGGGTGGTGCTCGACACCGACCAGCCGCTCGGCCCGGTGCTGCTCGCCCGGCTGCTGGACTACCAGCCCTGAGTCAGGGCGCCCAGTTCTCGAGCTGGTCGGCGGTCGGGTACGACTTCTGCGCGCCCTCGCCGGTGGCCGCGTAGGCCCCCACCCGAACGGCGAACGCGCAGGCCGTCGACAGGTCGTCACCGGAGGCCAGCCGATACGCCAGCGACGCCAGAAACGCGTCACCGGCACCCGTGGTGTCGACAGGCGTGATCTTCGGCGAGGGAATCTGGTCGGAGACCTCGCCCGAGTCGAGATCGATGGTGCGGGCACCGTCGGCACCGAGGGTGACCACCACGGTGCGCGGGCCGGACTCACCCAGTGCGGCGCGGGTGGCCTCGACCACTGCCGTCCAGTCGCCCAGGGGTTCGAAGTCGGGCTGTTCGGTCAGGTCGGCGAGCTCGTGCGCGTTCACCACCAGAAGGTCGGCCAGGTCGAGCACGTCGGCGCCCACCTTGGCGTACGGCGACAGGTTCAGCACCACCCGGGCCCCCCGTTCGTGGGCCTCGCGCGCGGCAGCCTTGACGGCGTCGATCGACACTTCGAGGCAGAGCGTGAGCATCGAGGAGTCGTCGGCGGTGTCGAAGAACTCGTCGGCCGCCTCGACGTCGACAGCCGAGAGCCGACCGTTGGCCCCCGGGCTCACGATGATGCAGTTCTCACCGCTGTCGTCGACGGCGATCATGGCCGAGCCGGTGGCCACCCCCTGCAGCACCTGCACGTGGCTGACGTCCACACCGGACTCGCGCAGGCTGTCGAGCAGCATGGTGCCGTTGCCGTCGTCGCCGACGCAGCCGAGCAGGGCGACGTCGCCGCCGAGCTTGCCGATCGCGGCTGCCTGGTTCGAGCTCTTGCCGCCGGGCACGATGACCAGATCGGAGCCCGTCACGGTTTCGCCCGGCGACGGAATGCGTGGGGTGCGTACCACCAGGTCTGCATTGAGTGACCCCACCACCAACACGCGTCCGGACGCCATGACTGTTCTCCTCTTCGAGCTCGCCTGTGGCCCCCGAACCTAGCCGAAGGATGGTTGATGGGTCGAGGGGCAGCCGGGCAACGGGGCGACCGCGATTAGGCTGCTCGCCATGCGACCCGATCAACTGCCCCTGCTCACCACCCTGTCGGCCCCGGCGGTGCACCCCGACGGCGACTGGTGCGTGGTGGCGTCCAGCCGGCCCGATTTCGACGCCGACGACTACGTGGGCCAGTTGTTCCGGGTGCCGCTGGACGGCTCGCCGGTTCGCCGTCTCACCCGAGGCAGGGCCGACGCCCACCCACGGTTCTCGCCGGACGGTTCGCTGCTGGGCTTTCTGCGTGCCGGGGCGAGCGACAAGCCGCAGGTGCACCTGATACCCGCTGAGGGCGGCGAGGCGCTGTGCGTCACCAACCAGCCCCTGGGCGTCGCCGACTTCGTCTTCTCACCGGACGGCCGGCAGCTCGCCTTCGTCGCTCGCGAGCCCGAGGACGGCCGCTACGGCACCGTCGAGGGTGTGGAGCCGCAGCACGAGAACCCGCGCCATATCACCACGCTCAGCTTTCAGCTCAACGGCGTCGGCTGGGTGCGCGACCGCCGCCGGCAGTTGTTCGTGGTCGACGTGCCCGACGTGTTCGGTGAGCCGGCGGTCACCCCCAAGGGCCGGGCCGCGCGCGACGCCGACCCCGAGGCGCTGAAGAACCACGGCTTCGCGAAGCCGCGCCGGCTCACCGACGCCGACGCCGACGCGAGCAGCCCGTGCTTCACCGGCGACGGCTCGGCGGTGCTGGTGTCGTACGGACGCACCGACGGCCCCGAATCGCTGGTGGGCGACCTGGTGCGGGTGCCGGTGGACGGCTCGCCCCACGAACGCCTGACGACCGCGAACGTCGATGCCGCCGACCCGGTGGTCGCCGACGAAACGACGTGGTTTCTGGGCACCGACCTGGGCGAGACGGGGCTCGAGTTCGTGGCGGCGCAGGCCGGCGTTTACCGGCTCGGCCACGACGGCCCCGAACTGTGCACCGACCCCGACGAGTCGGTGGTGGCGCCCCTGGTGGCCGCCGGTGACGGCGTGCTGGCGCTGGCCGAGCACCGCGGGGCCAGCCGACTGCTGCGGGTGGGCGCCGACGGCACCGAGGTGCTGCTCGACAGTTCGGCCGGGGCGGTCGTGGTCGGTGCCGGCAGCGCATCTGCGGGCACGCCGGTAATGGTCACCTTTCACACCGCCGGCGGCCTCGACGAGGTCGGGGTCGTCGAGAACGGCTCGGTGCGCCGGCTGACCGACTTCTCGGCGGCGCTGCGCGCGAGCACCACCGTGCGCGAGCCGCGCGAGCTGACCGCCACCGCACCCGACGGCTACCCGGTGCACGGCTGGGTGGTGCTGCCCGAGGGTGACGGCCCCCACCCGGTGCTGCTGATGATTCACGGCGGGCCGTTCGCCGGCTACACCCCGGCGTTCTTCGACGAGGCGCAGGTGTACGCCGAGGCCGGCTACGCCGTGGTGATGTGCAATCCGCGGGGCTCGGCCGGCTACGGACGCGACCACGGCCGGGCCATTCAGGGCGATTTTGGCAACCTCGACTCGGCCGACGTGCTGGCCTTTCTCGACCATGCGGTGACCACCGTGCCCGGTCTGGACGGCGCCCGGGTCGGCATCATGGGCGGCTCGTACGGCGGCTATCTGACCGCGTGGATCATCGCCCACGACCACCGCTGGGCCGGGGCGATCGTCGAGCGTGGCTACCTCGACCCGGCGTCGTTCGTGGGGGCGTCCGACATCGGCTGGTTCTTTCCGGCGCAGTACAACGGCACCAAGGCCGAACAGGACGCGCAGTCGCCCATGTTGCTGGCGGGGCAGGTGACCACGCCGACGCTGGTGATTCACAGCGAACTCGACCTGCGTTGCCCCTTGTCGCAGGGCCTGCAGTACTACACGGTGCTCAAGCAGGCGGGGGTCGATGCCGAACTGTTGGTGTTTCCGGGTGAGAACCACGAGCTGTCGCGCTCGGGCACGCCCTGGCACCGCCGGCAACGGTTCGAAGCGATTCTGGGCTGGTGGAGTCGGCACCTGCCGGTGTGAATCGCTGATTGATCAGTTCTCGTCCTGGGCCAGCACGATGACCGAGTCACCGGCGCCCAGGGTCACCGCTGCTGCCTTGTTCGGGTTGAGGTGCACGCCGTAGAAGTTCGGCCGCGACCACGACTGCGCCGCGAGCCGGTAGCCGATCGCCGTTTCGCCCCGCGCCGCGGCCGCGGCCACGACGGTGTAGAAGGTGGCCTCGGCGCCGGGCACCAGGTACAGCTCGGCCGGCCGCAGGTAGATCTCGTCGCCCTCGCTGCGAAACAACTGGTCGAACACCTCGACCAGCCGCGGGTTCTCGCTCACCTGCGCCAGCATCAGCCCGATCAGCCGATCGCTGACGATGAAGTCGTCGGCCCGGGTGACCTCGGCCAGCTCGCGGTTGCGGTCGTCCAGCATCTCGCTGACGATGTTGAGCTGCAGCTGGGCCCGGCTGGCGATGTCGCGCAGGTGCAGCAGGGTGACCAGCGTGCGGGCGTCCGCGATCTGCGGGTCGGGGTGTTCGATGTCGGCCAGCACCACGATGTGGTCGTACTGAGCGATCTCGAGCGACCACAGCAGCGTCTTGCTCGTGGTGTCGCCCACCACCACCCGCAGGCTGACGCCCTCGGGCTCGATGAGGCTGCGCACCCGTTCGTCGTCGGCCACGACGCAGATCTCAGACCCGGCGGGCAGATAGCGGCTGAGCTCGTCGATCACCTCGCCGATGCCCGCGTTGTGACCGATGATCAGGGTGTGCTCAGCGGCCGGCGGCGGCGCCTGCACGCGCGAGATCGCCCCGGCGGTCACCGGGCCCGGCTCGCCCAGCCTGATCTCGGAGTTGTCGGACGCCAGCACCACCAGCTGGTCGCCCTGGGCCACCACGGTGTCGGCGGCCGGGTTCAGCATGATCACCGTGCCGCGCACGATGCCGAACACCGAGGCGTCGGCGAACCGCATCAACGCGTCGGCGTAGGTCGACCCGATCAGGGCCGGCTGCTCGGTGAAGTAGATCTCGTCGCCGGCGAAGTCAAGCAGTTCGGCATACACGCTCGACAGGCCGCGCTGGCGGCACGTCTGCGCCGTCAGCCGGCGAATCAGCATGGTGGCAGGCAGCCATCGTGATTCGCCACGACCAACCAGCTGCGCGGCGTCGAGGTTCGCCGAATCGTGCAGGGCCGCGACGAGCGGCACCCCCGAGCCCTCGGGCAGGGCGTGGGTGAGGGCGAGGGCGGTCTTGATCGCCGCCGCGTCCGGATCGTTGCTGTCACCGCTGAGCACCACCACGCTGCGGGCGGCCAGCGGGTTGGCGATCTGAATGTCGGCCGGCGAGGTCGGGTCACCGGTGCGACAGATGATGCGCGTGCGGCCCCGGCCGGTCACCTTCTCGCGCAGGGCGTCCTCCATCTCGACCTTGTCGCGGTCGGCGAGCACCACGATCGCGCGTCCTCGGCCGCCCTGGTCGGCGTTGGCCTGGCAGATCTCGTCGACGAGCAGAAACAGCTGCGGCGACCACCCCAGAATCAGCGTGTGATCCTTCTCGATCACCCGGCTGCGGCCCTTGCGCAGTTGGGCCATCTTGTCGTCGAAGCCGCCCGACACGATGCCGATCAGGCTCGCCACGATGATCAGGCCGCCGATCGTCACGGTCAGCATCAACAGGCGAAAGCCCCACCCGGCGTCGGCGCCCATGGTGCCCGGGTCGAGGGTGCGCATCAGGTTGCCCCACACGATGTCCCAGAAGTCGCCCTCTTGGGCGTCTTCGGGGAACGCCTTCAGCAGCATCACGATCAGGGCGATCACGAACACGAACACCAGGGTGCCGAGCGCCAACAGCCCCATGATGGCCACGGTGCCGCGTGACATCACCGTGTCGAAGGCGTACTGCAGCCGTTCGCGCAGCTTCGGCTCGCGCACGCTCACCCCCTGTGAATGCCCAGGTTCGGCACCCTAGCCGAGTCGACCGACACGACGAGGCGCAACGGGCGATCCGCTCTGCCGCGACGCTGGGCGCTCACTCCCACTCGATGGTGCCCGGCGGCTTGGACGTGATGTCGAGCACCACCCGGTTCACCTCGCGCACCTCGTTGGTGATGCGGGTCGAGATTCTTTCGAGCACCTCGTACGGCAGCCGCCCCCAGTCGGCGGTCATGGCGTCTTCGGACGTCACCGGCCGCAGCACCACCGGGTGGCCGTAGGTGCGGCCGTCGCCCTGCACGCCCACCGACCGGACGTCGGCCAGCAGCACCACCGGAAATTGCCAGATCGCGCGGTCGAGACCGGCGGCGGTCAGCTCGAAGCGGGCGATGGCGTCCACCTGGCGCAGCAGGTCGAGCCGATCTTTGGTGACCTCACCGATGATGCGAATGGCAAGGCCGGGGCCCGGGAACGGGTGCCGCCACACCATGTCGGACGGCAGGCCGAGTTCGGTGCCCACCGCGCGCACCTCGTCCTTGAACAGGGTGCGCAGCGGCTCGATCAGCTTGAACTGCAGGTCGTCGGGCAGGCCGCCCACGTTGTGGTGGCTCTTGATGTTGGCCGCGCCCTCGCCGCCGCCCGACTCGACCACGTCGGGGTAGAGGGTGCCCTGCACCAGATACTCGATGTCTTTGGTGGCGTTCAGCACACGGGCGGCGTCTTCGAAGGTGCGAATGAACTCGCGCCCGATGATCTTGCGCTTGGTCTCGGGGTCGCTCACGCCGGCCAGCGCGCCCAGGAACCGGTCGGCCTCGTCACGCACCACCAGGTCGACGCCCGTGACGGCGACGAAGTCGCGTTCGACCCGTTCGGCCTCGCCCTGGCGCAGCAGCCCGTGATCGACGAAGACGCACGTCAACTGGTCGCCGACGGCCTTCTGCACCAGCGCGGCCGCGACCGCCGAATCGACGCCACCCGACAGCGCGCACAGCACCTGAGCGTCGCCCACCTGGGCCCTGATGGCGTCGACGGAGTCGTCGACGATGCTGGCCGGCGTCCAGTCCTGGCTGCAGCCGGCGATCGTGACCAGAAACGTCTCGAGCACGACCTGGCCGAACTCCGAATGACCGACCTCGGGGTGCCACTGCACTCCGGCGAGGCCGCGGGTGAGGTCTTCGAAGGCCGCGACCGGCGAGCCGTCCGAGGTCGCCAGGCACAAGAACCCGGGCGGCGGCGCGTACACGGAGTCGCCGTGGCTCATCCAGGCGCTGAAATTGGGCGGCAGGTCGCCGAGCAGTTCGCCGCCCTCGCCCACGTGCACCGGGGTGCGGCCGAACTCCGACAGCCCGGTGCGGCGCACCTCGCCGCCGAGCGCAGCCGCCATGGCCTGAAAGCCGTAACACATGCCGAAGGTGGGAATGCCGGTGGTGAACAGGGCCGGATCGACCTGCGGGGCACCGGGGGCATAGACCGACTGAGGGCCGCCCGACAACACGATGGCCTTGGGTTTGCGCGCCAGAATCTCGTCGACCGAGGCGGTGTGCGGCACGATCTCGGAGTAGATGCGCGCCTCGCGGACGCGCCGCGCGATCAGCTGGGCGTACTGGGCGCCGAAGTCGACGACGAGTACCAACTCGTGCTCGTGGCTCATGGGACGTCAGTCTAGGGAGAGACGATTGGTACTATCATTACCTACCGAGTTTACGGAACATGGATTATCCCCACCCGATGAGTAGTTAGGTAGCTGCATGCAGATCTATGACGACGTCACCGCACTGGTCGGACGCACTCCGCTCGTTCGCCTCAACCGCATCTTCGGCGACACCAAGGCAACCGTGCTGGGCAAGCTTGAGTTCTACAACCCCGCCAGCTCGGTGAAGGACCGTATCGGCGTGGCCATGATCGACGCCGCCGAGGCGTCGGGGCAGCTCAAGCCGGGCGGCACCATCGTCGAGGCCACGTCGGGCAACACCGGCATCGCGCTGGCGATGGTGGGCGCGGCCCGCGGGTACCGGGTGGTGCTGACGATGCCCGAGACCATGAGCAAGGAACGGCGGGCCCTGCTGCGCGCGTTCGGCGCCGAGCTGGTGCTGACCCCCGGCCCCGAGGGCATGCGTGGCGCCGTGGCGCGCGCCGAGGCGATCGGCGCCGAAGAGGGCGCCGTGCTGGTGCGTCAGTTCGCCAACCAGGCCAACGTCGACATTCACCGCAAGACCACCGCCGAAGAGATCTGGAACGACACCGACGGCACCGTCGACTACGTGGTGGCCGGCATCGGCACCGGCGGCACCATCAGCGGCGTCGGCCAGGTGCTCAAAGAGCGCAAGCCGAGCGTCAAGATGATCGCCGTCGAGCCCAAGGAGTCCCCGATCCTCGAGGGCGGCCAGCCCGGCCCGCACAAGATTCAGGGCATCGGGGCGAACTTCATTCCCGAGATCCTCGATCGTTCGATCATCGACGAGATCCTGCCGCAGAACGCCGAGACCGCGGTTGAGTACGCGCGACTGGCCGCCGCTCAAGAGGGCCTGCTGGTCGGCATCAGCTCGGGTGCAGCGCTCGCGTCCGCGGGTGAGTTGGCGGCCCGCGAAGAGAACGCCGGCAAGGTGATCGTGGTGATCATCCCCTCGTTCGGCGAGCGGTACCTGTCGACGATTCTGTACTCGGATCTGATGGACTGAGGGTCAACGCGGCAGCGGGAGGGTTCCGGTCGGAACCCTCCCGCTGCTGCGTTTCAGCCCTGACACAGGCTCAGGGCAGCTTGCACTGCCGCCCTTCGGCGTTGATGTGGTGGGTGTCGAGCAGGTTGCCGGCCCACACCCAGCCCTGGGTGCCGTCCAAGAGGCGCACGTGCCACCAGGTGTGCTGGTACTTGTTGCGCACGAAGCAGTCCAGGTGCACGGTACGCCTCCGTTGGCCGTAGTCCTCATCACGGTCGGCGCACTTTCGGTACGGCCCCGACCGAACAGACCTACCGGGCAGCAGTTCGGCGGTCTGACCAGAGCGGTCCTTCCAGGCCCATGGCAGGCGACCGCGCGATCGCCCTCGGCGGGCTCCGTGGTCGCGGCGTGGGCCGGTTGCGCCGGCGCGAGGCCCGCCGCGGTCAGCAGCAGACCGGCCACGGCCGACGCCATCCGTTGCGG
>RRZU010152160.1_pt1 | contig 15843 bp, 18 predicted proteins | sample 2165561 | NCBI WGS metagenome assembly RRZU01 (sample SAMN10456909, study PRJNA506462) | wastewater metagenome | isolation source: wastewater sludge | place: USA: Moscow, Idaho
ACATATTTACCTGTTGATACAACCGAGATTTTTATTTTCCCAAAAAGCTGTCCTTTATAAGCCAAGGTTTTATAATCGATAGTATTGACTTGCTGCAATATTTGTTCGGCTGCTTCTGCTATTTCTTTACCAAAATCAGTTACGTAAATTTTTCTACCCACAACTTCGGTTAAGGGAATTTCAAATTGATCTTGAAAATTTTTTAATTGAATTGACACCGCTGGTTGGGTCAAATGTAGTTCCTCAGAAGCCTTGGTAACACTCTGATTTTGTACTACTTTCAAGAAAATTCGTAATTGATTTAAAGTGTAATTCATAAAAATATTTTATATAATGTATAGCAAAGATAAATAAAAATATATAAAATAAAGTATAGAGATTTGCATAAAAATAATCAAATCATGAAAAAAGTAACGATTGCTAAAGGAGACGGAATAGGTCCAGAAATTATGGAAGCTGTTCTAAAGATAATCAAAAAATCGAATGCTCCAATTGATTTTGAAGAAATTGAAATAGGAGAAAAAGTATATTTGGCGGGTAATACTTCAGGTATTTCTGATGCTTCATGGGATGTTATTCGTAGAAACAAAGTATTATTAAAAGCACCTATCACAACTCCTCAAGGTGGAGGATATAAAAGCTTGAATGTTACTATGCGAAAAGCTCTAGGTTTATTTGCTAACGTTCGACCTTGTCTATCGTTACATCCTTTTGTTGCAACGAACTTTCCAAATTTAGATGTAGTAATTGTTCGTGAAAATGAAGAAGATTTATATGCTGGAATTGAACATCAACAAACCGACGAAGTAGTACAATGTTTAAAATTGATTAGTCGCCCAGGTTGCGAAAAAATCATTCGTTATGCCTTTGAATATGCGCAAAACTACGGCCGCAAAAAAGTGACTTGTTTTAGTAAGGATAACATCATGAAGCAAACCGATGGTTTATTTCACCAAGTTTTCAAAGAAATTGCGATGGAATATCCAAACATCGAAGCAAATCATATGATTATCGATATCGGAACCGCTTATTTAGCGGATCGTCCAGAGAAATTTGATGTCATTGTGACTTCGAATTTATATGGTGATATCATTTCTGATGTTGCAGCACAAATTGCAGGTTCAGTTGGTTTAGCAGGTTCAGTAAACATTGGAAGTGAATGTTCGATGTTTGAAGCAATTCACGGTTCTGCTCCTGATATTGCTGGACAAAACATTGCCAATCCATCAGGTTTACTACAAGCGGCGATTGCGATGCTTTATCACTTAGGTTTTACCACAGAAGCTACTCGAATTCAAAACGCTTGGTTAAAAACGTTAGAAGATGGATTTCACACGGCCGATGTTTACAATGATGCTTTAAGCAAGCAATTGTTAGGAACTTCTGAATTTGCGGATGCCGTAATTGCCAACTTTGATAAAGTACCAAATATTTTAAAAGCTGTAACACCTCCAAAAAACTCAGTAATTCAATTACCAGAATACAAAAGAAAAGAAGCATCTCAAAAAGATTTGTTAGGTGTAGATTTGTTTGTTCACTGGAGCGGATTGGATGCCAGTGTTTTAGCTGAAAAACTGAAAGCTTTAACTACTGAGAGCATGGATTTGGTTATGATTTCTAACCGAGGCGTTAAAGTTTGGCCAAACGGATTTTCGGAAACATTTTGTACCGATCATTGGAGATGTCGTTTTCAATCCAATCAACCTCTAGAAAAGATTGTAATTGTTACGCTGCTAGGTAAAGCAATTGATTTAGGAATTGATGTCATTAAAACTGAAAATCTTTACCAATTCAATGGTGTGAAAGCATATTCCATGGGACAAGGTCAATAAATAAAAACATCATGAAAAAAATAACAATACAACTCGTTTTGATTTTATGTGTGATTGTCGAATCAGTGCTTGTTTTTAAAATGATGGAATCACCAGACATCATCTACCAAGAGCTTTACGCTGGTTTAGCTATTTTGGTTTTGCTTACAATAATTCGTTTAATACATAATTTAACAGACATTACTTATGGAAACCCTGAAGAAAATTAATTTGATTAATGGCGAATTTAATTCGTTTGAAGCGCGTGAAATATTGATGGATATGTGTAATAAAAATATCAATTTTAATAAGGTTCAAAATTTTAGTTCCCAAATTCGTTTTGGTGAAGATGACGAACAAGCCCTTCATCGAATTGATCAATTAAAAGAAAGTGTGGCTCATATTTCTGAAATTTTAGAAGAAGCGAAAGCACATAATAGAAAACTAAAAATAAAATCATTCATCGAAATCGAGTATGAAGACTAATTCCGATTTTTTTTCTGGTCGACGTTTGCTGATCGTGACGAAACATCAAAAGGAAGAAGTTATTGCTCCTTTACTTGAAGAAGCTCTTGGAGTAACTTGTTTTGTTTCGAAAGACTTTGATACGGATAGTTTAGGCACCTTTTCGGGAGAAATCGCAAGAAAAGATGATGCTTTAACTACGCTCAGAAAAAAATGTTTGGAAGGTATGCAATCAGAAGGTTTTGATTTGGCAATAGCAACTGAGGGTTCGTTTGGGAATCATCCTACAGTATTTTTTGCACCTGCAAATGACGAACTAATCATGCTGGTAGACCAAAAAAATAATCTCGAAATTGTTGAACGAGTATTGAGTATGGATACCAATTTTGATAGTTCTGAAATTCATACAAAGGAAGAATTAAAGGCATTTTTAGATAAAGTTCAATTTCCTTCGCATGCTGTTATTATGAAAAATACTGCTGAAAATTGGACTAAAATTTACAAAGGAATTACTGATTATGATTCGGTTGAAAAGATATATAATGAAATAGTTGTTTCGAGTAATTCGTGTTTTATAGAAACAGATATGCGTGCTATGTTCAATCCAACTCGAATTAAAATTATAAAGGAAGTTAGTTTAAAGTTAATAAAAAAGGCGCAATCGGTTTGTCCCGAATGCCTTTTCCCCGGCTTTGGCGTGGTTGGTGCCGAAGCCGGTTTATTATGTAGTAGTTGTTCAATGCCTACACGTTCCACATCAGCACATATTTACCAATGTCAACATTGCAATTACAAATCGAAAGTTTTATATCCGAACGGAAAGAAAACGGAAGACCCAATGTATTGTGATTTTTGTAACCCATAAAAAAATGATTAGTAAAGATATTAGTTTAGCTGTTCAGCATCTCAACCAAAACGGCATCATAGGTTTTCCAACAGAAACTGTTTACGGTTTGGCAGGAAATGCTTTTGACACAGAAGCCATTCACAAAATATTTGAAATTAAAAAACGTCCTACTTTCAATCCCTTAATTGTTCATATTAAAGGAATTGAAGATTTAAAACAAGTCGCTACAGAAATACCACCAATAGCTTATGAATTAGCTAATGCTTTTTGGCCAGGACCTTTAACTTTAATATTAAAAAAACAACCTTATATCCCAGATTTAGTTACAGCCAATCAAGATACAGTCGCGGTTAGAGTGCCTAATCATCCTGTGGCTTTAGAACTTTTGCATCAATTAGATTTTCCTTTGGTAGCTCCAAGTGCAAATCCTTTTACGAGCATAAGTCCAACAAGCGCTGAACATGTTGAAAATTACTTTGGAAATCAAATCAATATGGTTTTAGAAGGCGGCGAATGTTCGGCAGGAATAGAATCAACTATTATTGGATTTGAAAATAATAGAGTAGTAGTGTATCGCTTGGGAGCATTGGCATTGGAAGAAATTGAAAAAATATCTGGAAGTGTAACATTATTAAACAAAAAAGATAAAAAACCAATCGCACCCGGAATGTTACTGAAACATTACGCTCCAAAAACCGATTTTATTCTAACTCGAAATGTTCAAGAAGAATTAGATTGGTATTCTGATAAGAAAATTGGATTGCTTCTTTACAATTCTTTCATGCCTGATTTTGAGAGAAAAAATCAAATCGTTTTATCGGAGGAAAGCGATTTAAAAATTGCGGCATCCAAATTATACCATGCGATGCATAAATTGGATAAAATGAATTTGGATTTAATAATTGCAGAACGCTTACCTGAATATGGATTAGGTATTTCAATTAACGACAGATTAGAAAGAGCCTCAAAAAAATAAACACAACAAAATAAAAAATATAAAATGGATTTTAGCTTATTACTTGAAAATTTAACCAATCCGGCCTTACTTTATTTTATCTTAGGAATTATTGCAGTTAGCTTAAAAAGTGACTTAGAAATTCCTAATAATTCGTCTAAATTCATTTCTTTATACTTACTGTTTGCTATTGGATTTAAAGGAGGTCAAGAATTATCACATGAAACGATTAACAGTGAAATTATTTGGTCCATGTTATTCGGAATGTCCATTGCAATAGTGATTCCGTTGTATACCTTTTTCATACTAAAACGTAAATTGAATGTATATGATGCTGGAGCCATTGCTGCAGCTTATGGTTCAATTAGTGCCGTAACTTTTGTAACTGCTGTTTCCTATTTAGAATCACATCAATTGGAACTTCACGGTTATATGGTAGCTATTATGGCGCTCATGGAATCGCCTGCCATTATTGTAGGTTTGGTATTAATATCGATTTTTAATAAAGAAAAAACGCAAAAAATCAATAAAACGGAAATTTTACGCCACTCGTTTACCAATGGAAGCGTGTTGTTGATTTTGGGAAGTTTGATTATTGGTTATCTTACAAGTGCCAAAGAAGCACAAGGAATTCAACCTTTTACCAATGATTTATTTAAAGGATTTCTAGCCATTTTCTTATTAGATATGGGAATTACGAGTGGTAAAAAATTGAAATCTTTCTTTGCTCATGGTTGGTTTCCATTTGCTTTTGCCTTATTAATTCCGTTAGTAAATGGAGGTATTTTTGCTTGGTTGAGTGGATTTGTTACGGATGATGTATCTAATCGCTTCATTTTTGCGATATTGGCTGCGAGTGCTTCTTATATAGCAGTTCCTGCGGCTATGAAAATAACGGTTCCAAAAGCTAATCCAGGTTTGTTTTTACCCATGGCATTAGCCATAACATTTCCTGTTAATATTACCATTGGGATGCCGATATACTTTTACATAGCTCAACATTTTTAAATTTTAGATACTTTTCAAGGATTAAAATAGATTTAAAGTTTTTTTATTTGATTGAAAATCTTAAATTCGATAAACTTTAAACTAAATTTTATGAACTCAGAAAACAATGTGGTGGTTTCTTATGCAACCGATGCGGACAGAGCTACTTTTTTTAAAAAGACATATAGTCATGTTGCTTACGCTATTTTAGCTTTTATGCTAGTAGAATCAATTTTATTGCGAATTGTTCCTATGGATTGGATATTAGCTATGATGGGTGGGAAATTCGTTTGGTTATTTATTTTAGGATTATTTTGGTTGGGTTCTACCTTATCAGACCGATTGGTTTTTCATCCTGATAGAGACAAACAATATTTAGGTTTAGGCTTATACGTGCTATTACAAGCAATTATTTTCTTACCTATGATTGCTATAGCCGTTTTATATTCTGGTAGCGAAATGATTATGCAAGCAGCAATTATAACCTTATTCATGTTTTCTGGATTAACTGCAGTAGTTTTTTTGACAAAAACAGACTTTTCTTTTTTAAGAACTGCAATAACTATCGGTGGTTTTGTCGCTTTAGGAGTAATTGTTGTAGGTGCAATTTTTGGATTTAATTTAGGATTATGGTTTTCTGTTGGTATGGTGGTATTGGCTTCGGCAAGTATTTTATACCAAACTAGTCAAATTAAAGACCAATTCAGTACAGATCAATACGTAGGTGCTTCATTACAATTGTTTGCTTCGATTATGTTATTGTTCTGGTATATTTTAAGAATATTAATGAGCAGAAAATAATTGATTTTCAAAAGATATTTAAAACCCTGAAATACTAAATTTCAGGGTTTTGTTTTTTTACTCTTTATGAACATCTTTGAATTGAAGCATTTCAAATAATCGTTGTTCTTTTTCATTGTCAAATCCACATGTTGATTTGAATTCTTTTGGATTTTCATAAGTTCCAAAAAGCATGTCCCACCAAACAATATCGCCATAATTATTCGTATGCTTATTGTATTCATGGTGAATTCTATGCATTTCTGGACGTTGAAAAATATACCCAACCCATTGCGGTGTTTTTACATTGGTATGATAAAAGAATTCACCCAAAGCTGTAAATAGTGTATAAACAGCGCCAGCTTCAACATCTAATCCTAAAGTGGTAAACACTAATAGACTTCCAATAATTGAATTTACAGTCATTTCCAGAGGATGCTTATAAAATGAAGTAATAACTTCTAAACGTTGTGGACTATGATGAATTTGGTGAAAATGAGTCCATAAATAATCGATTTTGTGTCTCCATCTGTGCCACCAATAAAAGATAAATGTTGCAATAAAGTAGGCGATAAGTCCGCCTAAAAATGGGTTTACATGATTTGAAAGATGGAATAAGGAATATTGTGAAAGCCAAATTTCCCAAGTATAACCTGCTAAAGTCACAACTCCTAATTGAATAAAGTTAACGGCTAAAACTCTGATAGTCCAAGAAGGAACTTCTGGTAATTTCCAACCCGGAATTAATCGCTCTAATAAAAAGCAACCTCCAAAAACGATAAAGATGATGGTAAGTGTCATAGTAATTTTTTTAATTGATTTCTATACCAAAATTACTATCCACTAAAGATACAATTGATGCACCTAAGTTAATAAATGCGTTTTCGGATGCGGCTTAAAGATTGTGGTTTTACTCCAACATAGGAAGCAATTAAATATTGAGGAATACGTTGGGTCAAATCCTTGTAATGTTCCAAAAAATAGCGGTAACGATCTTCTGGATTATAACGATGAACGGTCAACAATTGATTTACCATGATAATAAATCGATGCTCAATGATGATTCTCCCTAATAAATTTGCATTTTTTGAAATCTTATAGAGTTCTTGTAATTTATCATAATCAATAACTAAAAATTCACAATCCTCTAATGCTTGAATATTTTGTATTGACGGTTCTTTAGCAATAAAACTTCCATAATCTGCAACAAATTCGCCTTCTTTGGTAAATTCCAAAGTTGCTTCTTCATCATTTCTAAAAACGTAATAACGAACCAATCCTTTACACAAAAAACCTAGTTTAGTACACACTTCTGTAGCTTGTAAAAAGTGTTCATTCTTTTTCAACTTGTAAGGTTTGAAAGCATCTAAGAACAATTGTTCTTCATGGGCTTCTAAATTGGTAATCTGTTTTAATGTTTGTAAAAGAATATCAGAATTTTGCATAAAGTCATTGAAGTTGAATTGAGAAATACTTTTTTAATTGTTTTCACGTTTCATAAAAGTATGAAAAAGTTTATAATTATTCTTGCGATTCTATTTTTTAGTTGCCAATCCAACGAAACCGAAAAGTTAACTGTTGGTATTCAACCTTATGGCATATTTCCAGAAGATAAAACAGACACTATCGCTAAGACAATTGCCGATTTTTATCAGATTAAAACGGTTATTCTTCCTGCTAAAGAATTATATAAAGAAGCTTTTACAGAAGTAAAATCACCAAGATATCGAGCGGATAAAATGATTAATTTACAGAAAAAGAATAAAGTAGATTCGTTAGATTTTGTTTTAGGATTAACCACTAAAGATATTTCCGTAACCAAAAAAGATAAATGGGGAAAAATAAAAACCCCAACCTACAAATATGCCGATTGGGGAATTATGGGTTTGGCGTATTGCCCAGGTAATAGCTGTATTGTTTCGACTTTTCGCATTCAACATCCCAATTCAAAAACACATTTCACACGTTTCAAAAAAGTTGCGGTTCATGAATTTGGACATAATTTAGGATTACCACATTGTCCTGATAAAACTTGCGTCATGACTGATGCTGTGGAAAGCGTGAAAACTATTGATAATGCTAAATTGGCGTTGTGTGGGAAATGTAAAGCGCAATTGAATTAATACTTTCCATTCAACAATTCACCACCAATAGCTGATTTTGCTTCAATTCCTATTTTTTTCATCATTTCATAAGTAGTACAAACGGCAGCTGAAGTCACATGAATTCCACATTCCGCTTGAATTAAATCAATCGCTTCTAACGATGGCATTTGTACACAAGCTGAAGCAACCAAAACATCCACATCGGTTAAATCCAATTGTTTGTAGATTTCTAATAAATTCATCGGATTTTGAGCTGCTACTTCTAAGTTATCTGGAATTTCTAAAGCAATACTTTGTTTAACTTTAATTCCTTGATTTTCGATATAATCTACGACCATATCCGTTAACGGACGCATATAAGGTGTAATAATCGAAATTTGTTTCGCACCTAAAACTTTCAATCCATTAATCAAAGCACCAGCCGAAGTTACAATTGGAGTAGGGAAGTCGTTTGCTACCGTTTCTTGATGTAAATTTACTTCCGAAACGCAATGATAACCGCGTCCCATACTCATTATAGCTACTAAACATGCATAACCCATTACGTCAACATGAGCATCGGATAATTCTTGCGCACATTTTAAACTCATGGCATCCATAGCTTCGAGTTCTTCCTTGGTTACTTTTTTCATGCGCATTCTACTGCTGTGAAAGGTGAAGCGTTCTGGTAAAATGGTTTCGCGTGAACGAAAGATTGCTGGTATTTCGGTTTCCATCGTTACGTTTGAGGATGGTACTATTTGGCCTATTCTGTATTTTTTCATTATTCTTGTTTTAACCGCAAAGACACAAAGGTTTTCGCAAAGTTCGCAAAGTTTTTATATTTCTCTAATTGTATTTACTATGGTTCCAATTCCTTCCACAGTAGCTTCAACTACATTTCCATCATACATCCATTCTTGAGGATCTCTTCCTGCTCCAACACCTGCTGGAGTTCCGGTTGCAATGATGTCGCCAGCTTCTAAAGTAAAAACGGTACTTAAATCTTCAATTAAATCGTTGATGTTGAATAACATTAATTTAGTATTCGAATTTTGTTTTTCAACTCCGTTTACTTTTAATGACAAATTTAAGTTGTGTGGATTTTCAATTTCGTCCTTTGTTATGATAACTGGCCCCATTGGAGCAAAAGTATCTTGTCCTTTAGAAACAATCCATTGTCCTTCACGGCGACAATCACGTGCTGAGATATCGTTAATTACTGTATAACCAAATACATAATCTAATGCTTCAGTTTTTGGGACGTATTTTCCTTTCTTTGAGATGATTACAGCTAATTCACATTCCCAATCTAATTGCGAGGTCAACTTCGTATTTTTGATGATTTCAGTATTCGTAGCCGTAACCGTTGTTGGTGGTTTTGAGAAGATAATTGGTTTTGTTGGAAGTTTTCCAGTGGTATCTAAAGTACGAGCACTTTCTGCAACATGTTCGGTATAATTCAAACCAATTCCAATGATGTTTTTTCTTGGTTTTTCGATTGGTGCTAAAATCGTTACTTCGTTCATTTCATAAGCGATTTCTTCGAAGAAATTTTCTGGTGTCTCCGCAATCATTTCCGTAATTTCTGGAATAATTTCAAATCCCATATCAATTAATTCCAACATATCATTTGGTAACGGAAAATTGGAAACATCACCAAAATCCTGCATATCGATGACTTGGTTGTTATGAATGAAGCCTAAACGAGGCTCGGTGTCTTGTGTTTTGTATGTAAGTAGTTTCATTTAATATTAATTTTCTATTGCAATAGTTGTTATTTTGTCTTCTTTATTTTTTATAGTTAAAGAGTAATTTGATTTATTTTTCCATTCTTTCTTTAATTTTAGAATTTCGCAAAAACTCATTTCACTTATTGTATGAGAATCGATACTTATAATTTCATCACCAAAACTCATTTGTTTTGCAAGTTCTTCGTCCCAAACTAAGCCAACAACATATTTATTGTCTTTAACTATAGAAGCGTATTTTGGAACTAAACTTTCTAAAGTAATAGTATCTTCTGATTCGAAATATGCTTTTTTATTTTTAAAATCAATAATTAAATCACCATAATTCAAAAAATCTAAACCAATTCTTGAATTATTATCATTGCTTGTATTAATAATTAAGTTCTTAATTTTTGTACTATTTAAAACGGCTGTTTCAACTTTTAGTAAACTTTGAGGTGTAGGATTTCCAGCTCCAAAAAGTCCAAGACTACTCACGCCATTTGCTTTAGCCATGACTTCAAAAACTTTATACTCTTCAAAAATTTTAAACGCTCTATTGGACATTTCATAAAACCCATCCATTCCAGTATCGATTAAAACCATATCTGCTACTATTTCTTTGTTTTTACCTGTAAAACGGAATTCGATATAAGGCGATTTTTGACTTCCAATTATTTTAATTTTAGTCGGTTTTTTCTTTGGGTTTAACTTTTTAATTTGGTCGGTAATAATTATTTTTTGATCTGATTTACTGACTTTAAGTATTGAATTTTTTAATAAATTACTTCCAATAAATCCATCTATTTTAAAGCAACTTAAGATATTATGATTGTCTAAATCATAAACCAATGCCACTTGATTTTCAAAAGTTAGTTTTCCTATTTCAATTTTAGGGATTTCAACCGCTTGCATTGATTGTTCTAAATTATTAGCATCATTGACATTTATTGTTTTTGTATTTACCAAATTCAATTCTTCTAAAACTTTTTTTGAAATTACATTAGGAGCACCAGTATCTAATAAAAAGCGAAATTCTTTTCCATTTATAACTACAGGTATAACTACTTTATCATAAACCGATTCATAGCTGATTTCTTCAAAATAATTTTTTTCTTTCGTGCTTCCTAAATCAAAATTTACTTCTTGTGAGCAAATAGACCAAGATGTTAGAAAAATTAAAATGGTTAAAAATCTAATTTTCATTACTAATAATTTATTGTAAAGTTTGAAATCCGTTATTTTCTTCTAATTCTCTTGATTGAAATAATCCTAAACCTTCAATCACCGGTAAATCATTGAAATTGAAAAGGCAAGCATCTTCTGTTTCAGAAAGATTGTGATGTTCGTGCCAAGCCCAACTCGGAACACAGAAAATATCGCGCTCTTTCCAATCAAAACGTTTTCCGTTGATGATGGTGTAGCCTTTTCCTTTCGCGCATTGGTAAACGAAAGAGCCAGTATGTTTGTGTGCTTTTCCTTTGAATCCAGCTGGTAATAATTGCATCGCTGCTCCCATAGTTTGCATCACGTGTCCACCAGTTAACGGATTTGAATATTGCATAAAAATTCCATCAAATGGGTTGACTTCATTCACTTTTTGGGCTTCTAATAATGCTGGATATACGTTTTTCCAAGAATATTTGAATAATGGTGAATACGGTTTATCCCAAGTTTTATCAGCTGGAATTAATCCTGCACCGCCATAAGTCATAGGAGAGAAGTTTAATGGTGCTGTTAATGGTTGTTTACCATCATAAACCGCATAATCATTGGCCTCTAAAGCATTAACTAATGGAATATCCAAACCATCTTGCCAAATACAAGTTTTTCCGCCTTCTTCCACGCCATGCTCGTGCCATGTAGAATTAGGAGTAATGACAAAATCATTTACTTCCAACATGATTTTATTGCCATCCACAACTGTATATCCATTTTCACCTTCCATAATAAAACGTAGGGCAGAAGCACGATGACGATGTGCCGAAGTACTTTCGCCAGGACGAGTAACTTGAATTCCGGTGTATAACCAACCCACAGCCGCAGAAACGTCTTTTCGGTTATCGTTAACCAAATAAACAACTCGTCTTCCGGCTTGTTCAGGTGTTACTAGTTCGGATGATTTTAGTACTAATTCACGTAAATCATCATATTTCCAAAGCATTGGAACAGAAGAAGAACGTGGTTCCCAAGGTTCTATGTCATTGGCAACCGTCCACAATGCACCAGCGCCAAGTGTTTCTAATTCTTTATAGTATGCCATTAATTCGGGAGAGTCTTGAACTCGAGCTCTTCCGTATTGGTCGTCTGAATAGTTGTTTTCTTCCATTATCTTATATTTTAAATTGGTAACTTCGAGAGCCTCAGTCACCAATTATTTATCTTTTATTAAACTCTTCGTGATTATCAATAAACGTAATTTTTCGTGTAGGAGCGGTGTTTACACGCAAATCAAAAATATCAAATCTATTATAATGTCCTAAAATATCGTGCATTTGTTTTGGTTGGATGCATTTTGCTAAATCAATTTCGGCATACACCATTCCTTCTTCATCTATTAATGGTTGCCCAATTACAGCACCATTTGGACCTATAAATCCAGAGAATGCTGAACTTTTTCTATCCAATAATTCATCCACATTAGGAACATCAGCACGTAAAGCATCTTTGATTTCTTGTGAAACGGTCGAACACGAAACAATTGTAAACAATTTTCCTTCAAACGAATGCGCTGCGGCACGAATTTTAATTGCTTCCGCCATATCGTAATCAGGTGGCGCTACGGGAAGCGAAATATAATTCGCAATATGAATTAATTCGCCTTGAGAAAGTAGCGTAAAACGCGCTAAAGTATTGGTGTTTTCGCCACAAGCTAGGGTTCCGATTGGACCAATTTCTGTATTGTAGACTTTTAAAGAAGAACCATCACCTGAAGACCAAGTTAGTTTTTCGGCCCATGTTGGGACTAACTTTCTGTGTTTTCCAACGATAACACCTTTATTGTCAATGATTAAATTGGTATTGTAAATTTCTCCATAGCTTTTGCCACGTTCGTTGATTCCCATCACTATATGGATATCGTTATCTTTGGCAGCTAAGCAAAGTTTCTTGATTTCTGGACCTGCTACATCAACCGAATTTTTATATAATTCTTCGTACCATTTGCTCCCTTGAACTGGCGTCATAATCCAATTCCAATACGGATATCCAGCGATAAATACTTCTGGAAAAGCGATTAATTTTGCTCCGTTATTGCTAGCTTCTTTAATAAAGGAAATGGCTTTATCCACTGTTTTTTCTACATTAAGAAATACAGGTGAGGTTTGAACGGTTGCGGCTTTAAATTTTTTGAATTCCATAGTTAAATAATTACGAATTTAAAATTACGAATTATGAATTGAAACGAGATTAAATCGTAATTCATAATTGGTAATTCATAATTTTATTCTTCATTTCTTCTGTGAAAGGTTCTGCTTTAATGCCGTTTCTTTCTGGATTGAAAGCTACGTTTACTAAGGTAACTTCGCCTTCTAAAACGGTGTTTTCTGATGCATTTACAAACTGAAATCCGCAGATTATTGACGAGTTTTTTAATTCTTTTACCCAAAGTTTTTTGGTTAAGATTTCTCCCAATCTTGCAGCATTTTTGAATTGAATTTTTAAATCGACCGTTGGAATACCATTGGTTTCGTGCATTTTTGAAAAAGGACGATCTAGGGCTTCTTCAAACCAATCTTCTACTAAACAATTTAGCATTTCTAAAAATCGGGGATAGAAGACAATGCCAGCATAATCAACATGTTGGAAACGTACTTTTTCTTGTTTTGTGTATTGCATATCTTTATTTTTAAACACTAATTTCACAAATTATCACTAATTATTTTCTTCTTCTCCAAAGTATGTTATCCCAAATTTTTTGAATGTTTCCTCAAGTCCTAAAGCACATTCTGAAAAGTTCTTAAGGTTTTCAGAACTTCTACTGCCATTACAATCAAAACACATTTCTATGTGCCCAAATATTTTATCATTTTCATCATAAAACAATATTGCATGTCGTGGGTCATAGCAAGCAGCAGCCCAATTTTCTCTATCGCATTTTCTAAGCTTACTTTTTAAAATTTCAATTTGTTCCTTATTTAAGGAAATTCTATTTTTTAGATACTTTTTACTTATTTTAAGTTTTCCGTTTTGAATAAAATTTAATTTTAAATAGTCAGGATTATCTTCTTGATTCCATTGATTTCTATCCACATAAGCTAAAATTTCAATTCTATTTACTTTATCAAAAATAGAATTAACTTCTTCTTTATGTTTTAAACTACATGAATCAATAATATTGATAGTCAATAAAAAGACTACTAATTTTAAAACATAATTTGGTAAAATCTTAATACTTATTACTCTCATCTTAATACTATTTCAATTTAAATCTCTGTATTTTTCCAGTCTCCGTTTTCGGTAAACATTCTACAAAATTAATTACTCTTGGATATTTGTACGGAGCTGCTACTTCTTTGAACCAGTGCTGAATACGATTCTTCATTACATCTGTTGCTTTAGTTGTATCGTGTAATACAATATGAGCACAAACTAACATTCCTCGTTCTTCATCAGGCAAGCCAACCACGGCACATTCCAAAATATCTTCGTGGGTTAAAAGTACGGATTCTACTTCAATTGCCGCAATATTATAGCCAGAAGAAATAATCATATCATCGCCACGTGCCACAAAATGGAAGTAGCCTTCTTCATCTTGACGGAAAATATCGCCCGTGATGTTCCAACCGTTTTCTACATATTCTCTTTGTTTTTCTTCTCGATTTAAGTATTTACAACCTGTAATTCCACGAACCGCTAATCTTCCAGCTTCGTTTCTTGGTACTTCGTTGCTTTGTTGGTCTATGATTTTAGCTTCGTACCCTGTTATCGCTTTTCCTGTAGCGCCTGGTTTCATATTTTCTTCGTTGGACGAAATAAAAATATGCAACATTTCTGTAGCGCCAATGCCGTCTATGATTTTTAAACCTGTAGCATCATACCAATCTTGCCAAACTTTCAAAGGCAAGGTTTCGCCAGCAGATACACATTTTCTCAAACTAGAAATATCGTAATCCTGAACTTTTATAGTGATAATTCGCCAAGCGGTAGGAGCGGTAAAACAAATCGTGATTTTGAAGTCTTGAATCGCTTTCAATAATAAATCTGGACTTGGTTTTTCGATTAGAAATGTAGAAGCTCCGAAATACATTGGAAATAACACTAATCCGCCCAAACCAAAAGTAAATCCTAATGGTGGACTTCCTGTGAAAATATCATTTGGAGTAGGTTGGAGCGAATAATTTGGAAATGCTTCGCAAATATTCAAAATATCTTTGTGATAATGTGCCGTCATTTTGGGTAAACCCGTGGTTCCAGAAGTGAAACCAATTAAAGCCACCGAATCTGATTTGGAATGATAATTATGGAAAGTTTTTGGTTTAGAAGCCATTAATTCTTCCAATTGCGAATTTCCATAAAAACAGGTTTGTTTTAGGAAATTTGACTTTACCAAATGAATTTCTTCTTCCAATTCCTTATCGCACAACACATGCGAAATTTCAGCACAATCGATAATTGTAGTCAATTCTTTAGAACGAAGCAATGGCATGGTTGCCACAACAATTCCACCCGCTTTTAAAATAGCAAACCAACACGCGACCATCATGGGATTGTTAGCAGAACGAATTAAAACGCGATTGCCTGATTGTAATCCTAAATCATCCACCAAAACGTGAGCAATTTGATTCGCTTTTTCAAATAAATCTTGATAGGTCCAAGTTTCCTCAAACGTGCGAATACAAATGTTATTTCCACGACCTTCTCGAACATGGCTATCTAACAATCTTTCTACGCAATTCAACATTTCAGAGTGTTGGAATTGTGGTAAATCCAAAAAGGTATATTCTGGCTGTAATTCCAGAGCAGGTAAGCTATTGTGAGCGAAATTATCTTCGTAATGTTTCATAATCCCTAATTACTTCTTATTACTTTTCGGTTTTAATGCTTTTTTCATTCCTTCCACTTGTTTTCTTTCCGAAGCTTTTAGCGGATACAGATGCGAAATTCCCATTTTATATGGATTTGGGATATCATTCGCTTGAAATTGTTCGTAAGCTTGTGCGTTTCTAACGAAATTAGCATCCAA
>RRZU010944580.1_pt1 | contig 15843 bp, 11 predicted proteins | sample 2165561 | NCBI WGS metagenome assembly RRZU01 (sample SAMN10456909, study PRJNA506462) | wastewater metagenome | isolation source: wastewater sludge | place: USA: Moscow, Idaho
AAAAGAAATCGAAATAAAACGATGTTTGTGCACACTTATTTCCGCTCCTATGCTATTATAATAGACGTAACCCCCCCCAATACATTATATAGTTTTTGCTACACCCCATAAAACGAAATACCTTCTCCTAAAAAGGTCAGCTACCCCGCTGACCTTTTTTATTTCATAGGAAATTACGTCCTATGAAACAAAAAACGCTCCGCGAGGATGCGCACTCGCGCGAAGCAGAAACATGTCGCAAGCGACCGCGCTCGGCGCGAGAATGTGCCAAGGCACATTCTTTTTTATTACCTAAAATTAGGGGTGTGAAAATAACTTGTGTAATTTTGGGAAATCCTGTAAAATATGGGCAGAAAATAACATGATTGTGAAAGCGGTGAAACCGCTGGAAAGGGAAACAGATGGAGCAGATCAATCGCGACGCGCTATTTTGCGACGAGACAGAGGATTACCGTTGTCCTTCGGAGGCAGATGCGGGTGAAGTCGTTACATTTTATTTCAGAACAGAGAAAAATGGAGCAGATGCGGTTGTACTGCTGGAATATGACCCGGAGACCGGGGCGCTTTTGCAGGAGTGGCAGATGAAACGGCTTTCGTGGGAGTGCTGTGCTGGCAGCGTTGGGAACGGTGCAGATACAAGTCGAGGCATAGATGGTAGCGATATGGCTGACAAGTCAGACAGCCGTTTTGATTACTACAGCTGTGCGCTGACTCTGGGAACGAAAACATTTTCGTATGTATTTCAGGTAACCTGGGGCGAGAACGTCTGTCTTTACAACCGGATCGGGCTGACAGAGGATGCGGCGGCGCACCCGTTCCGCCTGATTCCGGGATTTCATGTGCCGGAGTGGAGCAAGGGCGCGCTGATGTATCAGATCTATGTGGATCGGTTCTGCAACGGCGATCCTACAAACGATACGGAAACCAATGAATATATTTATCTGAAAAAGCCGGTCACCCGGGTGACGGACTGGAAGGAACCGATCAGTACACTCGATGTGGGACGGTTTTACGGCGGCGATCTGCAGGGTGTTTTAGATAAACTTGATTATTTAAAGAGTCTCAAGATAGAGGCAATTTACTTAAATCCGGTATTTGTATCACCGTCGAACCATAAGTATGACTGTCAGGACTACGACCATATCGATCCGCATTATGGAGTGATTCTGGAGGACGCAGACGGGCTGGTGTGCCCGGAAGATACGGACAATGACCGCGCACATAAATATATGACGCGGACGGCGGATGAGCAGAACCTGGAGGCGAGCGATGCCTTTTTTGCCCGCCTGATTGAGGAAGCGCACAAGCGGGGAATCCGGGTGCTGGTGGATGGTGTGTTCAACCATTGTGGTTCTTTCAATAAATGGCTGGATGCGGAACTTCTGTACCAGCACGCGGGCGGCTATCCGCAGGGGGCATATGTCTCGGAGGACAGCCCGTATCGCTATTTTTTCCAGTTTCACAATGAAAATGCCTGGCCGTTTAATGACAGCTACGACGGCTGGTGGGGACACGCGACGCTTCCGAAGCTCAATTACGAGGAATCGCCGGAATTGTACCAGTACATTCTGGGGATTGCGAAAAAATGGGTGTCGGCGCCGTTTGGAGCAGATGGCTGGCGGCTGGATGTGGCGGCAGATCTGGGGCGGAGTGCCGGGATGAACCATCAGTTCTGGCGTGATTTCCGCGCGGCAGTCAAGGAGGCAAATCCGGAGGCGGTCATGATCGCGGAACATTACGGCAGCCCGTATGACTGGCTGAAGGGCGATCAGTGGGATACGGTCATGAATTATGATGCGTTTATGGAGCCGCTGTCATGGTTTCTGACCGGGATGGAGAAGCACAGTGACGAAGAAAATCCGGCGCTGTTTGGGGATGGATGCGCCTTTTTTGAGGCGATGCGCTACCATATGAGTGAAATGCCGACGGCTTCCGTGCAGTGTGCGATGAACGAGCTGTCCAACCACGATCACTCCCGCTTTATGACGCGGACAAACCGCCGGGTGGGCCGTCTTGCGTCGGCAGGTGCAAAAGCAGCGGAGGAAGGCATCAGCTATGGCATTTTCCGCCAGGGTGTTGTCATGCAGATGACCTGGCCGGGCGCGCCGACGATCTATTACGGTGACGAAGCGGGTGTCTGTGGATGGACCGATCCGGACAGCCGCCGGACGTACCCGTGGGGCGGGGAAAACCTGGAGCTGATCGAGTTCCACCGCTACATGAGCGGCATCCGGAAACGCTGTCCGGCATTTAGAAATGGTTCCCTGAAAGCGCTGGCGGCGGGAGATGGCTATATTGCCTATGGACGTTTTCAGAGTGCTCAGAGAGCTGGCGGCGCGTGCTGCGGCGTGACGGCGGTCAATACAGGTGATGACTGGCTGACGCTCAAGATTCCGGTCTGGCAGATCGGGGCGCGCGACGGGGCGGTCCTGCGCCGGGAAATGATGACCTATGAGGACGGTTACAACGCCGGACAGGTTGAACATGAGGTAAAGGACGGCTATATCGAGGTGAAAATCCCACCGGTCGGAAGTATCGTTTTGACGGGAAATGATACGGCATTGTAGGAAATGCGGCTTCGACAAGATATATGATTTCTGGCAGTTGAGCGAGAAGAATCAAAAGCAGGAAAAAATGGAAATAAAAATATTAAATAAAATATATAAAAACACTTGCTTTTTTGAGACGGCCATGCTATAATCTTCAACTGTCAGAGCAATTTTGGATGGGTTCCCGAGTGGCCAAAGGGGGCAGACTGTAAATCTGTTGCGTCTCGCTTCGGTGGTTCGAATCCACCTCCATCCATTTGGCTTTGTGCCAGTCATGAGTAATCATGATGCCGGCGTGGCGGAACTGGCAGACGCACAGGACTTAAAATCCTGCGAGGGTTAAACTTCGTACCGGTTCGATTCCGGTCGCCGGCAGTATCGGGAACAGTTTTTAACTGTTCCCGATTTTGCGTTATACGGACGTATTTGCAGCGTTGGTTTATATCAGGATATAGAAATCCTGTCATAAACCGGCGCTTCTTTTGCATATAATACAAAGCAAAGGAGTGAAAACATGTCTGCATATCATCGGTTAATATCATATATCTATGCATACGAGGGCGGAATCAAAGGGAAAAATACGGGATTTGCGAAATTGGAGACGCGGGGAACTTCCTGCCGGATTCAGGTCAGCGTCCGCCGTGTCTTTGCGGGCGGCAGCCCGATCGGCGTATACCTTCTGGCAGGGCAGGAGGAGATCCGTATCGGCACCCTGTTTGTCCGTGGCGGAAATGGGGAGTTCCGTGCCGTCGTCAATTGTGAAAATATTGAAGGAAGCGGCTGCAATATGGAAGAGTGCTGTGGTCTGACTCTTCATGAGACGGACAGCGCATTGCGTGCCTATACGACGATCTGGGAAGATGCCGTCGCGCATGCGGCAGAGGTTGAGCTGGCGGATGTGACTGCTGAGAAAGAGAGGGAGCAGGAGGCGGAGAAGGAAGAGGCAACGCGGAAACTGGCAGAGAATGTATCTGGGGAAGTGAACAGCGCGTCTGTAGGGAAAGAAAAATTGGATGAGGCGTCAGAACTTACCCGGTCGGGAGAAATGGAGAGTCAGGACACATCCACGGAGACAGAGAAGAAAGAAGCTGTGAATATAAACGAAACGGACTTCGGAATCAGCCAGCCCCAGCCAGAAAAGCTGGAGGATTCAAACCTGGAGATTTTCGAGGACACGGAAACCATGGAAGCGGTTCCAGATATCTCAGAAACATCCGATCATCAAGAGGCAGAAGTTGTTCAGGAAGCGCAAACGGAAACACCGCAAGAAAGTTTTCAGGAATCCACTCAAGAAGTGCAAACGGAGACACCGAAGGAAAGTTTTCAGGAATCCTATCAGGAAGCACAGACAGAAGCACGGCGGAAAGATTCTCAAGAATCCACCCGGGAAGTCCGGAAAGAGGCGCTTCCAGATTCTCCACCAGACCATCAAGAAGCATTTCAGCCAGGCTCTCAAAATCAAAAACAACCGCAACCAGATTCTTCCAAGGAATTTCCCAAAGAAGATCCCGCCGAGATTCTCTGGGACCGCCTGCGCGTTACCTATCCGAAAGTAACCGCCTTCGAATGCGCCGACGGCTGCGAGATTCTGGTAATCAAACCGCAGGATATCGGGCTTCTGCCGCGGGAAAACTGGGTGTATGGAAATAACAGCTTTCTTCTGCACGGTTACTACAACTACCGATATCTGATTCTGGCGAGGCTGGGGAAATCTGGCGAACGGGGGCGCTACATTCTGGGCGTGCCGGGACATTATGGAAACAATGAAAAATATATGGCGGCGATGTTCGGCTTTGACCGCTTTGTCCGTTCCACCCGCCAGCCGCCGCGCGACAGCCGGTTCGGGTATTGGTATACGGATTTGAATTTTACATAAAAGCCGGTCGATCCTTTTAGAGAACTCTTGACAAAGGATAGCTTTTCTGGGTAGGATGGACACGGGTCAAATGCTTTCAGGTGTTTGGTTGGTAGCGGATCAAACTTGTCGGGAAACTGGGATAAGGATGTCTGTTGTTGGAAGCGGATGAATTTGAACGGAGGAAAAAACAGTGGCAGCAAAATTGACACGGGAAGAGAAATATATGAAAGCGGCGATCCGCGAGGCGAAGAAAGCCTGGGCGCTCGGAGAAGTGCCGATCGGCTGCGTGATCGTGTATGAGGACAAAATCATCGGCAGGGGTTACAACCGCCGGATGGTCGATCATAGCGCGCTGGCACATGCGGAGATCGCGGCAATCAAAAAAGCGTGCAAGCGCATGGGCGACTGGCGCCTGGAAGAATGCGAGCTGTACGTGACGCTGGAACCGTGCCCGATGTGCGCAGGGGCGATCGTGCAGGCGCGGATTCCAAAAGTTTACATCGGTTCCATGAACCCGAAAGCCGGCTGCGCCGGTTCGGTACTGAATCTTCTGGATGAAAAAGGATTCAATCATCAGGTGGAGACAGAAGAAGGACTTTTGGGCGAGGAATGTTCGATGATGTTGAAAGAATTTTTCAAAGAATTGCGTGAAAAGAGAAAAAAGAAGAAAGAAGAAAAAGCTGGTGAATGATTTCCACCAGCTTTTTGCATTCCATATTTCCCATTCAAACCGAAAAATACAGTCCTTATTTGATTACGTGGATCCAGCCCTCCGGAGCTTTGATGTGACCCATCTGGATGCCGGTCAGTGTCTCGTAGAGTTTCTGGGTAACCGGACCCATCTTCTCCATACCTGCCGGGAAGCAGATTTCCTTGCCGTGGTCAACGATCTTGCCAACCGGGGAGATAACAGCTGCGGTACCGCACAGACCGCACTCTGCGAAATCTTTTACTTCGTCTAAGTATACTTCACGCTCTTCGGTCTCCATGCCAAGGTAATCTCTTGCAACCTGCAGGATAGAACGGCGTGTGATAGACGGAAGGATGCTGTTGGACTTCGGAGTTACCAGCTTGCCGTCTTTGGTGATAAAGATAACGTTTGCGCCGCCGGTCTCCTCGATCTTGGTACGTGTCTGCGGATCCAGGTAGATGTTCTCATCGAAACCGTTCTTATGAGCATCGACGATCGCATGCAGGCTCATCGCATAGTTTAATCCGGCTTTGATGTGACCGGTTCCGTGAGGTGCTGCACGGTCGAAATCGCTGACGCGGATGGTGATCGGTTTAGCGCCGCCCTTGAAGTACGGACCAACCGGTGTACAGAATACGCGGAACTGATAGATGTTTGCCGGTTTAACGCCGATAATGGAATCATAACCGAACATATACGGGCGGATGTACAGGGTTGCACCGGAACCATACGGCGGTACGAATGCTGCGTTGGCTTCTACTACTTTTGTGATGGCGTCTACGAAGCGCTCCTTCGGGAATGGCGGCATTTCAAGACCTTTTGCGGAATTCTCCATACGCTCGCCGTTTAAGTCAGGACGGAACGTAACGATATGGCCGTCCTCGGTCGTATACGCTTTCAGACCCTCGAAGCAAGTCTGTGCATACTGCAGAACACAGGCACATTCATTCAAGGTAATATTCGGGTCGGAGGTAAGGACGCCTTCGTCCCAGGAACCATTCTGGTACATGGAAACATAGCGGTAATCCGTTGGCATATAGCCGAAACCGATGTTGCTCCAGTCGATATTTTTCTTTTCCATAATCGTTGCTCCAATCTTACAGAATTTTATGATTTAGTAACTGTTTGACTTTTTGCAGTCGCTAGATTTATACCTATTATAATGATTTCTTTCTTCTGTTGCAAGATTCTGGGATAAAAAATGATAAAAAAACAATAAAATGTATTCTTGTGTATTTTTATACAATGCTTGTTAGTCAAGCTCCGGCTTGACAAAACGGCGGCTGCCATGTATACTAAACAGGCTGACGGTCTGCAGGTCATTCCGTCATATAAGATCAAGTCATAAAGTTTCCGCACAGCCGGGGAGTTAGCGGTGCCCTGTACCTGCAATCCGCTATAGCAGGGGTGTTGTCCGACCGAGGGCGTTTTTACTGTGGGGCTGCCCCTGAAAAGTGGCGTTGAAGTCTGGGTCTTGCGCAACAGAAATCTGTGAACCGTGTCAGGGCAGGAATGCAGCAGCACTAAGCAGAAGCTTCTGTGTGCCGCAAGGCAGCCTGGACCGAGTTAACTGTCAGGGTAACGTCCATGGCATACGTTCGAAGCCGGGCGTGCGGATTTTTTTATTTCATAGGAAATTGCTTCCTATGAAATAAAAAATAGAAAATAATAGATACAGAAACAAGCATTTTTGCAGGTGTGTGAATATAGCCGGGATATGTGGAATTTGATTTGCCAAGGGGTAGGAATACCGTGCCGGAGCAGATTAAAAGCGCGTATCCCGGTATTTTTATGTCTATGATATTTGTAAGGAATTTTTTCTTGCCCGCGGGATATGATTGTATTATAATTACAAAATGGGTGTAGTTTATCCTGATATGGGGGTTGTTGGAAACTTAGAATAAGGGTAACTGTGAAGGTACTGGACGGTTATGAAGAAAGGGAAAGCGCTCATGAGAAGAATCGGTATGTTAACCAGCGGCGGCGACTGCCAGAGCTTAAATGCGACGATGCGAGGCGTGGCAAAATCGCTGTACAAGATGTTCGATGACATAGAGATAGTTGGATTTGAAGACGGCTATAAAGGTCTTATGTATGCAGACTACCGGATTATGAAACAGTCGGATTTTTCCGGGATTCTGACACGCGGAGGTACGATTCTGGGAACTTCCAGACAGCCTTTCAAGCTGATGCGGACGCCGGACGAGAACGGTCTGGATAAAGTGGAAGCGATGAAACACACCTATTACAAGCTGAAACTGGAATGCCTCGTCATTTTAGGCGGCAACGGCAGCCAGAAGACGGCAAATCTGCTGCGGGAGGAAGGACTCAATATCGTTTCTCTTCCGAAGACCATAGACAACGATCTCTGGGGCAGCGATCTTACGTTTGGATTCCATAGTGCGGTTGATGTAGCGACCAATGCCATCGACTGTATTCATACGACGGCGGCGTCTCATGGCAGAGTCTTCATCGTGGAGATCATGGGCCACAAGGTGGGATGGCTGGCGCTCTATGCAGGCATCGCGGGCGGAGCTGACATCATTCTCCTGCCGGAGATCCCGTATGATATTGATGTGGTGGTAAATGCGATCCGCAGCCGTACTAAAAATGGCAAGAATTTCACGATTCTGGCGGTCGCAGAGGGCGCGATTTCCAAGGAAAATGCAGCCCTGACCAAGAAAGAATTAAAAGAAAAGAAGAAAAATGGACCGGTTTATCCGTCGGTCGCTTACGAGCTGGGCGCCCAGATTTCCGAGCGGACGGGGCAGGAGATCCGTGTGACGGTTCCGGGGCATATGCAGCGCGGAGGCGAGCCATGCCCGTATGATCGCGTGATTGCGACGCGCCTCGGCGCGGAGGCAGCAGAGATGATCCGCCGCAAAGAATACGGCTATATGGTTGCTTTAAACAACAATAAGATTGAAAAAATTCCGCTCGCGGACATTGCCGGTAAATTAAAGATGGTCGATCCGAAGAGCGATATTATCCGGGAAGCTAAGGATGTAGGCATCAGCTTCGGCGACGAATAGTAAGGAAGTAGTAGTTTATGTCATATACAGCACTGTACAGAAAATGGCGTCCGACGTCCTTTGAAGAGGTCCGGGGTCAGGACCATATCGTAAAGACCCTGAAAAATCAGATCAACTCCGGGCGGATCGGGCACGCGTACCTCTTCTGCGGGACGCGCGGAACCGGTAAGACGAGTATTGCCAAGATCTTTGCACGGGCAGTCAACTGTGAACATCCGGTGGACGGCAGCCCCTGCGGCGAGTGCAGTATGTGCCGCCAGATTGCGGAAGGAGCTTCCCTCAATGTGGTGGAGATCGATGCGGCATCCAACAATGGTGTGGAAAATATCCGCGATATCCGGGAGCAGGTGCAGTACCCGCCGACGGATGGGCGCTACCGCGTCTACATCATTGACGAGGTTCATATGCTTTCGATCGGCGCGTTCAATGCGCTCTTAAAGACGCTGGAAGAACCGCCGTCCTACGTTATATTTATCTTGGCGACGACGGAGGTCCACAAGATCCCGATCACGATCCTGTCCCGGTGCCAGAGATATGATTTCAAGCGGATCTCGATCGATACCATCGCGGGACGGCTGGCGGAGCTGACGCAGGCGGAGCAGATCGATGTAGATGACCGGGCACTTAGGTATGTGGCACGTGCGGCGGATGGCTCGATGCGAGATGCGTTAAGTCTTCTCGATCAGTGCGTGGCGTTCCATTTCGGGGAAAAGCTGACGTATGACAATGTGCTCGAGGTGTTGGGCGCGGTCGATAACCGCGTGTTCAGCAAGCTGTTTCAGGCGGTGCTTGCAAGTGATACGAAGGCGTGCATCCGTGAGATTGAGGAAATGATCATCCAGGGGCGCGATCTTTCGCAGCTCGTCAACGATTTCGTCTGGTATATGCGAAATCTCCTGATTGCCAAGACGACCGACGAACCGGGCGATATGCTCGATATGTCGGAGGAAAATCTGGCAGTTTTAAAGGAAGAGGCGGCAGGCGTTGATACGGAAACGCTGATGCGTTACATCCGTATTTTCTCGGAACTTTCCGGGCAGCTGCGCTACGCGTCGCAGAAGCGGATTCTGGTGGAGATTGCCTTTATCAAGCTGACGACGCCGTCGATGGAACAGAATCTTGATTCCATTTTACAGCGGATTACGCTATTAGAGCAGAAAATGCAGGAAATGCCGGACAATCTACAGAAACTGGCGTCCCTTGCACCGGCAGCAGGGCAGGCGGTATCCTCCAAAACGGCTGTGGTGGAAACGCCGCCTGAGCCGAAGACGGTATCCCTTCCGCCGGCACAGTACGAAGATCTGATGCTGATGCGGAAAGAATGGGGACGGATTGCGTCCCTGAGCCAGCTTGTGGGTTCGATTAGACTCAGTCTTCCCAAGACAAGTGTAGAACCGGCGGGCGAAGGCTGCCTTTGCATTGTGTGTACAGATGAAAATACGTTTGGAATTATCAATCGGGAGCCTGAGCTTAAGAATTTGCAGGAAGTAGTGCAAGAAAAATACAAAAAGACTCTGCAATTTAAAGTCCGTTTAGAATCATCTGCTGTGCCGCAAAGAACGGTTTATGTCAGTGATGAGGATTTAAAGAACGCAATCCATACCGATGTGATTGTCGAAGAGGATGATTCAGTGTAGTGGAGCTTGCCAAAGATGAGCCTTGTTTTGTAATGCAAGAAGCTATGATTAAATGCAGATAAATGATATTAGTGGGTTTATATGATATATAGAACCGGCTGCAATCGGCAGCCAGTCTGAATATAAATAAAAAGAAGTGAAAGAGAGGAATGACACCATGGCAAAACGTGGCGGTTTCCCAGGCGGTATGCCGGGCAATATGAACAATTTAATGAAGCAGGCGCAGAGAATGCAGCGCCAGATGGAAGAGAAGCAGAAAGAGCTGGAGGAGAAGCAGTACAGCGCATCCGCAGGCGGCGGCGCTGTAACCGTGACCGTATCTGGTAAAAAAGAGGTTCTTTCCGTGAAACTGTCTGAGGAAGTAGTGGATCCGGATGATATCGAGATGTTAGAGGATCTGATCGTGGCGGCGACCAACGAGGCATTCCGTCAGGCGGAAGAGGACAGCAGCCAGATGATGTCCCAGTTGACCGGTGGCCTTGGCGGTCTGGGAGGCGGATTCCCGTTTTAAGCGATGGATTATTACAGCAGTCAGATTAGCAAGCTAATCGAAGAATTGTCAAAACTTCCCGGAATCGGAAGTAAATCGGCGCAGCGTCTTGCATTTCATATCATCAATATGCCGGAAGAACAGGTCAGGCACTTGTCCGGCGCGATTCTGGAAGCCAAGCAGAATGTGCGTTACTGCAAGGAGTGCTGCACATTGACTGATAAGGAACTGTGCCCGATCTGCAGCAGCGACCGGCGTGATCATGAGACGATCATGGTGGTGGAAAATACGCGCGATCTGGCGGCATATGAAAAGACAGGAAAATACAACGGGGTCTATCATGTGCTGCATGGGGCGATCTCCCCGATGCTGGGGATCGGGCCGGGCGACATCCGGCTCAAGGAGCTGATGACTCGCCTGCAGAAAGAGGAGGTTCGTGAGGTCATTATCGCAACCAACTCAAGCCTGGAGGGCGAGACGACCGCGATGTATTTGAGCAAGCTGATTAAGCCGACAGGGATCCGGGTGACGCGAATCGCCAGCGGCGTTCCGGTCGGGGGCGACTTGGAATATATTGATGAGGTAACGCTTCTGCGCGCGCTGGATGGGCGTACAGAGCTGTAGCCGGTGAGCAAATAAAACGTTACTGGGCACGTATGCGTGAACAGTAACAATAAAACTTCTGCCGCGGCAGGAAGTTAGGAGATGCATAAGATGGATAAATACGAGTTTAACATCAAGGTAGAGCAGATTAAGAAACTGGTTAACAAGGGAGATTTCGAGACGGCGATGAAGATCGCCGATACCATCGACTGGCGTCGTGTACGCAGCACCAGCCTGCTTACGATGATTTCCCAGATTTATGAGAAAAATGCAGAGTATCAGGATGCCAAGGATATTTTATTGCTGGCATATGAGAGAGCGCCGCTTGGAAAGGGGCTTTTATATAAGCTGACCGACCTTGCACTGCGTGAAAATAATATTCAGGAGGCAGAGGCATATTACCGGGAGTTCTGTGAGCTGTCCGGCGATGACCCGCGCCAGTACCTGCTTCGTTTCCTGATTCTGGAGGCGAAGGATGCGCCGTTAGAGCAGCAGATCAATTCTCTGGAGAGATATTGTCAGGAAGAGCTGGATGAGAAATGGCTGTACCACCTGGCAGAGCTTTATCATCAGGCGAACCAGGCGGACGACTGTGTGCGGATCTGCGACAAGATCATGCTGATGTTCGGTCTTGGCAAATATGTGGACAAGGCAATGGAACTGAAACTTCAGTATGCGCCGCTGACGAAATATCAGATGGATCTGGTGGAAAACCGCGAGAAGTACGAAGAGAAGCTGCGTGCGGTGGAAGAAGAGTACAAGAACGGTACATACCGCAAGCCAGAGCCGGAAGGAGAGTATCTGGATACGGATGAGCCGGAGGCAGAGCTGGACGACGAACCGGAGAATGAGCCGGAGGGACAGCCAGAGCAGGCAGAGCCAGAAGAGAAGGCTGGAAAACCGGAAGCTGAGACAAAACCGGCGGACGAGAAAGTAGAAAAGGCTGCGCTGGACGAGGATGTAGTAGCAAGCCTTCATGAAGCACAGGCGGAAGAAGCGCTGGCAAAAGAAGTGTCCAAGATCAAGCCTTACGATGAGGAAGAGGGCGCATCCGAAGGGGAGACACGTGTTTTCAGGAATCTCCGCGACCTAGAACCGGCAGAGGCAGAGGAAAAGAGCGAGGAAGCTCCGATTCATGAATTTGAAGAGGAAGAGGAAACCATAGTGGAAGACTGGGATTTCGAACCGGAAGAGGAAGAAGAGGAGATCAAGGAATCAAATCATCTGATGATCGAGGCGGAAGATCCGGCAGCCGGTCTTGCGATGGCACTTGATTCCCTGAAAAAGATTCACCGCGAGCTGGGGACCAAGCATCCGGTTGCCAAGATCAGCGGCGCAAACCTTTCCCATCGCGGCATCGCATCGGTGGCGGAGCGCCTGGCAGGCAAGGATCTGGTGGTCGAGCATGCAGCCGATCTGGACGATTTGACGGTGGAAGAGCTGGAAGAACTGATGACACAGGATGAAACCGGCATGGTCGTTGTTCTGATTGATACGCAGGCACGTTTAGAGCAGATGCACCGCGCATATCCGGCATTAGCAGAGCGTTTCCAGTATATCGGCTGTGAAAACCAGAAAGACGATGCAGCGAAGCTGGCACAGGCGCGCGAGGAAGAGCTGAAACGCCAGCAGGCGCAGCAGGAAGCAGAAGCAGCCAGAAAACGCCAGGCAGAGCGTGAAGCGGAGATCCGCCGTCAGGCAGAAAAAGAGGCAGAGGAAAAACGCAGACAGCAGGAAGCAGCAGCCCGCCGTGAGGAAGAAGAGCGCGCCAAGGCAGAAGCACAGGCGCTGGCAGCCAAAGAGGCAGAAGAAGCGCGTAAAGCGGAGGAAGATCGCCGTCTGGCAGAGCGGCAGAGAGAAGGACTGCGCCGTCAGGAAGAGGCAAGACGCGATGACGAGCCGGAGTATGAAGACGAAGAAGAACGCTACGAGAAGGACGAGTATGAGCCGGAGGATGATTATGCGCGTGGCGGCTATCGTGATGATTATAAGGACGATTACAAAGACAGCTATAAAGACGAACGCGAGGACGACGAGTATTCCAATTATCCAGAGGATGAGCCGGAAGAGAAACCGTCCAAAAAGTCCGGCGATATGGATGTTGAGGAGTTTGTTCAGTATGCCTGCAAATATGCATCGGAGATCGACTGCAGTATTTCAGGAAAGAGCATGCTGGCTCTGTACGAGCGCGCTGAGATGATGGAGGAGGCCGGAGAACCGCTTACCAAGACAAGTGCCGAAGATTTGATCGAGGAAGCTGCAGATAAGGCGGAGAAGAAATCCTTCAGCGGACTGTTCTCATCGAAATATGATAAGGATGGACTTCTGATTCTGAAAGAGAAGCATTTCTTTGATTAATTAAAACAATTCGAGAAATTTTAAAATTAAAACCAATTAATAAAAGAGAGCGCTGCGGGGGAATGCTTCCCGGCAGCGTTTTCTGGTAGTGGACAGTAAAAAGAGATACGGGAGAGAAAGATGGGAACACGGTTAATAGCCCTCGATTTAGATGGGACACTGTTAAATGAAAAAATGCACGTGTCGGAAAAAACAAGACAGGTGATGGAACTGTGCGCGCAGCGGGGGATTGAGATTGTTCCGGCGACCGGGCGCGCGCTCCCGGCAGTGCCAGAGGAGGTTTTGAGCCTGCCGGGCGTCCACTATGGCATATTTACAAATGGGGCGGTCGTCCGGGATTTCGGGAAAAATACCTGGGTGTCGGAAAGCTGCCTGAGCTGGGAAGAGACGATCCGGGTGATTGAGGTGCTGCGCCGGCATCCGGTTATTTACGATATGTATGTATCGGAGGGCGGCGTCAGCGAGACGCGATTGCTGGCACAGCTGGAAGAATACGGGATACCGGAACGTGAATGCGCCTATATCCGGGCGACGCGCCGGGCAGTTACTGACATGGTGGAGTATCTGCGGGAGAAAAAATGCCCGGTGCAGAAGATGAATTTAAATTTTAAGGACCGGGAGAGCAAGCAGGCAGTCCGGGCAAAGCTGGAAGCGATGCCGGAGGTTCTGGTGACCTCCTCGCTTCCGTGGAATCTGGAACTCAACGCGGCGGGCATCACAAAGGGGAGCGGGCTTCGGAATCTCTGTCAGTATCTGGGAATTGAAGCGGAGGAGACGATGGCATTTGGAGACGGCGAAAACGACTGGCCCATGCTGGAGGCAGCAGGAATCGGCGTGGCGATGGAAAATGGCGCCCCATTTTTAAAGGAACGCGCAGACCGGATTGCCGCTTCGAACCGGGAAGAGGGCGTAGCGGAGGCGATCAGACAATGGGTGCTTATATAAAAGAAAACTGGCTGTTCGTGGTGGTGGCAGTCTATCTGGTTTCCATGGTACTGTACGGGCATTACCGCGGATTCGTCCGCCTGGCAGTCTCAGCCGTTTCCCTGGTGCTGTCGCTGGGGGTGGTTCATTTTGGTGCGCCGTCTGTCGCGAATCTGCTTCGCAGCAATGAGGTGGTCTATCAGGCGGTGGAGGACAGCGTGACGAAATTTATCCAAAAGGACGATGAGGCGGAAAATGAGGCAGCTGACGCGGCGCCGCCATCCGTACAGCGCAGTATTATTGAAGAAATGGAGCTTCCGGAACAGTTAAAGGATGCGCTTCTGGAGAATAATAACAGCGAAGTTTACGAGGCGCTGGGTGTAAGCAGCTTTACCCACTACGTCAGCCGTTATCTGGCAAACAGCCTGATCAATATTATAAGTTTTTTTCTGCTGTTTGCAGCCGTGTTCGGCGGACTGCGTGTTCTGTCCGTATCGCTCAATGTGGTCTCCCGGCTGCCGATCATATCGGGGCTGAACCGTCTGGCAGGTGCCGTGCTGGGGGGTGCGGAAGGGATCTTTTTCGTCTGGATTGCAGCACTGCTTATTACACTGTTCTCGGCAACGGCGATTGGTGAACTTTTCCTGAACCAGATAGAAAGCAATATCTGGCTGACCTGGCTGTATGACCACAATATGCTTGGAAGCATCCTGATGGGTGTTGTGAAACGGATTATTTAAAAGCGTATAGAGAAAAACTGTGATATTGAAAAACGGCACACCGCATTCTCGCTGCTTAGTGATGAGTTAGGTGTGCCAAATGTTTTATTTCAGTCGAGAAGACTCCCACCTCTTTAGGTGGCGAGTAATAGCAAATTTGTCTCAGTGGGAGTTGGGTCTTCGGCTGAGATAAACGCTTCGCGAGGATGCGCAATGATTCTGTATGGAATATGTCAGCGAAAAAACAAGTGAAAATCGCTTGACAAGTTAATGCTGAAATGGTAAACTCTAACTCTAACGTGTTTTGACGTTGGTCTGCATATGCAGGGAAAATCGAATATCACAGGTTTTCTTATTTGCGAAAATGTTTTGAAAATTAAGAAAAAACAGTTGACAAAGACAACTGCCTATGATATGATATTCAAGCTGTTGAGCGAAAGCTCAGTTGCGAAAAATAAAATAAAAAAAGTTGTTGACAAAGACAACTGCTTGTGGTAATATAAATGAGCTGTCAATGAGACAACAACAAAGAACCTTGAAAACTGAACAGTATGTAAAACCCTGAAAATTCTAAGAACAAAGGCTTTTGGTTAAGCCTTGAAGTTCAAGAGAACATTCAGAACAAAACCAAAACAACAGTAATAACGGTTAAAATTAGCCAAGCGAATTTTGACTGGAATCAAAACTTTAACATGAGAGTTTGATCCTGGCTCAGGATGAACGCTGGCGGCGTGCTTAACACATGCAAGTCGAACGAAGCAATTTAGCGGAAGTTTTCGGATGGAAGCTAGATTGACTGAGTGGCGGACGGGTGAGTAACGCGTGGGTAACCTGCCTCACACTGGGGGACAACAGTTAGAAATGACTGCTAATACCGCATAAGACCACAGCACCGCATGGTGCAGGGCTAAAAACTCCGGTGGTACAGCATGCACCCGCGCCTGATTAGCCAGCTGGTGAGGTAACGGCTCACCAAGGCGAC
>RRZU012097759.1_pt1 | contig 15840 bp, 13 predicted proteins | sample 2165561 | NCBI WGS metagenome assembly RRZU01 (sample SAMN10456909, study PRJNA506462) | wastewater metagenome | isolation source: wastewater sludge | place: USA: Moscow, Idaho
AGCAGTATGGCCAGCAATAGCGATATGACAGCTTTTTTATTCAATGTCGTTTGATTTGATGTTCCGCAAAAAAAAACCATCGTCCGCGAAAGGCATAACGATGGTCAGTCTGTTTTGGTAAATACTTGGTAGACGGTATTCCTGCTAGTCTTTGGCGCCTTTCTCTTTTGCAGCAGGGGCAACCTGTTCGGTATTCGGCCGGCTTCCCGCATCGGTGTTACGCAGGTTTTTCCAGCTGTTTCCATCCCAAAGGAAAGCGATGATGAACCAGATGAAAAGCATCAGTGGAACAACGATCGTCATCATGAAATTCCTGATCTCATCTCCCAGGTGCATGAAAACGGAAACGATATAATAGGCTTTGGCAATAGTCAGAATACATACCATCCCTTTGAAGGCCAGTATCAGGGTATGATTGGGATGTTCGCCTTTGTGAATATTGTAAATGGCCAGGCCGATAGCCAGCTCAATGATGGTCACAACAGACAGTAACCAGAATGTCTTCCAGATGCGTCCGGTGCCTTCAGAATGATGGGGCGGAAAGCTGATCTCGGGTGAAATGCTGTGTTGGCTCATAAATAATGTCGTTAATTATTTTGTGTGTTAGATAGTCTTGGTTAGATCAGGTAGAAACAAAGGAAAACGAATACCCATACGAGATCCACAAAGTGCCAGTAAAGGCCGGCCTTTTCGATCATTTCGTAATGCCCGCGCTGGTCAAAATGTCCGAGTTTGGTTTTGATATACATCACGATATTGATCACCACACCGCTGAATACGTGGAATCCGTGGAATCCGGTGATGCCGAAGAAATAACCTCCAAAAGCGATCGGGCCGGGTGTTGCCACCATTTGTCCGTTATGCAGTACTTCAGGGCCCCATGGGTTACGCGTTACCGTTGTACCCCAGTGTTCAATTTGCCCGTTAACGAGTACGGCGTGGTCTCCCGTGATAAGGTGGGTCCATTCCCAGGCCTGGCAGCCGAGGAACGCGAGGCCTCCCAGGATCGTCAGTATCATATACTTTTCAACCCCTTTCCTGTTCATCTTATGCCCTTCATGTACTGCAAGTACCATGGTTACCGAGCTGAAGATGAGGATGAAGGTCATTAAGCTCACAAATGCGAGAGGCAGGTTGGCATGACCGGCGAAAGGAAACGCGTTAAACACGTGGTTGGGATCCGCCCAGTGGTTTACACTGAAACGGATGGTACCGTAACTGATCAGGAATGCCCCGAAAGTGAAAGCATCACTCATCAGGAAATACCACATCATCACTTTACCATAACTGATGTTGAACGGACTTTTCCCTCCATTCCACCATTTGGTTCCTGCGGGTATTGATGTACTAGACATAATGTTGGTTGTGTTCTGTTTTCTATTTATCTCAGTTCAATGTTTGGTCTTGTTTTTTACTGGAGCATCAGCAGGAATACCAGGAGGTATATCCAGAGGATGTCCACAAAATGCCAGTACGTGCTGATCAGTTCCACCGGCACGCTGCTGTAAACGCGGGTACGGGTGCTGAAAGCCTTGATGGCCATAACGATCAGGGCGATGACACCTCCTATCACATGGAGCGCATGCAGCCCTACGATCACATACAGGAATGAATACGAAACGCTGGATGTCAGCGTCAGGCCGAGGTTCCACAGCTGGTTAAAGCCGAGCACCTGTAAGGCGATAAAAACGATGCCGAGCACCATGGTGGCGCCCATCAGCTGACGGTACCTGCTCATGAGCCTGTCGCGGAACGAGCGGGCGGCCATGTATAATGTACCGCTGCTGGCCAGTATGACGGCCGTGCTGTACCAAAATACCACCGGCAGCTGGAAACTCACCCAGCCTGCCTGGTTTCGCTTGACGATGTATGCACTGGTCAATCCAGCGAACATCATCAGGATGCTCCCGATCGCAACCCACATGGTGAACTTATGTGGGTGTATCTTGTTTTTGTTTTCTATCGCCACGGTATTCATTCGGTATAATTAAAGAACTACGTTTATGCTTCTCTGTTATCAATCTACCCTGATCTTGTCGGCATACAAACTCAGGAAAACGATCATCAGGTAGAAATAAGATCCAAACATCACTTTTCTCGCGCTACCCACATCCATTTTCAGGAGTAACCTGACGCACAGCAAAACCATCACAACATTACAGGCCAGCACGATCCACATACTGGTGTATCCGCTGATCCCGTAATAATAAGGCAGAATGCCTACGGGGATCATCATAACGCTGTACATGACCGATTGCATGGCCGTGAATTTGGTGGGCCCTTTCTGGCTCGGCAGGAGTTTGAAACCTGCCTTACTGTAATCGGTATGCGCAACCCAGGCTATGGCCCAGAAATGCGGAAACTGCCAGAGGAACTGAATCCCGAACAGTATCCAGCCTCCCGTGCTGAAGTCGTCCGTTGCCGCCACCCAGCCGATCAGGCAGGGAAGTGCGCCGGGAACAGCGCCGACCAGCACAGCCACCGAATTCACCGTTTTCAGCGGGGTATAGATGAACCCGTATAAAAACAGTGAAAAAAGGCTGACCATGGCACTCTGAAAATTAAAGAAGTACCACATCATGGCCGTTCCGAGCAAACCTGTGATGCCTGCAAATACCGCCGCTTCAGTTACGCTCATCCTTCCGCTGGCCACGGGCCTGGAAGATGTACGTTTCATCATTGCATCGGTATTCTTTTCAAACAACTGGTTGATGCTGTTTGCCGATCCGGTGACCAGCATGCCTGCCGTAAAAAGTAAAAGAACTTGCACCAGGTCGAACCTGACGTTGGGGGCCAACAGGTAACAGATCACCGTACTGAACACCACCATAAAACTCAGCGTAAACTTGATCAGCTGGAAATAATCTTTCACTTTGCTGGCCAATACAAACGATGTTGAATTGGGTATGGTGTTCTTTTCCTGCATGTCCCCGTCCCTGTTTTCCCGGAAGAAAAAGGGATAAACTATTTTAATGAACTACTGGTTAATAATTTGTTCCGGTCAATGTTTGCTTTCTGCGCTTTCATCGGCAGAAACCGGAACATTCTGCGGAATAAAATCCTTTCCATCCTTACCATAATCATATGCCCAACGGTGTACTTCGGGAATCTCTCCTGTCCAGTTTCCGTGTCCCGGGCGAATCGGTGTTGTCCATTCCAGCGTATTGGAATTCCAGGGGTTCAGGTCTTTCACCTTACGTCCTTTCCAGATGCTGTAGAAAATATTGAAAACAAACAGCAGTTGCACCGCAAAAACGATCAGGGCAACGATACTGATGAACTCATTCAGTCCACCGAACATTTTAAATGATTCCCAGTTGGAGAAATCATAATAACGGCGGGGCATACCAGCCAATCCTTCGTAGTGCATCGGCCAGAAGATCAGGTAGGCGCCGATGAGTGTAACCCAGAAGTGGATATAGGCCAGTGTGTTGTTGAGGTAACGTCCAAACATCTTAGGGAACCAGTGGTAAACACCGGCAAACATGCCAAAGAAGGATGCAACACCCATTACAATGTGGAAGTGGGCGATCACAAAATAGGTATCATGCAGGTGAATATCCAGTGCTGAGTTACCCAGGAATATACCGGTCAGGCCACCGCTGATGAAGAGGCTTACAAATCCGATGGCGAAAAGCATGCCCGGGGTAAACCGGATATTACCGCGCCAGAGGGTGGTCAGCCAGTTGAACACTTTGATCGCGGATGGTACGGCGATCAGCAGTGTCAGCAATACGAACACCGATCCGAGGAAGGGGTTCAAACCTGTTACGAACATATGGTGCGCCCAAACCAGGAAGGCCAGGATGCATATGGCGAACAGGGAACCGACCATCGCCATGTAACCAAAGATCGGCTTACGGCTGTTGACCGAAAGGATCTCTGAAACCATACCCATTGCGGGCAGGAGGATGATATACACTTCGGGGTGTCCGAGGAACCAGAACAGGTGCTGGAACAGGATGGCGCTACCGCCTTCATTCGGTAAAATTTTTCCGGCCACTACGATATCACTGAGGTAGAAGCTGGTACCCAGGTTACGATCGAACAGGAGCAGGATAGCGCCTGAAAGAAGAACAGGGAATGACAGTACCCCGAGTACGGCAGTGAAGAACAGGGCCCAGATCGTAAGAGGCATCCGCGTCATGCTCATGCCTTTGGTGCGCATATTCAGGATGGTAGTGATATAGTTCAGGCCTCCCAGCAGGGATGACACAATGAACATCGCCATACTGACAAGCCATAGGTCCATACCGATCTTACTTCCTTCTGATGCTTCACCCAGGGCGCTGAGGGGAGGGTAGATTGTCCATCCACCGCTGGCGGGACCTGTTTGTACAAATAAAGAGGAAACCATGATCACAGAAGCCAAAAAGAAGAACCAGTAACTGAGCATGTTCAGCATCGGGGATGCCATATCCCTGGCACCGATCTGCAGGGGAATCAGGAAGTTGGCAAAGGTTCCGCTGAGGCCGGCTGTCAATACGAAGAATACCAGTACCGTACCGTGCATGGTTACCAGGGCATAATAGAATTCAGGGTTCAGCTTACCGCCTTTAGCCCAATGACCGAGCAGGTCTTCCATCCAGGGAAAAGTGGTATCCGGATAGCCAAGCTGAAAACGGAACAACACCGAAAACATGCCACCGATGATAGCCCAGATGATCCCTGTGATCAGGAACTGTTTGGCGATCGTTTTGTGGTCCTGGCTGAATACATATTTAGTCAGGAATGTTTCGTGATGGTGGTGTTCATGGTGGGTATCGTGCCCAACATGCGAGGTTGCATCATGCATTGAAACTACAGTGCTCATAGTCGTAAAATATGGTTATTAGTTCGTTTGTTCTTACTTGTTACTTAATACTCAGTTGTGCCAGTGGCTTAGACGTTGAATCGCCGGAAGCTGCGGGAGCCTCGGTGGCCTGGTTGGCCTTGGCCGGATCTTTATCCGGGAACAGGCTCAGGTATTCGGGCTTTTGTGCATCCAGCCATTTCTTATAATCCGCTTCCGATTCAACCACAATGATCCCCCTCATGGAGAAGTGGCCTTTGCCACACATCTGGTCGCAACTGATTTCGTAAAGAAAATTCGGGTTGCCTGAACGCACTTTCATTTCTTCTGTTGTGTACTTGGGTGTAAACCACATGGTGGTCGGTATCCCAGGTACGGCATCCATTTTCAGGCGGAAATGAGAGAGGCCGACATCATGTATCACGTCCTGTGCATTGATCACCAGCTTAACGGGCTTGCCTACGGGCAGGTGCATTTCGGTGGTGTGCAGATCGTCCCAACTTTCAGGATCTTCGAAGTCAACGCCCAGTGTGTTTCCACTAGGCTGATTGTAGAGTTTATAATTTTTCTTGCCCAGTTTGCCGTCTTTACCGGGATACCTCATTTCCCAGGCGAACTGGTGACCGGTGATCTCAACCACTACCGCATCTTTAGGGGCATCGCCGGTTGTTTTGAACCAGAAGCGCAGGCCAAAGACAACCAGTACGGTCAGGAAGATGGCGGGAACGGTCGTCCAGATCAGTTCCAGTTTAGTATTATGCGGGAAATAGAATGATTTGCGGGTATCGCTTTCCTGGTATTTATAGGCGAACCAGAACAGCAGTACCTGTGTGATGATGAATACCACACCGGTGATGGCAATGGTGATGTAGAGCATTTTGTCGATTTCTTCTCCCTGTACGGAGGCTGATCCCTGCGGAAACAGCGTTTTTCCGAAATACAGTTCATTGCAATACCAGGCGCCGGCCAGGCCGAGCACAAGGAACGCCATCATCAGAAATGCATTGATCCGGTTATTCTGCTTACGCGTCTTATTTTCCCCCTTCAGCACACTGACATATTCGCTTGCCTTGGCGATCTGGAAGATGACCACGAAAATCATGATGACTATCGCACTCAGAAAAATTTCCTTCATTGTTCAGTTTTTTTGTCCGCCTTAAGCGGATGGTTACTTACAGTTTTTATGCTTTATTATTTCCGCCGAACAAAATTAACTACGGCCTGAATAGTACTATTGGTTTGTTGAACCAGTTTAGGTATGGTGAATCATACTTTCTTTCAGGAATGGATGGTTCCTGGCAACCAGCGGGTTCGAGCTGATGAATCGTCCGACACCCCACATAATGATCCCGATGAACAGGGCAGCGATACCGAATTCAAATGGCATCAGTTCTCCGTGGCTTTTCATCGTTCCGGGCATTACCATCTGGTAAAAATCGATCCAGTGGCCAAAAATGATCAGCACGGCCATGAATGTAACCAGGGTCCAGCTCCTCTTGGATCCTTTGCGCATCAGGATGAGCAGCGGGCAGAGGAAATTACAGATCAGGTTGAAAAAGAAAACGCCTTTATACGGGCCTGATTTGTCTGCTGTACCGATACGCTCGATGAAGTATTTGGTTTCTTCCGGCTGGTTACTGTACCAGATCAACATGTATTGGGAGAACCAGAGATAGGTCCAGAATACGGAGAAGGCAAACATGAACTTACCCAGGTCATGCAGGTGCTCTTCGGTAACATATTCCAGTTGGCCGCGGTTCTTCAGGAAGATCACATACAGTGCAACCAGCGACATACCTGAAACAAAGGTACTGGCGAAGGTGTACCAGCTGTACATGGTGCTGTACCAGTGTGCATCGATGCTCATCAGCCAGAGCCAGGGAATGGTGGAGGCCACGGTCAGTGCAAAGAACACGGTGAACAGGGAAGCCCAAACGGTATTTTTCCAGATCCATTTTTTTCCGGTTTCATAATCCATCGGGCCGTTTTTATCAGATTCCAGGCTCATGGAACGCATTTTCTTTCCCAGGGCCCACCAGAGGAAAACGGTGATGGCGGACCATACGGTGAAGAATACCGGGTTCAGAAATCCTTTTTTACCATTCAGTATATGGTCGTTTGCTACGGCTTCTTTGTCAAGCCAGTGGTAGATATCGGTACGTCCGCCCCAAACGATCGCCATCAGGATCACAAAAGTGATCACCCCGAGTATGGGTACAACGCTGGAAATCGCTTCAGGAATACGGCGGAAGGCAACCTGCCAGCCACCCATGGCCATGGTGGTCACGCAGAGAAAAAACATGGATGCGTTCACTACGAGCAGCCAGAACACGCTGTTCTGCAGCAGGACAGCCCAGAATCGGGTGCTGTTGGTGTCGCCATGACCATGTGCCGCATGGGCGAAGGGATGGTACATGATAAATCCGTACAGGAGCGCAATCACCCCGGCAACCAGTAAACCGATTGTCCACTTCTTATAGCTTGCCGGTAATTCGAATGGTTGGTTCATCTAAACAGTATTTATTTGTTGTCCTTCCTGTGTTGGTCGCCCTTCACAGGAGGGTTATTGGTTGTTATAGTCAATCCGGTCATCCCGGGTTCTTTCATCAGGGTTTGGCCTTGCTGCTGGCGGCTGCGCTATCCACTGCAGCCTGGGCGGCAGGCGCAATGGCCGGTGCTGCTGTGGCAGTTGGCTGCAGTGTCCGGATGTACTTCACCAGCATCCAGCGCTGCTTGCGGTCTAACTGAGAAGCATAGCTTCCCATGTTGTTCTTGCCATATGTCAGGGAGTGGAACATGGTTCCGTCGGCCATTTTCACATATGTATCCAGCGTTAGGTTGGCAACGCCACCGATTTTTCCGGAAGTGGCCAGCGGGCCATTACCGGCACCTTTCTCACCATGGCAGATGGCGCAATTGATGTTAAACAGTCGCTTGGTTTCTGCCATCTCTGCATCCGTCATAGACTGAATGGGATTTTGAACAGATGCGCTGGCCGCATAACCTGCGCTGTCGTTCGGCAGGGTGTACGGGAAGAGTTCGCCGCGCTTGATCGTGCCGGCAACGGGCATGTTGTTATAAAAGATCATGTTGCCGCCTTTCCTTGCCGGATCGGTGGTGAACATCATGGAATCTCTCTGTGCATAGGTTTCATATGCCCGGCTATACGCCATATCCGGCATGTATATTTTGCCGGGACGTTTTTTATCGCCGCAACTGCTGATCATGGTAACGGCTGAAAGTGCCATGAAACCAAAAGCTATGTATTTGATCATTTTCATCCTGGTTATCCTTCTGTTGAATGAAGTAATGGTATTAATATCCTTTTTCTTCGCGGTACAGTTTCTGTTCGCGGTCGTAACGCCCGATCCACCAGCCTGTTTCGGCTACCTGTACGTTCACCTCTTTGGCGCCGGAACTCTGCAGGAACTGCTGAACTTCGCTGTCGTTGGTCTTGTCCGTACACTCGATCGCCATAACAAACAGATCGTCCGTTGCACGTGCATGGAAGTGGTGCTTCTTAACGAAAGGCGACAACTGGCAGAGGTAGCAGAATGTCAGCACCATACCCACCGCGGAAAACAGTACGGTAAGTTCAAAAGTGATCGGGATCCAGGCCGGTAATGCAAAATGCGGCTTACCGCCGATGTTCAGCGGCCAGTCTTTTGTAAATACCCAACTCATGAACGTCAGTGCCGTTGTGGTTCCCGTGATGGCATAGATGAAGCCCGCCGTATGCAGCGATGTTTCCCTTAAACCCATGGCGTGGTCGAGGCCATGCACAGGGAAAGGCGTGTACACATCATGTATCTTATATCCTGCCTTCCGTACGTTTTTCACTGCCGGGAAAAGCACCTTCTCGTCATCGAATGTGCCTACAACAAATTTTTTTATTCCTCCAGCCATATAGATAAATTCAAAATTTAAAAATTAATATTCAAAAGCTGCCAGTCGTATTACTTTCTGCAAGCGGCCTTTGACTTATCAATGAGCGTGTTCAACTTCTTCATGATAAAACTTCTCGCTATCGGCTTTCTCGATATCCGTCATCTTACGTTTATAGTTTTCACCGCTGGTTTTCAGGATCGATTTGATCTCTGCCACGGCAATGACCGGGAAGTATTTCGCAAAGAGGAAGAAGCAGGTAAAGAACAATCCGAATGTACCGAGGTAGAATCCGATCTCCCAGATGGTCGGGCTGTAATAAGTACTCCAGCTCGACGGCAGGAAGTCGCGGTAAACGGAAGTAACGATGATCACAAAACGTTCGTACCACATACCGATATTCACCACGATACTCATGAAGAATGTTACGGTGATATTGCGGCGCAGTTTGCGGCTCCAGAACAGCTGGGGCGAAACCACGTTACAGAACATCATCAGCCAGTAGCTCCAGCCATAAGGACTGAACAGGTTGGCCCTGTTTTGGCTGAAAGCGTACCATTCGTATGGGTTTTGACCGTACCAGGCAATGAACAGCTCGGTCAGGTAGGCGCAACCCACGATACTACCGGTCAGTACGATCACCTTGTTCATCGCTTCGATGTGGCCGAGTGTGATATAATCTTCCAGGGCCATGACCTTACGAACCACGATCAGCAGGGTTTGCACCATGGCAAATCCGGAGAAGATGGCACCCGCAACGAAATAGGGCGGGAAGATGGTGGTGTGCCATCCCGGTACAACCGATGTGGCGAAGTCAAACGATACGATGGTATGTACAGAAAGTACCAGCGGTGTACTCAAACCGGCCAGTACGAGTGAGAGTGATTCATGGCGTTGCCAGTGTTTGGTGCTACCCGTCCAGCCAAATGAAGCGATACCATAGAGCATTTTGCGCAGCTTGGTTTTGGCCCTGTCGCGCACGGTAGCCAGGTCGGGCAACAGACCGGAGTACCAGAACAGTAATGAAACGGTGAAATACGTGGAGATGGCGAACACGTCCCAGAGCAGGGGTGAGTTGAAGTTCACCCAGAGCGGTCCGCGTGTATTGGGGTAAGGCAGTACAAAGAAGGCCATCCAAACACGGCCCATGTGCCAGATCGGGAACTGGCCCGCGCACATAACGGCGAAGATGGTCATGGCTTCCGCAGCACGGTTCACACCCGTCCTCCAGCCCTGGCGGAACAGCAGCAGGATCGCGGAGATCAGGGTTCCGGCGTGACCGATACCTACCCACCATACGAAGTTGGTGATATCCCAACCCCATCCAATGGTCTTGTTCAGGTTCCACTGTCCGATACCGTAAGTGACCTCACGATAGACACTATACACCCCGAAAAGAAGCAACGCCACACTGATATAAAAACCGATATACCAGAGGCGGCTCGGTTTCATTTCAATTGGCTTGATGATGTCTTCGGTAACCTGGTGGTAATCCTTATTACCATCAACCAGCGGTTCCCTGAGCTGTGATTCGTATTTCAGTAATGACATATCTAAAGTATAAAGTCAAAATTTAAAAGGGTGATCGGGCGATGCCTTTGCCTTTTTAATTTTTCATTTTTAATGTTTACTTATTGTTGTTTATGCATGCGCTTCCGCATGTTTCGCTTCTCCTTTCTTCTCTTCTCCGTGTTCCTCGGTACCCAGATGCCTGTCGGTGTTCCTGATCTTGGCCAGGTAACTAACGTTAGGCAGTACGTGCAGTTGCTCCAGTACATAGAAATTCCTGTTGGCGTTTTCTACGTTGCGGGCTTTATACACATCGCTTTCCTTATCGTTCACATTACCGAAGCTGATGGCATGTGTGGGGCAGGCCTGCATACAGGCTGTTTTCACATTCCTTACCAGCGACGGATCCTGGTGTTTCTTTGCTTCCAGTTTGCTTTCCTGCAGGCGTTGCACGCAGAAAGAGCATTTTTCGATCACACCGCGCGAACGTACCGTTACATCAGGGTTCAGCACCATACGTGTCAGGTCTTCGTTCATCTGGAATACCGCATCATCGAGGTCTTTGCCGCGGATCGGTTCCTGGTTGTCGGCAAAACTGTCGGCGCCGGTGTAATCCAGCCAGTTGAAACGGCGTACTTTATACGGACAGTTGTTGGCACAATACCTGGTACCGATACAACGGTTGTATGTCATTTGGTTCAGGCCTTCGCTGCTGTGGTTGGTTGCAGCCACCGGGCAAACGTTTTCGCATGGCGCGTTATCGCAATGCTGGCAAAGCATCGGTTGGAAGACCACATCCGGGTTTTGCTTATCGCCGGTAAAGTAACGGTCGATACGCAGCCAGTGCATTTCATGGGCGCGCTGTACCTGCGTCTTACCCACCACGCTCACGTTGTTTTCAGCCGTACAGGCCACCACGCAGGCGCTGCAACCGGTGCAGGTATTGAGGTCGATGCTCATGCCCCACTTGATACCGGGCTTATCGTAATGCGGGTAGATGGTTCCTTCCTTAACGAAGTCCGTTTTACCATCGGCCAACAGCATTTCGCGTTCGTGAACCACTTCGGCCATCAGGGCTTTAGGATCTTTTTCGTAACTCGCCGCATTCGTTTCATAGATCACGGGGCGTCCTTCGGAAGAACCGTGAACCTGTGTTTGAGCGAGAGCATATGTGGCGTCTGTTTTCGAAGCGGTGGCAGCGGCCGTGTAGATCACAGAGCTTCCGTCAAAACCAGCCAGGATGAAGGCGTTCTTACCGGCACCGGCAGCGGCGCGGCCAATGCGGTCCTGTGTTTTATCGGGATTGGCGCTTTCCCTTCCGTAACCCAGTGCCACGGCGATGGTGGAATTATTCAGGCCAGGCAGGATCAGCACAGGCAGGTCGAGTGATTTCCCGTTGACTGTCACTTTGATGACCGGCTTTTCGGGGGTTACTTCGTAGGTATCGGCCTGTTTTTGGTTATTGAATACATCAATGCCGATGAGCGTCTTGGCGAGCTCAGGGCTGATCATGGCGTAATTGTCCCAGGTTACTTTCGATACCGGATCGGGCAATTCCTGCAACCAGGGGTTATTGGCCTGGCTACCGTCGCCCATGGACACTTTTTCATACAGGATCACTTCCATCGCACCGCCTTTGGCAGATGCGGCTTTGGATGATGCGGCAGACAGCGCTGCGGCATTGAAAGTACCGGCGGCCGGGGCGGTGGCTGTTTCCACTACACCGTCCTGCAGGGCTTTATCCCACAGATCCGGACTGTTCAGTTTCGATGTCCAGTATGATTTGATATAATTCGCATAATCGCTGGCGTTACCCGACCATTTCAGGAGCGAGTCCTGGAAAGCGCGTGTTTTGAACAGCGGGTTGATGATCGGCTGGATCAGGCTGAAGTAACCCGATTTAGGCTCGGCATCGCCCCAGCTTTCCAGCCAGTGGTGCGAAGGAATGATATACTTACAGCGTTCCGCTGTTTCTGTCATTGTGGATGCGAAGGAGATACTCACCGGCAAAGCGGCCAGCAGGTCTCCGAATTTCTTCCCGTTGGCATGGCTGTAAACCGGGTTGCAATCGTACACCATCACGGCACCGACGGTACCGTTAGACATATCGGCCACCAGTTTTTCCATGTCTGCGTCTGCTCCTTTGCGATAGTTAGATGTCACTGCCCAGTTGATGGTGGTTCCGTTGGCGCCGATCAGTTCGTTGATGGCGTTGACCACCACCTGGATGTTGGCGTCGTTACTGCCGCAAACCACCAGGGCCTGGCCCTTGCTGGCAGACAGCGCCGCGGCGGCCTGTTCGATCCCTTTGGCCAGTTTGGCATCGGAAATGGAAGGTGCAGAAACGGCGCCTCCGAGTTTGGCGAGGAGCGCAAGCGCTACGTTGCCCGTTTCGGAGGGTTTATGGGTGAAGCGGTCATCGGCATTGCTACCGGTGAGGCTCAGCATACTTTCAAAATGGAAATGGCGGCTGATGGCGGCCTTATCGCCCTTTACGCGCCTGTTCTCGGCATATTGCGCCGCAAATTCAACCGGGCTCAGCCAGGTACCGAGGAAATCGGCGCTCAGGCTGACAATGGTTTTTGCCTTATCGAAATGGTAGGAGGGAAGGGCCCTTTTTCCATAAGAGGCTTCGTTGGCCAGCAGCATACCGCTGTAGCTGACCGCATCGTATTGCACGTGGCGGCTTCCGGGGTATTTCGCCAGGAATTCGCTGATGATCTGTAAAGTGGAAGGAGAGTGGATCGTAGAGGTGAGCAAAACGATCTGTTTTCCGCCGATAGAGGCCATGGCGGCAGAGATCATCTTGTCGAATGCATCGAAGCTGCTGACTTCCTTATAATCCTTTCCGTCTTTCTGCAACGGGTGGCGAAGGCGGGTGGTATCATAGAGGTCGAGTACGGAAGCCTGTGCCCTGGCGCTGGTACCGCCGCGGGTAATGGAAGACAGGTCGTTCCCTTCGATCTTGATCGGGCGGCCGTCGCGTTGTTTGACCACCACGCTGATGGCATCTCCGCCATTGATATAGGTAGAAGCGAAATAGTTCGCCACACCGGGGATCACATTATCGGGTTTCTGGAGGTAGGGTACCGCCTTGCGTACCGGCATCTCGCAACTGGCAGCCAAAGCGGCTGCGGCTGTGCTGAATCCAAGGTACTTTAAAAAATCCCGGCGGGGGGTCTTCCCTTCCAGCAAACCCTCATTGGCGAGGTCTTCCACGGGAAGCAGTTCCTCTGAAAATTCATTGTCTGTTGATTTCCTGAATGCATCAGTTTGATTCAGTTCACCAAAACTCTGCCAGTACTTTTTATTCATATTACTAGTTGAAAATTCTGAATGTTGAAAATCAAAACGGTTATAGCCGGCCAACCGGTCATCATACCATTAATAATGGCACTTCTGACATTCGGTACCACCGATCTTTTCTACGGTCACACTATCCATCTTGCCACTCTTAAGGTCTTTATGGAATTTTTCGTAAATGCTGTAGAACTTATTGCCTTCCCCGGTTTCTTTATTATAGAAGTCAACCTTGCTTTCGCGGTGGCAGTTGATGCACCATCCCATGCTCAGGTCTGAGAACTGGTACACTTCAGGCATTTCCTGGATGTTACCATGACAGGTCTGGCATTGCTGCTTGCCCACTTTCACGTGCTGGCTGTGGTTGAAATAAACGTGGTCCGGCAGGTTGTGAACCTTCACCCATTCGATCGGGCGGGCCCCGTCAGGAATACCATCTTTATTATTGTCCGGGTTATACTGTTTGGCATCGGGGTTCCAACCGGCATAAGAATACAGTTTCTTGATTTCGGCCGTTCCGTCAACCGGTGTTCCGTCTTCCTTCACGATCGGATCTCCTTTGTATTCTTTAATGGCCATGTGGCAGTTCATACAAACATTCACGGAAGGGATGTTGGCATGCTTGCTGTCTTGTGCACCGCCATGGCAATACAGGCAACTGATCTGGTTAACGCCGGCGTGTACTTTATGGGAATAGTAGATCGGTTGTTCGGGTTGATAATCTTTCTGACGGCCGAGCCCAATGGCACCATTGATAGTAAAATATCCGCCCACTCCGAAAAGCACCAGGATGGCGGCCATGATGTATGCTTTATTACGGTAGAAGGGAACGGGTTCGCTGCGCAGGATGCCTTCTTTTTCATCCGACAGTTTGCGGAGGTTGCTGTTCACCTGCAGGAGGATCAGTGCAACCACGGCCAGGATCAGGGTCAGGATACCGAAAAGCAGGGAATTATCGGTTGCCGGTGCTCCGGCTGCTGCGCCATCGGTTCCGCTTCCGGCTTTTGCCGGCGGCGTATAATCGTCAACGTATTTGAGGATGGCGTCGATCTCGTCTTTCTTCAAAGAACCGAAACCCGTCATGATGATGGGCTTCCATTTGTCCTTCAGTTTGGTCGCATACGGATCGGTCATGGCCGCCGGATTGGCGATCCACTTGTAGATCCATTCCGGGTCGGGAATGCGGTCCTTCCAGCCTTTCAGGGCTGGTCCCGTATAATCGGCATCCGGCTTGTGACAGTTGGCGCCATTCGCTTTAAAGAGCGCTTCACCCTCTGCGGCGGTGGCTGAGTTATGGAAGGAAACAAGGAGAAGAAAGAGACAACTTGCAAAAATTCTGTTAATGATTTTTCTATAACGACTCATACAGTTATCGGGGCTAATGTGGAAAAATTTCCTTAAATCGGCACAAAAATAAGGTACGATACCGACATAATATCAACATTGTTAAAATTTTTTTTTCCTTATCTGGCGTGTATTTCAACGAATTGTATCACTTTGGCGAAGTCGATTGTCATAAGTTTGTAATCCGCCAAAACAATCTGAATAACCTGTAAATTTTCCGGTGGGTATCTCAATGTTTTACGCAATTTTGCAGCATGTTTAGAAAATTGCAGGAGCGCTGGAAAGTGAATGGCCTGAACCTGATGCTGATCCTCTCAACCTTTGCCCTGGGCGGAAGCCTCTGTGGATATGCCGGAAGAAAACTGTTGCTGTTGACAGGGCTCGAAAAAGGAGCGATCTGGCTGATCTGCTATGTTCTCCTGGTGACCCTTCTCTGGCCGGTATCCGTGTTGCTCATCAGTGTACCCCTGGGCCAGTTTAGCTTTTTTAAAAACTACATCAATCGGATTATCAATAAGTTAAAAAAATAAATTTGAGTATCCGGATCGCCATTTTTGCCAGCGGCACAGGCTCCAATGCCAGGAAGATCATGGAACATTTTCAGGATCATCCGGCAATCAGGGTTGCCCTGGTCGTATCGAATAATGCGGATGCGGGCGTACTGGAAATTGCGCGGAATTTTGATATCAAATCGCTGGTAATCAATAAAAAACAACTGAACGACCCCGGTCTGCTGGAATCGATCCTGCAGGACCATGGAATACAATATATAGTACTTGCCGGGTTCCTGTTGAAAATTCCCGATCACCTTATCGATACCTACCCGCAAAAGATCGTCAATATCCACCCGGCCTTACTTCCGGCATTTGGGGGAAAGGGCATGTATGGCATGCATGTGCATGAAGCGGTCATTAAATCGGGAGTGAAAGAAAGTGGTATCAGCATACACTATGTTGATAATCAATATGATCACGGGGAAACTATTTTTCAGGCCCGTTGCACGGTCAGCC
>RRZU010557502.1_pt1 | contig 15839 bp, 14 predicted proteins | sample 2165561 | NCBI WGS metagenome assembly RRZU01 (sample SAMN10456909, study PRJNA506462) | wastewater metagenome | isolation source: wastewater sludge | place: USA: Moscow, Idaho
CGCGGTGGTTGGTTATTTCTTCATCAAGGTCAAGGTTGAAACGGCTCCGCTGCTGCTGGGTCTGGTGCTCGGCCCGCAAATCGAGGAAAACCTGCGCCGTGCCTTGCTGATTTCCGATGGCGACTTCAGCGTCTTCGTCACCCGCCCGATCAGCGCCTTCCTGCTGGGAACGGTGGTCGTGATTCTGGTTGTCCTGCTCTCTCCGGCGGTGCTCAAAAAGCGCCAGGAAATCGTCGAGTCGGACTGATTTTGTTCGAAACATTGTCGTAAGGAAGCGGTTGACTTGACCGCTTCCGCCCGGGAATGCAGGATAATACCCATGTTCTCCTTTATTCCCTTGCCATGACCCGACGCCGCACGATGATTGTCCCTGAACCGGAAACCAGCCCGGGGATGCAGCGCGTGCTGCGCGTGCTGGAGAAAAAATCCGGCATGTCGGTTTCCGATCTGTCGGCGGAGGCTTTTATCGGCGTGACGACGCTGGCCTGCGGCGGTTACATCCGCGCGCTCAAAAAGCATCGATTGATTTTCATCAGTGGCTGGCGTCAGCTCAAGGGTCGTTTCTCGACGCCGCTTTACAGCCTCGGCGACCAGCCCGACGTGCCACGCCCGCTTATTGACGACAGCAACCGTGATGCGCCCGGCATGTGGCGGATTCTTGACACCCTGAAAATCTACGGCTCGCTTTCTTATCGTGACATTGCCCGCTTTTCCGGGCTGTCGCTCAACACGGTAAAGAACAGCGGCTACCTTGACGCCCTGATCACCCAGGAACGCATCCACATCGGCGGCTGGCAGCGCTCGACAGCCGGGCCGATGTCGCCACTCTATTCTTACGGGCCGGGCAAAGCCGTCCCCAAGCCTCCGGCCCTGGGGGCTGCCGAGAAGTCGAGGATGCACCGCAAGCGCAACCGGATTGCCGCCCGGGGAACAAGCCTGGCTGCACAGATGACGACATCCTTGCGCAGCGAGTGAGTCAGCGTCTGAGCGCGTCCGGCGCGAACCGCGTTTTTGCTTGACGCCATTCCGGTCGCCCCCTAAGATGCGCTGTTCCCTTTGCCGAGTATTGAGCGTTGAAGCAGGAAAAATTTCATCATCTGATCGAGGCGGACATGCTGGCCGTCGATACGGTCATCCACCGCTATCTGCATTCCGACGTCGGTCTGGTGCAGCAGATCAGCCAGCACATCATCCACAGTGGTGGCAAGCGTTTGCGTCCGGCACTGGTGTTGCTGACCGCTGGCGCGCTCGGTTATCAGGGCACCTTGCACCATGAACTGGCCGCCGTGATCGAGATGATCCATACGGCCACCCTGCTGCATGACGATGTTGTCGACGAATCTGATCTGCGGCGTGGGCGCCAGACCGCCAATGCCTTGTACGGCAATGCCGCCAGCATCCTGGTCGGTGACTTTTTCTACTCGCGCGTCTTCCAGATTCTGGTTGAAGTGGCGGACATGGAGATCATGCGCATCCTTGCCGAAGCGTCGAATGTCATCGCCGAAGGCGAAGTGTTGCAGTTGATGAACTGTCACGACGCCGATGTTGGCGAGGAGCGTTACCTGCAGGTGATCCGTTCCAAGACCGCCAAACTGTTTGAAGCTTCGGCGCGGCTTGGCGCCCGGGCGGGCGGGGCTTCTGCCGAACTTGAGCAGTCGCTGGCCGACTACGGGATGCATCTGGGCACCGCTTTCCAGTTGATCGACGATGTGCTCGACTATTCGGGTGAAGAGGTCGAGACCGGCAAGCATCTGGGCGACGATCTGGCCGAAGGCAAGCCGACCCTGCCACTGATCTACGTGATGCGGCAGGGCACGCCCGAGCAGGCGGCCTGCGTGCGCAAAGCCATTGAAGAAAGCGGACGCGAGGATTTTGTTTCGGTGCTGGCGGCGATCCGGGCGACCGGGGCGCTGGACTACGCCCGGCAACAGGCCGAAAAAGAAGCGGAACTGGCGATAGCAGCAATTCGTGCATTACCCGCTTCCCCCTACAAGGATTCTTTGCTAGAATTGCCCTCCTTCGCGGTTGCCCGATCTTCCTGATACCGTCGAAGACACCGTCGGGGTGTAGCTCAGCCTGGTAGAGTACTGCGTTCGGGACGCAGGAGTCGGAGGTTCGAATCCTCTCACCCCGACCAGAATAAAAGAAAAAGGCCTTGATGATTCAAGGCCTTTTTCTTTTTCCGCGACTTACTGCGTCAGGATGTCGAGGAAGGTTTCCATATCCAGGTTATGGAAGTAGTCGCCGATGTTGACCGTGGCGAGCGCTTCCTGTAGCGCGGCACGTTCGGCTTTCTGCCCGACGAGGCGTTCGCCCAGTTCTGCCGTATCGCCGTCGCCGAAATAGTCGCCGAAAAACGCGATGCGCTGGATGACGCCCTTTTCAACGTCCATGTGCACTTCCAGCTTGCCGCAATTTTCCACGCGGCGCTCCTTACAGATGCTGTAGGGCGGAGAAGCCCCGAAGTTCCAGTCCCAGGTGTCGTAGACTTCGCTCTGGAGCTTTTCGACCGCTGCCTGTTGTGCCGCATCAAGGGTGTATGACTGCAAGGCATAGTCGCGGAACATGGCGTCGCGCAGGGCGGTGACGAAACGTTCGACCGGGATATCCTCCGTCATGTAGGGCTTGACGTTGGTTACCCGGCTTTGCACGGACTTGAGGCCCTTGGATTCAATCTTGTCGCGGGAGACGGCCAGCGCCTGACTGACCATCGACAGATTGGAATCGTAGAGGATGGTGCCGTGGTGCATGATTCGGTCCCGCTTGCGGTACTGCGCGTTGCCGGAAAATTTTTTCCCGTCGATGGTCATGTCGTTGCGGCCGTTGATTTCCGCGGTGACGCCCAGTTCGGCCAGCGCACTGACCACCGGGCGGCAGAAAGAGGCGAAATCGAAGGATTGTCGTCCCCGGGCCGAAACAATGAAGGTGAAATTCACGTTGCCGAGATCGTGGTACACCGCCCCGCCGCCCGACAGACGCCGAACCACGCGGATCCCTTTTTCCTGCACATAGGGCAGATTGATCTCGCCGATCGTGTTCTGGTGCTTGCCAACAATGATGGCGTTATCGTTGCGCCAGAGCATGAAGTAATCGTGCTCCCGGCTCAGGTGGTCAAAGACAAATTGTTCCAGCGCCAGGTTGAAGCGCGGATCGTTCGAATCGTTTTCAATGTAGTACATCATGGCAGACAGCTTTTGAGGTGAAACGGCTATTGTCGCCGCTTTTCAGGCTTCTGTCAGGGCCAGGGGCAGTATTATCGTTACCGCCAGTCCGCCGCCCGGTGCGTCGTCGAGACGGAGTTCGCCCTGACAGGCCAGGACGATGCGACGCACGATGGCCAGACCCAGACCGCAATTGCCGCCGGTGGCTCGTGCCGATTCGCCCTGTACGAAGGCTTCGAGCACGCGCTGACGCTGTTCGGGCGGGATGCCCGGGCCATGGTCGCGCACATGCAGCGCGAACATCCCGGCGCGTTCGATGGCGAGATGGACTTCGACGGGCGGCGCCCCGTATTGCAGGGCGTTGTCGATCAGGTTGTCGAGCACCCGTTGCAGTTTGCCGCGTGCGATGGCGACCTGCGCCGAAGCCGCTTCGGCATCGACAAACATCGTTACCGGACGTCCGAGTTCTCGCTGACGGGCGACAGCATCGCTGATCGCATCGGCAACCGGCAGGGGCGGGTCGGCCAGGCTTTCGTCGGCCTCGCTGCGCAGGAAGGAAAGACATTGCGTGACAATCCGCTCCATGTCTTCGGCGTCGCGGTTCAGCCCGGCGAGCGCCGTTTCGTCCTCCAGCAGGGCCAGCCGCACGCGCAGACGGGCCAGCGGCGCACGCAGGTCGTGCGTCAGCCCGGCAAGCATTTCGCGGCGCTCGCTTTCGGCCTGCGCCAGTTGCGCAACCATGCGGTTGTGTTGGCCGGCCAGTTGGCGGATTTCCGACGGCCCCTGCGGATCGACCAGCACGGCCTGCCCGTCACCGGTGGCCGTAACGGCCTCTCCCAGCTGTTTCAGCGGCCGGACAATGCTGCGCACGAACAGTCCGGCGATCAGTAGCAGTGCGACCAGCGCGATGGCCAGCCGGGAAACGAGTTCCAACGTGATTTCCGGCGGATCGAAGGCCGGCAACACCAGCCACCAGCGCTTCCCGTCCGCATCGAAAGCCACCCACAGACCATGATGCTTGGTTTCGGAGCGACGGACGACAATGGGTTCGCCGAGTTTTTCTTCAAGACGCCGCGCCAGACTGGCCGCAAAGCCGGTGGTGGCGGGCCGGGTGGCCTCGGCTTCGCCGTCGCTGCGAACCTGCAACTGCATTTCGCTACGGGCTGTGCCTTTCAGGTGTTCCAGCTGAATGGCATCAAGCGTCGGCAGAATCGTCTGCAGCAGGCGAATCTGCCCGGCAATGTATTGCGTCGTCTGTAGCAAATGCTTGCTGCGCAGGCTGTGGAAGGCAATCGAAAAAGTCGCCAGTTCGGCGATCATCACCGCCGCGAGTACCAGCAGCACGGTACGCGTGACCAGCGAGGCAGAAAACTTCCGGGGGATTTTCATTCCGCCGGGACAGCGCTGGTCGCATCCGGCACAAAGATGTAACCGACCCCCCAGACCGTTTGCAGGTAGCGGGGTTGTGCCGGATCCACTTCGATCAGGCGACGTAGTCGGTGGATTTGCACATCGATGGCCCGGTCGAAGGTATCGTTCTCGTCGCCGCGTGTCAGTTCCAGCAGGCGCTCGCGTTTCATCGGCTGCCCGGCGTGGGTAATCAGTGCGTTGAGCAGGGCGAATTCACCGCTGGTCAGCGCCACATTTTTATCCCCGTTTTGCAGTTGTCGCGTTGCCCGGTCCAGCGTCCACACCCCAAAGCGGTACAGTCCGCCATTGGCCAGTGGTGCAGACAAAGGGGGCGAGGCGCGGCGCAGTACGGTTTCGATACGTGCCACCAGTTCGCGCGGGTCGAAGGGTTTGCCGAGATAGTCGTCTGCGCCCATTTGCAGGCCGATCACCCGGTCGACCGGCTCATCACGCGCGGTCAGCATGATCACCGGGCGCATCTCACCACGCGCGCGCAGACGCCGACACGCCGCCAGCCCGTCCTCTCCGGGCAGCATCAGGTCGAGGATGACGAGATGTGGCTGGTAGCGTTCCAGATAGGCATCAAGCTGCTGCGTATTCGGCAACAGCAAGGTGTCAAAACCATGCCGCCCGAGATAGCTGGCCAGTAACTGGCGCAGTTCGGGGTCATCGTCGACCAGCAGGATTTTTTTCAGAGAGGACATAATGAGCATTCTAGGCCGTCAGGCGAACACTTGAAGCTGTTTGCAACAAATTGAAACCGGCTTGGCGTGAAAGATACCGTGAAAAGTGAAAGGTGAGAAATCAGGCGCTTTGCGCCGAAAGGCAGCATTTTCCGGGATAATCCGTTATGGTTACCCGAATGATGAAACCGTCAGGCACTAACCACTAGCTACCAGCCACTGTATTTCAAGTAAAGGACTCCCATGACCCGACCCCGCAACGACACTTTCCTGCGCGCCCTGCTGCGTGAGCCGACCGACTACACGCCGATGTGGATGATGCGTCAGGCCGGACGCTATCTGCCCGAGTATTGCGCGACGCGCAAGCTGGCCGGGAGCTTCCTGCAATTGTGCAAGAACCCGGCGCTGGCCTGTGAGGTGACGCTGCAACCGCTGGAACGCTATCCGCTGGATGCCGCCATCCTTTTTTCCGACATCCTGACCATTCCTGATGCGATGGGGCTGGGACTTTATTTCAGCGAAGGCGAGGGGCCGAAATTCGAGCGCCCCTTGCGCGATGAGCAGGCTATTGCCGCGCTGCATGCACCCGATCTTGACCGTCTGCGCTATGTGACCGATGCCGTGGCAGAAATCCGTCGTGCGCTCGACAATGCCGTGCCGCTGATCGGTTTTTCCGGCAGTCCTTTCACCCTGGCCTGCTACATGGTCGAAGGCGGGGCGAGCAGCGATTATCGCCAGCTCAAGACCCTGCTCTACACCCGTCCCGATCTGCTGCACCGCATCCTGAGCGTCAATGCCGAGGCCGTGACGGCCTATCTGAATGCGCAGATCGAGGCTGGAGCGCAAACGGTGATGATCTTCGATTCCTGGGGAGGCGCCCTGTCAGCCGCAGCCTACCGCGAGTTCTCGCTGAATTACATGCAGCGCATTCTCGACGGCCTCGTGCGCGAGAAAGACGGTGAGCGGATTCCGGTCATCGTCTTCACCAAGGGGGGCGGGTTATGGCTGGAGGCGATTGCCGGAAGCGGCTGTGACGCCATCGGCCTGGACTGGACCATTGAACTGGGCGAAGCGCGTCGCCGTGTTGGCGCACAAGTCGCCCTGCAAGGCAATCTGGACCCGAGCATCCTGTTTGCTCCGCCGGAAGTGATTGCCGCCGAAGCGAAAAAGGTGATCGACAGCTACGGCCCGGACAATACCGGCCACGTTTTCAACCTCGGCCACGGCATATCCCAGTTCACGCCGCCGGAAAATGTGACGGCCCTGATCGAAACCGTGCATGACTACAGCCGGAAGTTGCGTCAACAAGCGTAAAAACAGCACTATTCGTGTTGACTTATGCACAGAAATCATGTTGGTGCAATGGCCTCTTAACAACTTCATTCAGAATCAGTGACTTAAATATAAGTCACTGATTTTTAATAAAATTATTTTTGCTTCTTTTTTTGGCAAAGTGTAAAAAGTCCTTGGGGGCAGGGGAGTTGGCGGCGTTTCTGGCAAATATCCCACAGACTTATCCACAGAAAATGTGCATAACCTGAGAATCCTCTGTCAAGAGAATGGTTTACGTGAGATTGCGCAGAATTCGGAAGAACAAACCGGGCTAAATTCATCAGATGGCGTGTGCTGAAGCGCAGGAGTTCAGGGCCTTTTCCGCGTTCTGTAAAAAGTCAGCGCGCCGACGGCAATGGCGGCCAGCGCGGCCAGCAGGTAGCTCAAAGGGATGCCGAGAGCGGGTAGCAGGGCGCCGATGAGCAGGAAAAACGCACTGTAGCCGCCTGAGCCGATGATGACGCCGCGCAGCAGGTTGGCGGCACTTTTTCCTCCCTGCTGCGAATGGGTGAACGCGGCAAAGATCATGCTGAAGGCCGGAAAGGGCGAGATCATCCCGCTCAGTTGCGGGCCGAGGCGGTCGGCGATGGTGGTCAGGGTGACGGTCAGCAGGGTGGCGGTAATGATCCTGGCCGGTAAATCCCAGCGTGGTGCGATGTGTCCCCGCTGTGGTATCGGATAAGGCTTGAGCAGCAGCGCGCAGAGCGCGATAAGACTGATTTCGATGCAGAAGCTCGGCCACAGTTGCCAGGAAAAACAGTTCAGGATGGCGGTGGCAAGAAAGAAGGTGCCGACGGCGCTCAGGGAGCAAATCCGCCAGGAAAATCGCGGTGCCAGCAGGATATAGACAAGGCAGAACAGGACGCTGGAAATTTCACCGACCAGATTGCCGATAGCGGCCCGGCTGGCGAACAGCGTACCGTGCTCAAGCGCGATGATGAAGGAGATCGGTGCAGAAACCAGCGGTAGCCCGATCAACAATCCGCTGACCGCAGTCCCCCAGCGACGTCCGGCCAGCGTCACCGAGACAATCAGCAGGGGAGTGAGAAACAGCTTGAAGGCCAGGATCAGCATCGGAATCTTGAATCCAAAAGCCTCAGCGCAAAGTCACAAAGGCACAAAGAACGCAACGGGGTTATTTTCCGTACGGGGACGGCGTTTCCCGAAATCATAACCCGTAGGCCTTGCGCCTGCACGGGTTGCTCCGATGTGAAGTTGTCTTGCGGATTCCCGCCACTCCCCTTGCGTGGGAATGACGGGAATTTATGGTTTTTGGGAGTGTTGCATCCGCTTCATGCAGCGGAGTCCTCCATTTTCTCCATCGCTGCCATTTTTGCGGCGAATTTCTTGTTCTGATAGAGCGACCAGATCAGCGAGAGGATGGCCAGCGTGATGAAGAAGAGCGCGATGGGCTTGTCAAGGAAAACGGTCAGGCTACCGGACTTGGCGACCATCGCCTGGCGGAAGGTTTTTTCCAGCGTGTCGCCGAGAATCAGGGCCAGCACCATCGGCGGGATCGGGATGTCAAGTTTCTGCATGGTATAGCCGAGCAGACCGAACATCACCAGCAGGAAGAAGTCGAAGGCGCTGTAGTTCATCATGTAGGTGCCCATGAAAGCCAGACAGATGATCATCGGAATCAGCAGCTTCTGCGGGATGGCCAGCAACTTGGCGATGTACGGCACCATCGGCATGTTCATGAAGATGAGCACGACGTTGCCGATGAACATCGAGGCAATCACGCCCCAGGCAATTTCCGGGCGCATCTCGAAGAGCATCGGGCCAGGTTGCACGCCGAGCATCATCAAGGCACCGAGCATGACCGCCGTGGTACCGGAGCTGGGAATGCCGATGGCCAGCATGGGAATGATCGAAGCCGTCGAGGACGCATTGTTCGCTGCCTCCGGTGCGGCCACGCCAACGATGTCGCCCTTGCCGAAGTTTTCCGGATTCTTGCTCAGTTGCCGCTCGGTGGTATAGGCAATCAGCGAGGTCATCGAACCGCCGATACCGGGCAGGCAGCCAAGGAAGAAGGCAATCGGTGTGCTGCGCACGATGGGCAGCCAGATTTTCTTCCAGTCCTCCTTGGTGATCATCACCCGGCCGATCTTCTTGGTATCGATCTCGTAGACCGTATTCATGTCGGCATAGCCGTTGAACACTTCGGAAATCGCGTAGGCACCGATGATGCAGACCAGGAAATCGACCCCGTCCTGCAAGAGTTCGATGCCCATCGTGTAACGGATCACCCCTGATTGTCCGTCGATGCCGATGCTGGCGATCACCAGGCCGACGAGCAGCGAAACGGCTCCGCGCAGGAGCTTGCCTTCAGCCAGCGTAATGGCGGCGGTCATGGCAAAGAGGATTAGCGAAAACATTTCCGCCGGGCCGAATTTGAGCGCAAAGCTGGCTGCCGCCTGTGCAAGCAGCACCACCATCACGCAGGCGATGATGCCGCCGATGAAGGAAGCGATCGCCGAAGTGGCCAGTGCCGCCCCCGCTCGCCCCTGCTGGGCCATTTTGTAACCATCGAAGCAGGTCACAATGGAGGAGGCATCGCCCGGTGTGTTGATCATGATCGAGGCAATCGAGCCGCCGAACATCGCGCCATAGTAAATGGCACACATGCAGATGAGGGCCGTCGTCGGATCCATGCCGTAGGAAACCGGAATCAGAATGGCGATGCCGGTCGCCGGACCAACGCCCGGCAGCATGCCGACCAGGGTACCGAGGAAACTGCCGATCACCACCCAGATCAGGTTGGTGACGGTCAGTGCATTCTGAAAACCCAGCGCCAGATTCGAGAGAATTGCATCCATCTTCGTTCCTTTCAGAAGGCCAGAATGCCGCGCGGCAGGCTGACTTCCAGAAGGCCGAAGAAGATGCCGTAAGTCGTCAGCGAAAAGGTCAGCGCAATGGCGCAGTTATAGAAAACACGATTGCGGTTGGTGATGAACATCATCGCCGTCATGAACAGGGTGGTTGCCAGCAGATAACCCAAGGGCTCAAGAATCAGGCCAAAGATGACGCCGGCCACACAGGTCAGGCCGATATTGACGATCAGTTCCTTTTCTGTCGCCCAGGTAAAAACGACAGCGCGGTTTTTGGCAGTCAGCGTCTCTTTTTTCATGACCAGAAGCAGGCCGATCAGAAAAAGTCCGACACCAATGATGACCGGGAAAACCCGTGGCCCGATCGGGTCGGAAACGGCTGTGATTTCAATGGTACTGGTGGCGGCAAGGTAGATCACGCTCAGCACCAGCGCAAAGATTCCGGTGACTCGATTTTTGGTCATGGAGATCGCTTCCTTGAAGGGAAAGTGTGAAAGGAGGAGGTGTATTCACCCCTCCTCCTTTCACAAAAGACTTATTTCTTCTTGAGGCCCAACTGCTCGATCAAAGGCTTCAGCGCGTCGTTCTGCTCTTCAAGGAACTTCTTGAATTCGGCGGAGTTCTTGTAATAGACCTCACCATTCAGGCTTTCAATGGTTTTCTTGAATCCGGCAGATTGCGCGACCTTGGAGAGCACGTCATCCCAGTACTTGATTTGCGCTGCACTCATCTTGGGTGGCCCCATGACGCCGCGCCAGTGCGGGAAAACAATATCGACGCCCTGCTCCTTCCAGGTTGGAATATCCGGTGCCATGCCGACCCGTTTATCTGCCGTAATGCCCAGCACGCGCAGCTTGCCCGCCTTGTGCTGGGTCAGCGTTTCGGAAAGCGCGGTACTGATCAGGTTGACGTGCCCACCCAGCGCAGCCATCACCACATCACCGCCCGCACCTTCAAACACCACCCACTTGAGTTTGGTGATGTCAACGCCATAGGTCTGCGCGATGCGGATGAAGGAAAGATGGTCGTTATTGCCGAGCGCCGGGCCGACGCCAATGGTCAGCGAACCGGGATCCTTCTTGAGTTGCTCCAGCAGATCCTTGGCGGTCTTGTACGGCGAGTCCGCCTTGACGGCAACGCTGATCCACTCGGTTGTCAGCATGGCCAGCGGCGTAAAATCGTTGAAGGTCAGCGCGCTGGAACCGAGCAGGTTGTTGAGGAGCACCAGCGAGGAGTTGGCCGCCAGGAAATGGCCGTTGCCTTCCTTGCCCTTGAGATAGGTCCAGCCAACCGAACCACCGCCGCCCGGCTTGTTCGAGACGATGATGTTCTTGCCGACGATCTTGCCTTCGGTGGCCGAGCGTTGTACGGCACGAGCGGTCAGGTCCCAGCCACCGCCCGGCCCGGCCGGTGCGACAATTTCGATCGTGGTGTCGGGTGCCCAGGCGGCCTGTGCCATTACGCCGGTCGAGAACGCGGCAAGCGTCAGAAGCGCTGCCGAAACAATGGTTTTTCCTCTCATGTCTATTCCTCCTTGATGGAATCGTCGATTTGCAGTCGGCAACACGCGCTGCATCGTTGACGCTACACAGGAGAGCTTTCGACAGGCTTTCAATCCGGTCGGTTTGTCATTTTCCTTGCAGGGCCTCGTCCCAGAGTTCAAGGAAACGTTCCCGTTTCTTGTGATCGATATAGGTCAGGAGCCCGGTATTGAGCACGATCGGACGGAAGGCGGCCCCCAAGCGTCGCCGCAGCGACTCTGCCGAGGCTTCGTTTTCAATGTCGCTGCGTACCGAGTGCAGGCCAATGGCATTCAATATGGTCTGGCCACGGCGTGAAAGGACATAGTCGAGCCATTTCTTCGCATTTTCAGGATGTGGTGCCCGGCGATTGATGAAGGCTATCCGGCTCATCACCAGCGTGTAATCGCGCGGCATCACCGCCTCGATATCCGGGCTTTCCGCGCGTCTGGCATGAGCATACGAGCACAGGACGTTGTAGCCCAGCCAGGATTGTCCGCTGCTGATCCGGTTGAGCATGGCCGTGCTTGTTGCTTCGGTCAGCAAGCCCTGAGTGGCCATTGTACGGATCAGTTTCCAGAAAACGACCGGGTTTGCTTCAAGGTCCTGCGTATGCAGCAGATAGCCCAGCCCCGAACGATGCGGGTCGTAGGTAACGAGGCGCTGACCAAAGATTTCCGGATCGTCGCTCAAAAGCCGGACAAGTTCGGCGTGCGACTGCGGGACGTTCTTCTGCGCAATTTTCCGTGAGTTATAGACGAAGCAAACCGGCTCGAAAGTGATCCCGAAAGCTTCATCCTTCCATTTGGCCCAGGCGGGCATTGCGGCGGTTTCGGCAGAGCGATACGGCAACGCATAGCCATCGTTGACCAGTCGCATCTGCAGGTCCATCGCGGAGCTCCAGAGGATGTCAGCCCGGTTTTTGCCCTCGGCCTCGGCCAGGAAGCGCGCTTGCACTTCTGTCGTGTGCATGTCGTGGTATTCGACCCGGATAGCCGGGTATGCCGCCTCAAAATCGGCAATCAGTGGCTGGATGACGTCAAAATCGGTCGCCGCGTAGATAACGACCTTCTCTGTCTGCGCCGTATATACCGGTCCGGAAAAAACCAGGAGCATGAGGAAAATGGCAGAATACATGGTAGCCAGTAAAAAAATGGAAGATGAGCCAGTAGTGTATCCAATACTTCTGACTTCCCCATCAATGAGCAGTTGCCTGATCATTTATCACCGACATGCGCCTCCTCCTCGTTGAAGACCATGCTGATCTTGCCCTGTGGGTCGCCAAAACGCTCCGGCATTCGGGGTTTGCCGTTGACATTGTCGGGCGCGGCGACCATGCACTGGCTGCGGTGTATGCCCAGGCGTACGACTTGGTGATCCTTGATCTCTCCTTGCCGGGGGTGGATGGCATTGACGTGCTGCGCGAAATGCGGCGACAGGAAAAGACCGCGCTGACCCCCGTCCTGATTCTCACTGCCCGCGCGACGCTCGACGACAAAGTGCGCGGCCTGAATCTTGGCGCAGATGATTACCTCTCCAAGCCCTTCGAACTCGTCGAACTTGAGGCGCGCATCAAGTCACTGCTGCGCCGTAGCGGAAATGTCGCTCCTCTGGTTCATGTCGGCAGGCTTGCCTTTGACACGACAGCACGTGTCGCGAGTGTCGAGGGAAAAACGCTTTCACTCACACCGCGCGAACTTGCGGTACTCGAAGCACTGGTTTCCCGCCTGGGGAAACCAGTCGCCCGTCACGTACTTTTCGAGAAAATCTTCAGCTTTGACGACGAAGCGCGTCCGGAGGCGATCGAGATCTATGTTCATCGCCTGCGGAAAAAACTTGAAGGAACTGGCGCGTCGGTTGCCACCTTGCGCGGCCTTGGTTACGTCCTGAGCGAAATCAGCAATGGGTGAAACGCACGGGATATCGTCATTCGGCCTGCGCAAACGGCTTGCCTGGGGCGTGCTTCCGCCGGTGGCACTCCTCCTTTTCCTTAATGCCTTCTGGTCTTACCGTGGTGCAGTTGACGCAACGAACCGCGCTTACGACCGGTCGCTCAATGCTTCGCTCAACAGTATCGCGGAAAACATCCATGCAACAGGTGGCGTGGTCAGCGTCGACATCCCGTATTCGGCGCTTGACGTCTCCGAAGGCGGCGTCCAGGAACGTGTCTACTACGCAATCATCGCACCGGATGGTTCGCTGCTGACGGGTGACAAGGGACTGACAATCCCCACCATGAAAGCCGTCATCGAAGAGCCGGTCATTATCGATACGGTTTTCCGCGGGCAGCCGGTCCGTCTCGCGACGCTCAGGAAACGCCTCTACGACCCGGCCCTCGCTGGTGGCGACGTCGTTACCGTGCTCTTTGCCGAAACGACCGATGCCCGCGCCAGCCTGGCGCTCAGCCTTTTTTTCGATAGCCTGCGTCCGCAAATGCTCCTGATCGTGGCGGGCCTTGCCCTGCTCATTCTGGGTTTTCGCAGTGCCTTCCGCCCGCTCATCGAACTGCGCGATGCCATTGACCGGCGAAACGAGGAAGACCTGACTCCGGTTTCTCCCGAGCATGTTCCTGAAGAGCTGCTGCCGCTGATCGAGGCGATCAACTACCACATGGCCCGGCTGGAAAAGCTGCTCGAATCGCGTCGCTCCTTCCTCGCCGACGCCGCGCACCAGATACGCACGCCGCTCACCCTGCTTGGTGCCCAGACCGAATACGGGCTGCGTCAGAGCGATCCTGAAGAAATGCGCAAAACCTTTGCAAGCCTTACGGAAACGATCCGCAGCACGCGTCGCATGGCCAACCAGATGCTGACGCTCGCACGCGCAGAACCGGCAAGCGGACTCGCCGACGAGACCGCGTACCTTGATTTTGCTGATCTTGTTTATGAGGTGGCGGGCGATTTCGCCGTAATTGCACTGAAGAAAGAAATCGACCTTTTCTTCGAGCCGCCGGCAGGTCCCGCCTTTATCGAAGGGAGTAGCACCTTGCTCCGGGAAATGGTTTCGAATCTTGTCGATAACGCGCTGCGTCACACCCCGGCACAAGGCAAGGTCGGCCTCTCGCTTACGAAGGTCGACGACAGGGTCCTGCTGCGAGTCATAGATGACGGCCCCGGCATTCCGGCCAGCGAACGCGAAAAGGTTTTTCAGCGCTTCTACCGCATCCTCGGTCACGGTGATACGGAAGGCAGCGGTCTCGGTTTGTCCATCGTCCGTGAAATTTGCCGCGCCCACCGGGGCAGCATCCGCCTCGACGATGACCCGGATGGTCGCGGACTTCTCGTCGAAGTTACCCTGCCTGTCCGAAAGGAAAGGCTGGTATAAGTCTGGCAACAAACCGAGCCACTTCCTTCCTGCAAAACCCGGGCCAGGAAGGAAGTGTTGATAAGCAGGCATCTTCCGCAAGCATCAATTTCATAAACCCCATCAGGAGGCACCATGTCCCAATTTTCAATTCCATGCTCTGTTTATCGCGGCGGTACCAGTCGCGGCCTGATGTTCCACAAGACGGATTTGCCCACCGACGCGCAGGCAAGGAACCGCATCTTTCTGGAAGGCATTGATGCTTACAACGCTTCTCAAGTCAATGGCCTGGGCGGAACCACCTCTTCGACCAGTAAGGTCTGCGTCATCGCGCCCCCCAGTGTTGAAGGCGTTGACGGTGACTGGACTTTCTATCAGGTCGGTACCGGCGAAGCTGTGGTCGATGACAAGGGCACCTGCGGCAACATGATGGCGGCGGTCGGTGCTTTCATGGTCGATGAAGGACTGGTCAAGGTCTTGCCGGGTGCCGAAAAGGTCGATGTCCACGTGTTCAACACCAACATCAGGAAGAAACTCCTGATGGAAATTCCGCTTATCGCCGGTAAGGCACGGGTCTCCGGCGATTACGCGATGCCCGGCATCCTCCAGCGGGGAGCGATGGCACGGGTTTCGATTGTTGCTCCCGGCGGCGAGATGACCGGCAAGCAGCTACTGCTCGGCCTGACGACGGCAATTGCCACCGACCAAAAATCTTATACCGTGACCTTCTCCGATCTCATCAACCCCTTCATTTTCCTTGACGGAACCAGCGTTGGTCTGAGCGGGGCCGAGTCGCACAAGGACGTCGCCGCCAATCAGGTGGTAATCGACGAACTCAATCTGATCCGCGACAAAATGGCCGTCGTTGCCGGGATGGCGAAGGATGAAGCGGATGCGCGGCAGAACAAGCCCAGTGTGCCCAAGATCGCTGTGATTGCTCCAGCGCAGGACTATGTGACGACCACAGGCGAAACGATCAAGAAAGACGAAGTGGATATCCTCATCAAGGCGCTCTCGATGTGGAAACTGCACCGCACTTCACCCGCCAGCGGCCTCTACAACCTCGCAGCAGCCTGCCTCATCGAAGGCACGGTCGCCAACGCGCTGGCCGGTTTCCCGCCCGGCATCCGGGAGCAGATGGTGCGCATCGGTCACCCGGAAGGCGTGGTCGAAGTCAAGGTCAGGCTGAGTGCCGGTGGCACACAGGTGGAAAGCGTCGGCATGGAGCGTACCGCCCGCAGAATCATGAAAGGCGAGTTGTTCATTCCGGCATGAGGTTTGCTACAGACGCATCATCGTTTTCGGGAGGGGAAATTGGGCAGAAATCTTTTTGAAAAAATCCTCGGCGCACACCTGATCGCCGGGGAATTGAACGCGGGCGCTGAAATCGAGATTCGCGTCGACCAGACCCTGACGCAGGACGTGCTCGGCACGATGGCCTATCTGCAGTACGAAGCGATTGCCGAAGGGCAGGTCAAAACCCGCTCGGTTTCGTACATCGACCACAACACCTTGCAGGACGGCTTCGAGAACGCCGACGATCACCGGTACCTGCAAAGCGTCGCCGACAAGCACGGCATCCTCTGCTCGAAAGCCGGC
>RRZU010456123.1_pt1 | contig 15838 bp, 22 predicted proteins | sample 2165561 | NCBI WGS metagenome assembly RRZU01 (sample SAMN10456909, study PRJNA506462) | wastewater metagenome | isolation source: wastewater sludge | place: USA: Moscow, Idaho
CATAAGGGGGTAAAATTATGATGTATTTAAAAGAAATAGCAAAAATGTTAGATGGAAGAGAGCATAGAAAAGAGCTTACTAAGGGAGAAGAACAAATACTAAAGAAAGCTAAAATAATTGCAATATTTGGTGGAAGTGATGACTTAGCCGAATTAAGAGGTATAATCGATGATGAAGTAGGGGCTTATAATGGAGCTACTCTTTATTTTGATGAAGAAGGAAAGCTCCTTAATAATGATTATGATAATGAAGAATTGATGAAAGCAAATTGTTCAAACACTATAAAGGTTATTGCTGACTATAAAAATTATCCAGTCTTCAGATACGAAACAAGTATACCTCATGAGAAATTTAACATAATGGAAGATGGGCTTGTTTATTGTGAAGGAATATGTTTTTATATGAAGGATTTGCTGGAGTAAAATAATACAAAACTAAAAAGAGCGAAAGCTCTTTTTTAGTTTTATTGACATTTTTTAGCACATAAAGTAAACTTATATTAAAATATTAAAAAAATAGGAGTGATTATATGAAAAAGAATAAACAGACACTATTCTTTAGAATTTTAGGGTTATTTCTTACGCTAGTGATATTTTCAAAGTGTTTTTCAAACTCAGATAGTAATGGAAATAAGGAAGAGAATAAAAACGAAAAAACAGTTCAAGAAAAAACTGTTACTCCAAATAACATCAATGAAAATTCTATATTTGATTCAGAACAAGGAAAAGTTATAAAAAAAATCTTTGTAGTGAATAAAGAACTGCTTGGAGAAATAAATAGTATTTCTAGATTTGAAAAAGATTCTAACATGTATTTTGTTGAGGCAGATGGGAAAAGGTTCAAAATATTGTTCAATCCAAACAGTACGGAAATTGGGTTATTTAGTTTGAGTATGCCTCATGTTATTCAAGAAATTATCGATATTGATTCAGAATATAAAATAGATAAGAAGCAATATAAAGAAGTTGTAGAAACTTTATTACCAAAAGCTGAAGAAAGGAAAGATTCTAAAGAACAATTTAAAGGTCAATTTAACCCTTTGAATAATTCACATATTAAATTAGTAAAAGCAGTAAAAGAAAACTTGAAAAATACAAAATCTTTTAAGCATGTAGAAACAACTTATGAATACATAGACAAAAGTAAAACAATAGAATTAACAATGATATTTAAGGCTAAAAATTCTTTAGGGGCATACATAGAAAATACGGCAACAGCAACATCTGATATTGATGGTAATTTATCAAATTTAAAAATTGTTTATTAATAAAAATAATAGAAAATAGGAGTGTTTATATGAAAAAAATAAGATTTTTTTTATTGGTTTTAGTTTTGCTATCTTTTACTGGATGTTACTATACTAGAAATGTTCTTTTAATTGATAAAGATGAAAAGGTCAAGAACTTGATAGATATATCAAACAGTGGACTACATAAGGATTTTTCTAAAGACATTAAAACACAGTTAGAGTTTTTTCTAAATACAGACGACTATATTATAGAAAGTGAAGAACAATATATCTCTTTGGAATTAAAAGGGAAAAAGGATTTAAGTTCCTTTAAATATATCAAACAGGAAGAGAGTAATGGAATTAAAACTATTAAAGTTAAAATTCCACCTATGGTTTCATATTTTAATGAATATGCAGGTGATTCAGGAGAATATCAAGGAACTTTTCTTAATTTTCAAATCAGTTTGGCAAAAGAATTTGAAATAATTGATGCAAATAGTTTTGATATTGAATCTTATAAAAGTGAATATGATAAAAAAGAATATACCAAAGTTGTTTGGGATGTTCCTACTGCTAAATTATCTAAGGGTGTTGAACTAACTGTTAGATATAAACTAAAAAAATAATCCCTCATTTCGAGGGATTTTTTATTACTCAAAAAAATCGTTTGGGTTTAGATATCACTTTGAGGGATAATATGACTTGGAGGTGTTAGTATGTTAAGCCATAGTCAATTAGCATTAATTCATATTGCTAGAAATCAAATAGATATAAGTGAAGAAGATTATAGAAATCTCTTAAAAAATAATTTTAAAGTGATAAGCAGCAAGAACCTAACACCTTTTCAATTTAAAGAACTTATGGAACTATTTGAAAATAAATTAGGTTTTGTAAGAATTACAGGAGAACTAAGTGAAGCACAATATAGAAAAATCAGAAAGATGTGCAATATATTAAAATGGAATAGAGATAGGATAAATGGCTTTGTAAAAAGGCAATTAGGTGAAACTAAAGCGATAGAAACGTTAGATAAATCAGAAGCTAATAAAGTAATTGAAGGACTCAAAGGAGTAAGCAATGGTAAAAAAGAGTGAATTCATTTCTGTAGAAGCAACAGCAAGAAGATTAGGGAAAAGCGTAAAAACAATATATAGAATGTTGGAAGATGGAAGACTTGGTGGAAGGTGTGAAAAAGGTCCTGCATCTGAATATGCTACTTGGAGTGTAAGTAAAGAAAGCATTGAATTATTTGAAGAAAATACAAGATTATGGAGTACCTATGAAATACAAAAGATGGAAGCTTTAACCTTATTTTAGCCCCCTTTGTCTCAAAGAGACTTTAAAACATATACCTAAAGAGATTATTAATTTAATCTCTTTTTTATTTGTCCTTTTTCCCAATTTTGACAGGGGTTTTAAGGGATAATATAGGTGAAAAGAAAGTAAGGAGGGCAAAGATGAGTTTACATTATGTCGGTGAAGAGAAACTAAATAAATTTTTAGAAACTTTAGATTCTTTGAATTTAAGTATAGAAGATTCAGGAAAATTAGGAATAGCTTTAGGAAAATTGCTCGGACAAGAAGTAACTCATCTTTGTTTTAGTTCAAAAGAAATTGAAGGAGGTTTAGCATGTCACCAGACCAAAAAAGAGCAAAAGACTTGTACATAAAAGGTAAAAAACCTTCTGAAATTGCTGAAGAGTTAGAATTGAGTATAAGTACTGTATATAAATGGATTGCTGATAAAGAATTGAGTTTTAAAAAAGATAAGAATATAGCAAATTTTAGTGTTGATGCAATGAGTGAATTACTTTTGGGGGCATATAAAGAATTCATAGTAGATATCTCAGAGAATCCAGCACAGCTTAAAAATCCAGCTGTAGCAGATAGTATTATTAAGATAACAAAAGCTATAAAGGCATTAGAAAAAGATGTTGATTATCTAGGAATATCCGCAGATGTAATTAAAAAAGCCACAGAGCTTATTATGGAAGAGTATCCAAATTACATAGAGAATTGGAAAGAAATAGTTCCTATACTACTAGAACATTTAGAGGAGGAGTATGGGAAATGAAAAGCTTAGAAGAAAGATTGGGAAATGTAGAGACCAAAGTGGATAACATGGAATGTAGAGTAGATAAACTAGAAAAAACAGATGAAGTCTTTGGAGAAAGCTTGAATAAGTTTGCCATAAGCCTCACGGAAATTGGTGGAAGATTAAAAAACATTGAAAATATAGGGAAATGGTTTGTAGGGTTGTCAACTTCCCTCTTAACTACTTTGTTGATTGCAATAATTGGATATTTTTTTGGAGGCAAATAATGGATAAAGTAAAAAAATGTGCTGAAGAACTTAGAAAAGAGCAACTTACAAAAGCTATTAAATATATCGGTGAATTAATGAAAGATGGAGAGTATGGGACTGTAGAGCTTACTATAAGAAATGGAGTAATAACTAATAGTGCTATTAAAAAAACTGATACAGAATGGTGCTGAAAAGACAGGTAGCAGTTAGTAATTAGCAGGTAACAATTGAAAAGATAGTTAAGAGTGAATAATTAATAATTGAGGAAGGGGAAAGTATGGCAGTTAAAACTACTAAAAAACAATATAGTAAGCTAAAAGACGAAATACTTTCATTACTTGAAGAAGTAAGCTTATTCGATGACAATTCGAAAGAAGCTCAAAAGGGAAGAGTCGAAAAAGCAAAACAAGATTTTTTTTACTTCTTTAGTACATATTTCCCTCATTATACAGAAGAGGAAACACCTGATTTTCATAAGGAATTGATTAAAGAAATAGAAAAAAATCAAGAGATTATTCCAGTTGCTGCACCAAGAGGATTTGCTAAAAGTACAATAGTTACTTTTGCCTATGTTATGTGGGAAATAGTTAAAGGACATGAAGGAATTATTCCAGTCATTATGGATACAAAAGACCAAGCTGAAGAACAAACAGGTAGAATCAAAATAGAATTGGAAAATAATCCTAGAATTACTAATGACTTTGGGAAATTTAAAATAAATGGTAGTGATGATGAGTTCTTTATTGAAAGTAAATTGAAAATAAAAGCATTAGGTTCTGGACAAAAACCAAGGGGACTTAAATATAATCAGCACAGACCCAAATTAGTAATATGTGATGATTTAGAAAATGATGAAGCTGTAGAAAATCCAGCGAGAAGAAAAAAACTTCTTAATTGGTTTTTGAGAGCCTTATATCCTGCACTACATCCAAAAGATGGAAAAATATTTATTATAGGAACAATTTTACATTTTGATAGTTTATTAAAAAATTTAATAGATAGTCATAATGGTAAGATTTTTAAGGCAATTGATAAAGATGGCAAAAGTCTTTGGGAAGATAGATTTCCTATTAATCAACTTATGAAAATAAGAGAAAACATAGGAGAACAGGCATTTCAACAAGAGTATATGAATAATCCTCTTGATGCTGAAAATCAAGACTTTAAACTTGAAGAGTTGCATTTTTATGAAGACATAAACGAAAAAATAGTTTCAAAAGTTGGATATATCGACCCTAGTTTGGGAAAGAGTAAAAAAGCCGATTATCCTGCAATAGTCATAGGATATAGAGGAGAGAGTGGAACTATCTATGTAGAAGATGCAATAATGAGAAAAGTAAAAATTGATACAACAGTTAGTAATATATTTGGCATTTATGAAAGACACAACCTTGATTATATGGGTGTAGAATTTGTAGCTTTTCAAGAAGTTTTAAAAAATTGGATAGATGACAAGAGTAAGTCATTAGGAAAATATCTTTCTATCAAAGGATATAGTCCAAGATGTTCAAAGGACACGAGAATAAAGAGTCTTGTACCACTTACACAAAATGGAACTATTAAGTTTAAAGCTAAAAAAACTCTTGGAGGTTTTAAAGCCAATAATGACATGACTATATTGATTGAACAGTTTATAAATTATCCTAAAAATCATGATGATGGGGTAGATGCAGTTCATGGGTTGCTTATGATGATAAAAAAGAAAAATTCTGATGTTATAGCGGAAGAAAAGACAAGTGGTATACATAAAATATTAGGGAAAATGAGAAGCTTTAGGGGGGCATAATGGGGTTATTTGATTATTTTAAGAAAGATAAATCAACAAAAAAAGAAGATATGCAAAAGCAAATAGCCACTAATTATTCGAAATGGCAATCTGAAATATATGGTCTTTTCTCTAAAGTAGATGAAACTGCAGAAACTGCTCTTGAAATGTTAGCTATGAAGGTAGCTAAAAAAATTGGAGTATATCAACATTCTGATGAAAAAATAAAGGAATTAGTTGAGAGAAATATAGAAAAGATACAAGGTTCATTATCTTTTGTAGTTAAAGATTTGGTAGAAGAAAGTTTTATGAAGGGATTTGCAGGGGCTGAAATAGTCTGGGAAATAGTAGGGAATGAATTAAGAACAAAAAAAATAATAGTTCTTGATAGTAGTGAATGCGACTATAGTTTTACTACAGAAGATTTTAAGTTTAATGGGGTGTTAATCCCAAAGGAAAAGCTTATATTTTATAATCGGAAAAAAGCTAAAGCTAAAAAAATTAACAAATTATTAGATGTAAAAGAACTACTTTTTCAAATGTGGTGTCAATATATTGAAGGATTTATAACTCCAGTAATGCATGGTAAAACAGATAATGATGTTGAAAAACTAAATGAAAAATTGAAGGATATATTTTTTAAAACCTCTATTGTTACTGATAAAGATACAGATATTTTAACTATTAAGCTTGATAGCGGAGGAAGTGCAGAGATTCAGTCTGCAATGGAATATATAGATAAGTTAATTTATAGAGTATTCTTTCTGGGAGGGAATTTCTCTCAAGGAGAAAAATCAGGAACTACTGCAAATGCTGGAGTAAATGAAACTATTTTAGAAGATGTTACTGATTGGCTTGCTGAAGAAGTAAGAGAAGCTCTCCTGGAGAACTGGATAAGAAAAATTATACAGTATAACGTAGGAGAAATAGATGATTATGGAGCTTTTGAAAATCCTACAAATCGTGATACTGAAATGTTAGCAAGGCTAGCTACAGCACTTAAAACTATTGCAGATATGGGAGTAATTACTATTAATGATTTTGATAAAATTAGAGAAATGTTTGGATTTGAAAAGCTTGAAGAGGATGTGAATATTGATGAAAAGAATGTAGATAATAGCATAAAAGAGCTGATAAATAATGATGAGAACAATTGAATATGTTAAAAAACAAGATGAATTAATAAAAAAATATATACTTAAAGCTTCAAGAACTACTACAAAAAAAGCATTAGCTAGAACTTTTAAAGATTTTTTTATAGAAGCAACAGTTTTAGGTATAGCAAGTAGTGAAACTGATATTGAACTTTTAGGTAAAAAACATCTTTCAGAGAGGGCTTCGAAAAGCTTTCGAATAGTTCTCAGTGACGTAAAAAAAACAAAAAGTATAACAGATAGAGCAAGTGAATTTTGGGATAAATACTCTTTAAAACTCGCAGGGGAATTTGAAGATTATAGACTTCGTGAAGTAGAAAAGATGTTTAGGGATAAGATAAAAGAAGGTGGCTGGACTAGGAAAGAACTGCTAAAAGAGGTAGAAGAAAAACTTCAAATCAAAAGCAAAGTTAGACTAGATATGATAGTTACTACTGAAATGACTAAATGTTTTAACTACGCAAGAGTTGAAAATGCAAAGGAAAATGCCAAAAATGGTGGAATAGTAAGGGCATTAAAATTTAATGCTGTAATGGATATTCATACAAGTCCAACTTGTCAGAGTAGAAACGGACTTGTTCTTGCAATAGATGATCCGAGAATAGGAAGTAATACACCGCCACTTCATGTAAGATGTAGGTCAATTTGGACTTATGTGGACAAATGGGATTGGGAAGAACTGTATAATGGTAGAAGTTCTCTTGAGTGGGATAATAGAGAAAGTATATCTAAAATTCAACCAGATAACACATGGGGAAATGCATTTGCATATGGTGGAGAGAAAGAAACGGCATCATTTATAAAGTTTGATACTGAGAAAGATGCTAAACAATGGTTTAAAAAAAATGGAATAGAAATAGAAACAGGAAATAGGCTTGATATAGTTAATGAACTAGGAACTATAAGGGAAAGTTTGGGTGATTATTTTCCACCAAGTATAAAAATTGAAAAAGAGATATTTGAAAAATATAATGGATTAAAAGAACCAGCTTTATTCTTTAAGAATTCAATTTACATTAATCCTTTAATAGAGATTAAAAACTGGGAAAAAATATCTGAAGAACAGTTTAAAAAGGGATATTGGGCTTCATCAGATAAAAAGAGTATAATTGCACATGAAATAGGGCATTATTTACATAAAAAGAAAGACCCTTCAAATTATCTGGCAATCAGAAATTATATTCCAACAGATGAGGAATTAGATACTATGGGAAAAATAAGTATATATTCTCAAGAAAATCCAATTGAATTTGTAGCAGAAGTTTATGCGTTGCTTTTATTAGGAGAAAAAGATAAAATAACTAATGAAATATTAATGCTGTTTTATCAATTTGGAGGTAGACTATTGTGATATATGAACTCGTTGGATTAGATAGATGTAAAACTTGTAAGCATTACATCAAAGGATTAAGATGTGAAGCGTACAGAACCATTCCGCATAGTATTTTAATGGGTAAAAACGACCACTCGAAACCTTTAGCAGAACATACAGAAACATACTATGAAGAAGACTATAATTACCCTAGCGATAATGATATAGTTTATGATGCTAAAGAGTAATTGCTATTTATAACAAATAAATTGTTAAGACTCTCTAAAATCGATTTTAACGCATTTGACATACTAACTCTAGCATTTTATCCTTGAAATGGTTTAAATGATTTTCGAAATAGTTTCGAACAGAATTTTGGTGTCATAAAGCAAAGTTTACAAATTAAAAATATATATAATCAGTATCGGAAGAACCGACCTGAGAAAAGTTGTAAAAAACTATTTCTTTGGTCGGTTTTTTTTATAAAAAAAATTGGAGGTGTACTATGAAAAAACTAGGTCAATTTTTAAAAGGTCACGGCTTAAATATTTTGGGGAATATTGCTACTGGTAATGTGGGTGGAGCAATTAATGAAGTAATGGAAGGTATCGGAATAAAAAAAGGTGCTTCTGAAGATGAGATTTTAGCAGAACTTGCTAAGGATAAAGAATATATTTTAAAGCTTAAAGACATGGAAATGCAACATGAAAGAGAAAAATATAAGCTTGAAAATGAAAGAATACAGACAGAATATACGCAAAAATTAGAAATGACAAAAGCAGAACTTGAAGAATCTAAAGCAATTATTGCGGATAAGGACTCTGCAAGAACTAGAGAAGAAAAGATGGTTGAAAGCGATAAAGCAACTTGGCTTAATAAAAATATATCTTCAATACTAGCTTTAGTATTTGTAGTTTTCTATCTTGGATTAGTGACTTATTCAACAATTAAAAAAATAGAAATAAAATATCTAACAGATGCTTCAACAATGATAATGTTAGTTCTTAGTTATTATTTTGGAGCGATGAATGATAAAAGAGGAGGAAAATAAATGGCAAATGTGGCATCAGCATTAGAAAGAACCCTTGGTCACGAAGGTGGTTATGTAAATAATCCAGCAGACAAAGGAGGCGAAACTATATGGGGAATTACAAAAGCAACAGCAGAGGCAAATCAATACAAAGGATCTATGAAAGATATGCCTTTGGCATTTGCAAAAGCAATTTACAAGAAAGAGTATTGGGATAAATTAAAGCTTGATGAAGTAAATAATCAAGTTATAGCTGAAATTGCTTTTGATATCGGAGTAAATGCAGGAATAGGAATAGCCTCAAAAAAATTACAAGAAATGATTAACTTCATGACTACAAATAATATTGATGTAGATGGAAAAATTGGACCTGAAACAATTAAAAGGCTTAATGAAATTGATACAAAATCTGAAAATGAAAGAGCAGTCTTGTTGCTATCAACATTACAAGGAGAACATTATCTTGAATGTATGAGAAATAGAGAAGCAAATGAAACTTTTTCTCTTGGTTGGCTTAGAAGAATGCAAAGTAATATTGAAAGGTCAAAATTATGAGAATCCTAGTTCATAATAAAAAAATAAAATTATCTGAAGGTAACAGGTTCACATATAACCTGTTGCCTATTGGAAAATTCTTTGATGTAAGATACAACTGGTTAGATTTTTCAGTTGAAAGACTTACTGCAATAGCAGATAGGTTCAATGCAGGAATTCCTGCTTATGAAATATTCACAAACAAAGATCATTGGGATGATAGTAAAGTAGCTTCTATAGATAAAGTATATTTCATTGAAAATGAAGGACTATATATCGAAGGATTAATTTTGGATGAAGAAACTTTTGGAAAATTTGACTATATGAGTGTTGAACTTGAGCCGTATATTGACAAAATAAACGGAGGAGAGCCTCAAGAGACTTTAATGGGTGCAGCACTTACAAATAGACCTGCAAACCCTTTTGTACAAAAGATAAAATTATCAGAAACTTCTGAGTTTGAAATAATAACTCAAACTAAAGAAGAACAAGAAAAAGAAAAAAATGAGGAGGAAACACCAATGACAGCAGAGGAAAAAAAAGAGTTTGAAGTAATTAAAGCCGAAAAGGAAAGACTAGAAAAAGAAAATGCTAGAGTTATGGCTGACCAAATAAAATTGTCAGAAAAAAGCAAATCTGAAAAATTAGAAAAACAAAAAGAAATTTGGCTAGCTGAAGGGATTGCCCCATCAACAATAGCAATAGCTGAAAAGTTTATGAAAGGTCAAGTAAAAGAAGGCGCTATACATTTATCAGAAGGAAATTCAGTAGATTTAGTAGATGCCTTTGCTGAAGTATTTAAAGGTTTTGAAAAAATAGAGTTATCTGAAATAGGTAAAGGAAAAAATAGCAAAGAAGAAAAGGACTTAGCTGACATAGCAAAAGGTCTTAAAAAATAGGAGGAACTCACGTGGATAAATATTTAATAGCAAGTTTACTAGTAATTTTAGCTAATCAAGCAGCAGTGGAAACAAAACAACTTTTCTTACAAAATAGATTTGGATTATATGACCCGATTAATCACATTGTAAGAGTAGAGCATAACTTTAAAGTGAGATTAAGAAATGAAGCAAGCAATAAAGAACCTCTTCCAGTTGGAGCAACAAATGCTGGAAATAATAATGCATATTTAGGGTATGAAGAAATTCCTGTAATAGCTCCAAGATTTAGAGAAAAAAAGCCAATATATCCATCTGAAATTTTAGCAGCAGTAAGTGGTGGAGATAAGACAAATTCTGAAGAAATAATGAGACTGATTAAAGGTGAAATGAATGATTTATTTGAAATCCCTAATTTCTCTCATGAAGTAATGGTAGCAAGATGTCTACAAAACGCTACATTAAAATATAGTGTTTTGGAAGGAACTTCAACAAATGAAAAAACAATAGATTTAAAATCACCAACAGGAAATATTGTTACTTATGCAGCAGAACCAACTAAAAAAGTTTTAGCTGTAATAAAAGAAGGTCAAAAGAAAATAGGGAAAAGATACAAAGCAGATACATTAATATTAGGTTCAGACATGGTTGATAAGTTCTTTGATGAGGCTGGAACAAAATTAAATACAAGATATATGGAAGGCGTAATGCAAAAACTTAATGGATTAGAAATTGGAGGATATAGATATCATGGTATCTATGATGGAATGGATGTATTTGAATATATTGCTGATTATCAAAAAGGTACTGATACAATTCCATTAATTAATCCAAAAAATATTATAGTTACATCAACTCAAATGAAATGGAAAAAATATTTTGGAGCTGTATTAGATTCTGATGCAATTAAAGAAAATCTCCATGTAGGTAAAGCTTATTCAAAATCTTGGGAAGAAAAAGATCCTTCACAATCTTGGCTACTTATCGAAACTGTTTCGATACCTGTTCCTGAAGATGCAAGTGGAATATTCTGCGCAACAATGGCATAGGTGTAAATTATGCTTACAGTAGATGATGTTTTTAGTAATGCAGAAAAAAACTATCTTAACTCTGCATATTCACCCAAAACGGTAGAGGATTATCTACCGAATTGGGAGGCTGAAGGACTTGTATATTTGGGTAACTGGATTGATTTAGCATCTGAATCTGATGAATCGAAAAAATCATTATTAAAGCTTTTTATACCATATAAGGCGTTTAAAATTCCTCAAATGTTAGCTTATTCGGAGGATTTGAGAGTGAATCTTAATGAAAATCTTAAACAAGTGCAAAAGAGACAACTGAGAGAAAACTCCGGGAACGGGTCGGTAATGGCAAATACTAATCCTCAAAGGTTTGGGAGTAGTTTCTTTGAAAAATACAGATAAGGGCAAATCTTGTATTTGCGCCTACAAAACCTCATGGAGGTATATATGGATATAAATATAAAAGGACTTGATAAATTACAATCTTGGATTGATGAAAAAATCAATAAAGTAAAAAATATGGAAAAGTTAAAAAGTGATATTGCAGTAGCTCTTGATTCAAGTATGATAGAAAATTTTGAAAAAGAACAAACACCTGAAGGTGTAAAATGGGAAAGTTATGCAAAACTTTCTGATTCAACTTTAGAATATAGAGCAAAAAAAGGATTACAAACAAGAATGTTATATAATTATGGTTCCTTATGGCAAACAATGGATACAGAAATTACAGGTTATGGAGTCAAATCGGGAAGTATTAACGGGTTAGTTCCGTATGCTAGGATTCATCAAATGGGTGGAATGGCTGGAAGGGGTAGAAAAGTATATATTCCTGCAAGACCATACATTGGTCTTAATCCAAAACTTGAAAGTAAAATTAAAAAAATTATTGAGGAGCATACATGATTACTATTATTGAAAAAATAGAAAGTATAGTAAAGCAAAAGTTTCTTTTTGGAATCGTTGGATTCTATAGAACTTATGTTCCAAACAGGAATGAAAGTTATGTTATAGAAGTTCAAGGAGGGAATTATAGTTTTTCAACTTTCGAAAAACTTTCGATAGTTCCAACAGTTAAAATATATCTACTTTCAGCAGATATTAATAATGAACTTCATGCAGACAAAAGAGATTTTTATATACAATGCGAAGAACTTATAAAATTATTATTTGCTAATCCAACTCTTGATGAAACTATTACTCAATTTTCAGCAGATGTAAAATATAGTTCAGTGGGTGAATCTAATAATAGCTCGATTAAGAAAGATAAAGATTATAAAGTCTGTGAAATATTAATGAAAATAGAAGAAATGTTATAAAAGGATGGTGGAAAAATGGCTTTAGGAAATAATATTATTGTCCTTGCAGGAATAAGACCTGCAAAGGAAACGGCTCCTGCAGATTGGATTCGTATGTGGGCAAGAAGTTTTTCTTTAAAATCGACTTTTAATAAAGTAGAAGATGAAGCTTTATCAGGAAGTAGAGTATCTGAAGCTGGATTTATTGGTTCAGCAACATATACTGGAGAGATTGGAGAAACTCTTAATAAATCAAGTTTAGCAGTACTAGCTGTTGCTGGATTTAATGTAACATCAGATGTAACAAAAAATTATTATAAATTGGCAAGTGAAGTAACTGGATGGGCTGATTTTATTAAATATCATACAGATACAAAATTAAAAGAGTACTTTGAAAAATCAAGAATTAACTCTATTAAATTTGATATAGCAAATAGGGCTTTTTTAGGTGTTACTTGGGGAGTTGAGTCTCTTACAGGTAGAAGAGAACTGAATGTAGCTAGTTTAACAGAAGTTCCTACAGGATATGTTTCATCTGAAAGAGTAAAATCCCTTGATACAGTTATTAAAGTTAATGGAACTGATAAATCAGGAACTATTCAAAGTATGGGTATCACAATTAATAATAATCTGGACACAGAAAACTTTGGTTTTGGTTCTAAATACAGGCAAGATTTAGATGTAAAAGATAGTTGTTCAATTGAGTATGAAGCAAAACTTATATATGATTCTGCTAATTCAGAATACGATACATACATGACTGCTTGGGAAAATAATACAAGTATAAGTCTTGAGGTAACTTTAGGATCTATTGTTATTAAACTTGCAAACTGTATGTTGAAAGAAGTTTCAGCTCCAGTAAGTAATAAAGGAAAAATAGAATTAAGTATCTCTGGAACTTGTCATAATAGTGGAGTAACAGAAGCAATAATTATAGAAACAACTAAGTAAATCAATTAATAATTAAGAGTTAGTAATTAGGAATTGAGGAAAACCTCATCCCTAACCCTTCTCCTAAAAACAGGAGAAGGGAATAAATAAAAATTTGGAGGGTAAGAAAAATGGAAGATTTAGAATTAAATAGAGATGATGAAGTGATAATAGCAAAAGAAGAAGTAAAAAAAGATTCACTAGAAGCTTTTTTAGAAAATTTAGAAAATGAAATAGATAATGTAACGGATGAAGTAAAAGTTGAAAAAATAGGAAGTCAATTAGCAAAAGTTAGAAGAGGAGAAAACTATTTAGACTTTAAGCTTACAATGTCTTACGGGGATAAACAAAATGCAAAAGCTTTAAATAAAGCAGACTCTATTCTTTATGATGAAGGCGGAGACAGTAAAATTGAAATGAAGCTTAAAGATAATGACCTTGATATGTTCTTACTTGAAAAACAAATTGTAGACAGTAATCTAGGAAAACTAAATAGAATAGCTATTTCAGAAAATGAAACTCATTTAGAATTATTTGAAGCGGCTGTAGAGATAATTAAAATGAAAAATGGATTAGTTCAAACAAAAAAGCAAATAGAGAAGAAGAAAGCCAAAAAAGCTTAATAGAAGATGCTTGTCGTATTTGGGTAAAAAAATTAGAAACAGATGATAAAGAGGTACTCAAAGTATTTAAAGACATAACTCTCGTTATAGGGTTGTGTCTAACTAATATGAACGGGTACCTTGAATTATATCATCTACCTTATTCGGGAGGATTTTTTGAACAAGATGCGAGGCTAATGGAAAAAATTCTTCTCATAATTAATACATATAACAGAATGCTTAGTGAAGAAAAAGAAGACTAAAAGACAATTAAAAGTTAGTAGTTAGGAATTAGTAATTAAAAGACTTCTATTCCTAATTACTAACTAATAATTACTAATTGAATTTAGGGGGTGAAATAATGGATGAACAAATGGCTCTTGAAATAATACTTGATGCTAAAGCTAGAATAACAGAGTTAGAAAAAGCTGGAGTAACTATAAAGGAATTGTCAAAACAATGTGAAATGGCAAAGAAAACTTTTGCTGAATTTGCTAGTCAAATGATACAAAAATCAAAAGAAATAGTAACTAAAGGCTTTGAAAGGATTAAGCAGTCTGCAATTGATTTAGCTAACTCTATTAATAAAACATTCAAAGCTATAGACCAAGGATTTACAAGAATTATTGCTGTTACTTCTCTTATTGGCGGTATGCTCATTGGGTTAGCAAGTGATGCTAACGAAATGAATAATAAGTTCAACGTAGTATTCGGAGAACTTGGGCAAGAGGTTGACAAATGGGCTGACGAGTATGGCAAAGCAATAAACAGAAGTAAAAATACAATTAAAGGAATGCTTACTGAGAATCAAGACCTGTTCGTAGGAATGGGTATGACAAGAGACAAAGCAAAAGAGTTCTCCAAATCAGTTGTTATGCTGACTAACGACCTTGCTTCATTCAATAACTTAGACACTAAAAGAGCAAGTGAATTAATGATGTCGTCTCTTATGGGAGAGAGTCAAGCGGCGAGAAGCTTAGGTGCAAATATCCTTGAAACTCAATTAAATGTTACAGCACTTCAAATGGGATATAAAAAGTATTCTGACAAAATGGATGAAACTACGAAAATGACGATTAGATATAACACTATTCTAAGACAAAATCAGGACGCAATGGGTGATAGTGTTAGAACCGCTTGGGAATGGGCAAATGTAAGCAGAGGGCTTGTTGATAATACTAAAGAACTTGGAGCAGTAATAATGGGCTATTTGCTTCCTGAATTAGCAAATACAGCAGGCGGATGGCTCGAAATTGTTAACAATGTAAAAGATTATGTTGTAAATAATAAGGAAGCTGTATTAGCTCTTTTAAATGTATCTTTAGGTTTTATTGAATTAATAGGAACGATTTGGCTCGTAATTAAAATGTTTACTTTGTTAACAAGTCCTATATTTTTAGGAGTAGCAGCTTTAGGAATTCTCTATGTAGCTTGGCAAACAAATTTTTATGGAATAAGAGATATTATGCAAGAAATTATAGATTTTGTAGAAAAACATCCTTTTCTTAGTGTAATGTTGGGATTAACTGCGATGGCTATTCCTAAATTAATAATAGAATGGGGATTCTCTCTTGTTGGAAAAGCATTTGGAGCATTACTTGCAGCAGAATTGACTGGAGCAGGTTTAGCTGCAGGAAGCACTGCATTAACTACTGCAGGGGCTACTGCAGGAGCTTCTTTAGCTGCACCTATTATTGCAACAGCAATGATTGGAATTGGTTTATGGCTAATGGCTGGTGGTACAGAGAAAGTTGAAAAATATTTGGAAAGTATTAAAA
>RRZU010535299.1_pt1 | contig 15835 bp, 17 predicted proteins | sample 2165561 | NCBI WGS metagenome assembly RRZU01 (sample SAMN10456909, study PRJNA506462) | wastewater metagenome | isolation source: wastewater sludge | place: USA: Moscow, Idaho
ACCAACCGGGTGGGTTCGGTGCCGAGGCCGCGGCCGGTGGCGCCGGCGATCCAGAAACTAAAGCCGCACGACGCGTTGCGCTCATCGAGGTCGGTGAGCAGCACCTCGCCCACCACCGCCCCCGACGACGTCTCAACGATCGCCCACACGTGCCGGACGCTCGCCTTGGCCCAGGTGGCGTAGATCTGCTGCAGCCGCTCGAACGTCCAGGCATCGTCCGATCTCGGCGTGCTGGTGTGCACCGAGCCGGTCAGCACGCTCACCTCGGGGTCGCGCATCAGCGCGTGCAACACCGCGACATCTGCCTCGGACGGCGGCCGTAACACCACCAGTTCGCCCACGATCTGGGGAGTAGCGGCGAAGGTCACCCGCCGATCATCGCAGGCTGGACGGCGCGCGCGGCCCGCCCCACAGGTGTGCGGTCGAGCTCGCCGATCACAGGGTCGAGCTCCCGGAACTCGTTTCTGTCGGAGCCACCTGGCACCATCGTGACTTGCCACGACCAGGAGGTGAGCCCATGAACCGCAAACGCTTCAACCAGCTGCTGGTCAACACGTTTCTGGCGAACCTCACCACGAGCTACCTGTGGTTCGCGCTCACCTTTTGGGTGTACCTCGAAACCCGCTCGGTGCTGGCCACGGCCTTCATCGGCGGCTCGTACATGCTGCTCATCGCGGTGGTCGGGGTGCCGTTCGGCACCTGGGTCGACCGCACCCGCAAGAAACGGGTGATGGTGGTGGCCCAGTTGGTCACCACTGCGGCCTTCGCGCTTGCCGTGAGCCTGTACCTGGTCACTCCGCGCGCCGAGCTGCTGCGCATCGGCGGCTGGCAGTTCGCGCTGTTCGTTGGCATCGTGCTGGTCGGCGCGGTGGTCGAATCGGCTCGCAACATCGCGCTGTCGACCTGCGTCACCCTGCTGATCGACGAAGCCGAACGCGACAAGGTGAACGGCCTGGTCGGCATGGTCGGCGGCCTCAGCTTCGCCGCCACCTCGGTGTTTTCAGGGCTGTCGGTGGGGCAACTCGGCATGACCTGGACGCTGGTGATCGCCCTCGTGCTGAGCGTGGCGTCGTTGCTGCACCTGCTGCCCGTGCAGGTGCCCGAAGCCGAGATCGTGCACACCGACGGGGCGCCGAAGGCGGTCGATTTCGGCGGCGCCTTCCGCGCGATCAGGGCGGTGCCGGGGCTCACCGGCCTGGTGCTCTTCGCCTGCTTCAACAACCTGCTGGGCGGGGTGTTCATGGCGCTGCTCGACCCGTACGGGCTCACCCTGGTGTCGGTCGAGGTGTGGGGACTGCTGTGGGGCGTGCTCAGTTTCGGCTTCATCATCGGGGCCGGCTGGGTCTCTCGAAAAGGGCTCGGCCCGCAGCCGCTGCGGGCGCTGCTGCTGGCCAACCTGGCCATGTGGCTGATCTCGATGGGGTTCACGATTCGCGAGAACATCTGGCTGCTGGCCATCGGCACGCTGGGCTACCTGGCCCTGATTCCGGTGGCCGAGGCGGCCGAACAGACCGTGCTGCAGAAGGTGGTGCCGTTCGAGAAGCAGGGCCGCGTGTTCGGTCTGGCCCAGAGCGTCGAGGTGGCGTCGGCTCCCGTGAGCGCGTTCATCATCGGACCGGTGGCCGAGTTCTGGTTGATTCCCTTCACCAACTCAGACGCCGGACGCGCCCAGTGGGGCTGGCTGCTCGGCGACGGTCAGGCCCGCGGCATCGCCCTGGTGTTTCTGCTCGCCGGCCTGGCCGGCCTGGCGCTGACCCTGTTCGCGTTCACCACCCGCTCGTACCGCTGGTTGAGCGCCCGGTACGCCGAGCCGAGCGATACGCCCGCGGCCGAGCCCGATGACGCCAGCACCACAGCCGGCTGAATCGCAGGGCGCGGTCGGTCGGCCTACGCTGAGCGGGTGATCGAACTGACCGAGCTGTGGAACTTCGACGACCCCGCCGGCTCAGAACAGCGGCTGCGGGCCGCTCAGGTCGAAGCGCCCGAGACCGAGGCGGCCGTGCTGCAGACGCAGGTCGCCCGGGCGCTCGGCCTGCAGGGCCGGTACGCCGAGGCGTTGGCGGTGCTCGACGGCATCGAGTGCACCGACCCCGAGGTAACCGTGCGCAGCCTGTTGGAGCGCGGCCGGGTCTACCGCTCCAGCGGTGACGTGACGGCCGCAGCACCCCTGTTCGAAGCCGCGGTGGCGGCGGCCGACCAGGGCCTGGAGGGTCTCGCCATCGACGCCATGCACATGGTCGCGCTGACCCTAAAGGGCGACGACCAGATCGCCTACACCCGCGGCATTCTCGACCGGGCGCGGGCGTCGCGCGACCCGTCCGCCCGGCGCTGGCTGGCCTCGCTGCTCAACAACCTGGGCATGGCCTACAGCGACCAGGGCGAGTGGCAGTTGGCGTTGCAGACGTTCGAAGAGGCCCTCGCCGAACGACGCACCGGCTCGGACCTCGAGGCCACCTTCGCCGCCCGCTGGATGGTCGCCTGGGCGTTGCGTCACCTGGGCCGCACGGCCGAAGCCCGCGACGCGCAGCTCGCCCTACAGGCCGATCTGGTCGCGGCCGGACGTGAGGACCCCTACGTGCACGAGGAACTCGCGCTGCTGGACCAGGCGTGAGCGGGCCGTCCGGCACTGCGGCGTGCCCCTGCGGCGGGGGCGCCTACGCCGCCTGCTGCGCACCGTTTCTGCGGCGAGAGGCCTGGCCGGCAACGGCCGAACAGTTGATGCGGTCGCGCTACACCGCCTTCGCCCTGGGCGACGCCGAGTACCTGCTGCGCACGTGGCACCCGCGCACCAGGCCCGAGCGGCTCGAGCTCGACGACCGCGACTGGGTCGGTCTCGAGATCACCGACCGGGTGGACGGCGCCGAGCACGACATGATGGGCATCGTCGGGTTCACCGCCCACTGGGTGGCGGGTCGGCAGCCCGGCAGTCAGACCGAACGGTCGGCCTTCGTGCGCAGGGGCGGACGCTGGGTGTACCTGGCCGCGACCCCAGACGCGGAGTAGCGCCCCAGCCGGTCGAGCTTGTCGAGACCTCTCAGCCGAACCATGAGCCCCATGAGCAGGAATGAGAACCGTTCCCATTCCGGGTCAGGGGCTCATGGCTACTCAGATAGCTGACTGCTACTGAGATCTACGCAGCGTTGAGCTATTCAGGTAGCGATGCGGTCTCGACAAGCTCGACCAGCGGTCAGGCGAAGGCGGCCTCGAAGCGGGTGAGTGCCTCGGGTGTTGCCTCGACCGCCTCGAGCGCGAGTTGCACGGCACCCAGAATCGGCGGTGCGGTGAGGGACACCACCTGGGCGCGCGGGGCCACCGACCGCAGCCCTTCGTACACCCGCGCCATCAGCAGGGGCGGCTTGGCCTGCAGAATGCCGCCGCCCAGCACCACCGGAACCTCGCGCTCGAGCAGGTCGAGCCGGCGCAGGCAAGTGCCCGCCATGGTGACGATCTCGGCGGCCAGCCGGTCGACCAGGGCCGTCGCCACCGGGTCGCCGGCCGCGGCCGCGACGAACACCGCCGGGGCGAGTAGCGAGAGTTCGCCGTGGTCGCGCCGTCCGACGTGCAGTTGCTCGGTGAGTTCGACGATGGACGACACCCCGAACTCGGCGCACACCGCCGCCACCAGGGCGGTCGGCTCGCCGCGTCCGTCCTCGGCGCGCGCGGCGTACCAGAGTGCCTCTTGGCCCAACCCGTGACCACCGCCCCAGTCGCCCGAGATGCTGCCCAGCGCGGGGAACCGCACGGTGGCGCCGTCCGCGCGGCGCCCGACGGCGTTGATGCCGGTGCCGCAGACCACGGCCACGGCGTCGGGCTGTTGGGTGCCGGCCCGCAGCAGGGCGAACACGTCGTTGTCGACCAGCAGCAGGCCGGGCCAGCCGAACCGCTGCAGGGCCGCGCGATAGGTCGACACCTCACTGGGCAGGTCGAGCCCCGACAGGTACACGGCCACGGCAAGAGGCGGTGCTTCGCCGCAGACCTCGGTGACCAGGTCGACGACCAGCTTCGCCGAGGCGTCCACGCCGATCAGGTGCGGGCTGGTGGTACCGATGCGGCGCCGGGCGACGATCTCGCCGGCCGGCGTGGCGGCCACGGCGTCGGTCTTCGAACCGCCGCCGTCGATGCCGACCACCACCCCGGTCAGGCCCATGGCAGAAACCTGGCGTTGGCGGCCAGCAGCAGATCGGTCAGCCGCTCGGCGCGGTCGTGCTGCAATACCAGGGGGTGCGCCCGCATGGCCCGCAGCACCCGGTCGCGGCCGCCGTGTACCGCGGCGTCGAGGGCCAGCCGCTCATAGCCGGTGACCGCACCGATCAGGCCGGCGATGTCGTCGGGCAGGGCCGCGACCGGCTCGGCGACGAACGTCGCGCCGTCGAAGCGGGCCGGCACCTCGATCACGTGGTCGTCGGGCAGGAACGGCAGCACGCCGTCGTTGCGCAGGTTGACCACGCGCACGCTGCCGTCGCCGCGCATGGCGGCGATCAGCTCGACCGCGGCCTCGGAGTAGAACGCTCCCCCGCGCCGCTCGAGCGCCTCGGGCTTGGTGTCGACCGAGGGGTCGGCGTACAGGCCGAGCAGTTCGTTCTCGATCGCCTGCACCGCGCTGGCCCTGGACGGCTCGCGCAACTGCTCGGCCAGCACCTCGTCGTGGGCGTAGTAGTAGCGCAGGTAGTACGACGGCACCATGCCCAGCTGGGCCAGCAGGGCCGGGGCCAGTTCGACCTCGTCGGCGAGGTCGTCCAACCGGTCGCCGAGCAGGCCGGGCAGCACGTCGACGCCGTCGACGGTGACGCTGCGTTCCCAGGTGAGGTGGTTGAGCCCGACGTGGCAGAGGCTCACCTGCTCGTGGGGCACGCCCAGCGTGGCGGCGAACCGGCGCTGAAACCCGATCGCCACGTTGCACAGCCCGACCGCGCGATGGCCGGCCTGCAGCAGCGCGCGGGTGACGATGCCGACCGGGTTGGTGAAGTCGATGATCCAGGCGTCGGGGCGGGCGTGCCGCCGCACCACGTCGGCGATCGACAGCATCACCGGCACCGTGCGCAGCGCCTTGGCGAAGCCGCCGGGGCCGGTGGTCTCCTGCCCGATGCAGTGCTCCTGGTGCGGCCAGGTCTCGTCGTCGTTGCGGGTGGCCTGCCCGCCGACCCGCAGCTGCACGAGCACCGCGTCGGCGTCCGACACGCCTGCGACCAAGTCGTTCGTCGCCACCACCGTCGCCGGGTGCCCGGCCCTGGCCAGCATGCGCCGGGCCATGCCGGCGACCAGGCCCAGCCGGTGGGCGTCCGGGTCGACCAGGTGCACCTCGTCGAGCGGCAACACGTCGCGCAGCCGGGCGAACCCGTCGATCAGTTCAGGGGTGTAGGTCGATCCGCCACCCACGATGGCCAGCTTCATCACAGCTCCTCGTCGATCTGTTGCTCCAGCCGCGCCTGCAGGTCGGTCACCAGCAGCGACCGGGCACCCGCCAGCACCGACGCGGTCAGTTCACTGGCCGCCACCCTGGACGGCGCCAGCGACAGTCGCTCGGCGACCAGGCTCGCCAACTCGGCGCCCCCGGCCAGACCGGCCGGCCCGCCCAGCACGATGCGCGGCGGGGCCAGCAGGGCGAGCACCGGCTGCAGCACCACCGCCACCCGATCGGCGAACGCAGCCAGCACCCGGGGGTCGGCGCACAACCGGTCGAGCACGTCGGCCGAGCCGCCCCGGCTGGGGGGCTCACCGGCCAGGGACAGCACGCCCGGGGCGCCGGTCAGGTCGGTGAAGTCGGCCACTCCGGGGTACCGCGCGGCCACCGATGCGGGCACCTCGAGGTAGCCCAGCTCGCCGGCGCCGCCGCCGAAACCGCGATGCAGCACGCCGCCGAGAAACACTCCGGCACCGATGCCGTCGCCCAGCCACAGGTACACGAAGTCGCCGGTGACCGCACCCGCGGCCCGCACGGCCAGCGCGGCCAGGTTGACGTCGTTCTCGATGGTGACGTCGAGGCCGGTGGCGGTGGCGATCAGCGTCCGCGCCCCCTGCAACGGCCATCCGGGCAGCGTGTCGGCGTACGACAATTCGTCCCGCGGCGCGTCCACGGCGGCCTGCACACCGATGGTGACCGCGCTCACCGTGTCGTGCGCCACTCCGGCCGCGGCACACGCGGCGTGGACGGCCGCGGTCACGTCACCGGCCGGTGACCGGTCGAGGCCGGCGGTCGGCACGTCGACCACCGGATGCTGGCCGTCGGTCGGATCGACCAGCACCGCCTGCAGCCGGTCGGCCAGAATGCTCACCGCCACGCCGGTGAGGGTGTCGCGGCGCACCCCGTAGGCCACGGCGTTCGGCCCCCGCGAACCGGTGATCTCGCCCACAGGGCCGATCAGGCCGACGCGTTCGAGCCGGGCGATCATCTGGCCCGCGGTCGGCTTCGACAGCCCCGACAGCTCGCCCAACTGGGTGCGGCTGAGCGGGCCGTGTTCGAGCAGCAGCCGGAAGGCCGTCCGGTCGTTCTGGGCGCGCAGCCAGGTGGGGGTGCCCTTCATCGCGGCCGTCCGGCGTGTTCGGCGCGCACCTCGTCGCGCAGCCGTCCGAGTCGTTCGGGGTCGGCGGCGGCTTCGCGCAGCGAGGCGTCCGTCGAGTAGGCGTAGCTCTCGCCGATCATCGGCGTGAGCGGGTCGGCGCTGAGTTGGTTGAAGAAGAACAGCGGTTCATAGATCGGCCCGTAGGTGCCGAACAGGGTGGTGTCGACGTGGAAGGGGTTGAAGTCGGGGGGGGTCGGCGTGGTGCTGCAGGCCGAGACCCGCAGCGGACGAGCCGCCACGGCTCGAGCCGACGAGCCGCCGGCAGAGGGGCTGGGGGTGCTGGGTGCCGAACACCCGGCGAAGGTGAGTGCGAGTGCGGCTGCCCCCGCTGCAATGGCCTGGTATGCCTTCATCGTGCGACTCCCGGTGAGCTGACGCCGGCCTCGGTGCCAGTGAACTCACACTAACCGTAAAGAAAGTAATCGGAAAGGTTGTTTCTGGTTACGGTCTGGTCTAATTCGCGGGGCTGGTGGCGTCCGGAGTCACGGTGCGCGAACGGCCGACACTCACCCGTGACCGCCGTCGCTCGTGGAATGACGACCGATTCTGAGAGGTTTCGCCTCACTCAGCGGGCACAGGGCCCACATCGGTCGTCATTTCACGAAGCCGGACGACCTCGCCCGGCTCTGTCGGTACCGCAACGTGCGGCACCGCGCGAACGGTCAGCCACAGACCCAGCGACAGCTCCCACAGGGCGATCGGCAGGGCGGCCAGTCCGCCGAGCAGCGACACCTGGTCGAGCGCGCCCAGCAGTTCGGCGAGAGCCGCACCCAGCAGCAGCGGGGCGCCGACCAACCCCACCAGCGGGATGGCTCGCGGCACCAGTCGGGCCTTCAGCAACACCGGTGCGAGCAGCAGGGCATTCACCGCGGGCAGGGTGCCGGGACCGATCAGAAAGGCCCAGTCGTGCACAGCGACCAAGGCCTGCGCGCCCGGCGTGGCCGGCCCGCCGATGGACGCCACCGCGAGCATGCTCACCACGCCCAGCACGATCGTTGCGGCCTCCAGCGTGCGCGAGCCGACGAACCCGAGAATCAGCGCGGGTTGATACCGGCGGGTGATCGGGTACAGCGCCACCGCGGTGCCCAGGCAGGCCAGCGCCAGCACCACCTCGAGCGCGGCCGCCCAGCGCAGCGAATCGACGCCGGCACCGGTCTGCAGATACGGCCGCTTCAGCGCCAACGCGGGTATCGAGGTGACGAACGTCACGAGGTAGAGCACGCCGGCGACGCGGGCGAGGGTTCGAGCGGTCATGACAATCTCCTGGTGTACGGTGTACACCTGACCATAGGTGTACGTTGTACACCATGTCAACCGAGGTGCGCCCACCGCTCCACCGCGAGCGGGTCGTCCGGGCCGCGATCGACCTGGCCGATGCCGAGGGACTCGCCACCTTGAGCATGCGCAACCTGGCCGCCACCCTGGGCGTGGTGCCCATGGCGCTCTACAAACACGTCGCCGACAAGCAGGATCTGGTCACCGGCATGATCGACGCGGTGGTGGCCGGCTACCCGACACCAACTGAGGAGGGCTGGCGTGACCGCATGCGTCAACGCGTACTCGGGGCACGCGACGCCCTGCTGGCGCACCCGTGGCTGCGGGGGGCGATCGAAACCAGCAACCGGCGCACCCCCGTCGTGCTGGGCCACCTCGACGCCCTGGCGGGTGAGTTCTTCGCGGCGGGATTCTCGGCCGACCTCACCCACCACGCGATGCACGTGCTCGGGCATCGCGTGTGGGGGTTCAGCCCCGAGGCGTTCGACGACAGCGGGTCGCCGCCATCGCCGTCCGAGGCCGCCGATCCAACCGCCCTGGCCGACCGGTTTCCGCACATCATGGCCATCACCCGCGACTCCATGGCGCGCACCGACGGCGCGGGCTGCGACAGTGACCGCGAGTTCGCGTTCGCGCTCGACCTGCTGCTGGACGCGTTCGAGCGGCTGCACGCCGCCGGCTGGCAGTCGCGCGCACCCGAGGGCACGACGGGGTGATCCACATCGGGCACCGGTAGCGGCGTACGAAGTGGACGAACCCTGATGGCTCTAGCGCGGCTAAACTCTTCGGTCTGCGATCGATGGAGGCCTGCACATGTCCAACGGAGTCATCTACGGCGCCCTGATCGGCGCTGTGATCGGGCTGGTGGTGCTGCTGATGACCACCATGGGAAAGTCGAGTCGCGACACGGCGGTGGTACAGGGCCCCACCGATCAGGTGCTGGCCACGGTGCGCGGTTGGGCGGCGGCCAACGGTTACCACGAGTCGAACGAGGGCGGCACGCTGGTGTTCAAGCACGGCACGGGCGTTCTCACCGCAGTCACCATGATGACCCTGACCCAGGTGCCGTACGGGCACCAACTGCAGGCCTGGATCGTGATGAACGCCCTGGTGGCCAAGCGCGATCTTGCCCTCAGCGACCCCAGCTTCGTGGGCGGCATTCCCCGCAAGTCGCAGCGCGACAAGTTCAATCAACTGCTCGCCGCGCTGGGCCACCCGCCCGTCGGCGACCACACCCGCCGGCAACTCGCCTAGTGGAGCACGACGGTTAGGAAAGCGCTGACCTGGCCCTTCCGCTGGTTGAGCGTGTCGAAACCCCTAACCACAAGGGGTCTCGACAAGTTCGACCGACGGTTCAACGGCGGTCTCGACACGCTCGACCGGCGTACGCAAGATGGCGTCCATCTTCTTACCCTTGGCCAACTCGTCGATCAGCTTGTCGAGGTAGCGCACCTTCTGCATCAGCGGGTCGTCGATCTCTTCGACCCGGTGCCCGCAGATGACGCCCTTGATCAGCGACGCGTTCGGGTTGACCGCCGGCGCCTGATCGAAGAACGTCTGCACGTCGGTTTCGTCGGCCAGCACCCTCGCGAGCCCGTCGTGGTCATAGCCGGTGAGCCAACCGATCACCTGGTCGACCTCGGCCTTGGTGCGGCCCTTGCGTTCGGCCTTGGTGACGTAGAGCGGGTAGATGCTGGCGAAGCTGGTGGTGAAGATGCGGTGCGCCATTCCGCGACCCTACTCGTACCTTCGCCGGCGTTGCCCTACCAGTCCGTGCCCTGACAGCCGGACGCACCCGGCGCCTCGATCTGCAGCGTGGCGTGGGCGATCGAGAACCGCTCCCGCAGCGTGGCGCTGGCCGCGACGAGCACCTCGCCCGGTACCGCCGTGGCACCGGTGACGATGTGAGCGGTCGCCACGTCCATGCCCGAGGTGAGCCGCCACACATGCAGATCGTGCACCTCGGCGACCCCCTCGACGGCGAGCAGCGCCCGGGTGAGTTCGGCCGGCTCCTTACCCTGCGGAGCGTGCTGACCGAGCACCCCCAGCACCTCGCGACCCAGCATCACCGCCCGCACCACGACGAACGCCGCGATGGCGAGCGCGATCACCGTGTCCCACCACGCGTTGCCGGTCCACCCCACCAGCAGCGCCGCGGCGATCACGCCGATCGAACCGAGCGAATCGGCGATCACCTCGAGGTAGGCGCCCTTCACGTTCAAGCTCTCGGACGCCCCGGCACGCAGCAACACCAGGCACACCACGTTGACCACGAGGCCGATCACACCGACCACCAGCATCACGCCCGAGGCCAACTCGGGCGCCTGCCCGATGCGGCCGATCGACTCGACCGCGATGTATACCCCGACCGCGATCATCAGCAGCACCGCCAGCCCAGAGGCGAACACCTCGGCGCGGTACGAGCCGAAGGTGCGGCGTCCTGTGGTGTCCTTACGAGTGGCGATTCGGGTGGCTACCAGCGCGGCCCCCAGCGTGGTGACGTCGGCGGCCATGTGGCCGGCGTCCGACAGCAGGGCCAGCGAGCCGGACGCCCACGCGGCGACCAGTTCGACCACGAAGAACGCCGCGACCAGGCCGAATGCGACGGCCAGGCGCCAGCGATGCCGTCCGGTCGCCCCGGCGTGGTGGTCGTGGGAGTGGCTCATGGCCGCGACGATTCGAAAGCATCGGGCGGATCGATCAGGCCGATGGTCCACACGCTTGCCGGCCCACCCGCCGCATCGGGGCCGTTCTCGAACTGCGCCGGCACGTGGTGGGTGATGTGCTCGCGCGTCACGTCGAGCAGCAGGCGCACGTGGGCGTCCGACAGTCGGTAGAAGATGTTGCGGCCCTCGCGGCGTCCGATCACCACACCTGAGGCGCGCAGCAGGCGCAGGGCCTGCGAAACGGTGGCCTCGGCGGTCCCCGTGGCGGCCGCGAGGTCGCACACGCAGAGTTCGCCCGCCTCAAGCAGGGCGTAGAGCAGTCTGGTTCGGGTGGGGTCGCCCAGCAGTTTGAACACCGCGCTCACCCGCGCGATCTCGTTCGCGTCCGGCGCGTTCGCACTGGCCAGTCGCACCTTGTCGGGGTGCACCGCGGTGTCGGCACAGCCGTCAAACGCCTCGACGGGGTTCATACCTGGCCTCTCATCTGATCATCTGCTCAGATGTTAGCAACGATGTCGTCGCGGGTGACCACCCACGAGAGGCGATGAAGTCGCTTCGACGAAAGGCGACCCCGACTGTCGACAGCACGCCGAGACCATGGCGTGTCGCGGCCAAGAGCGGCCGGCATGCGGTGACCCGAGTCGTCCGGCGCCAACCCGGTCCGGCCGGCGGCGAAGCGTGACACCGACCCACTTCGATAGACTCCTTGACCGGTGCGCCGGGAAGTCTGGTCGGCATGGGGCCACTCGTCACACTTGATGGGATGCCGTTCCAAGCGAGCGGAGAACAATGACTCAGAGCACCACCGACGCCTCATTCGGCTCACGGCTGCGCAGTTTCGTCACCGGTGAGAGCACCGGCGGCATGCTGCTGCTGGGTGCGGCGCTGGTCGGTTTCGTGCTGGCCAACTCGCCCGCCGGCGATTGGTTCATGGGGTTGGCCGAAACCCGCGTGGGGCCGTCCGCACTACACCTTGATCTGCCCCTCGCCACGTGGGCCGCGGACGGGCTGCTGGCCGTGTGCTTCTTCGTGGTGGGCGTCGAGCTCAAGCACGAACTGGTGGTGGGCAGCCTGCGCAACTTCAAGGAGGCTGCCGTCCCGGTGGTGGCCGCGGTGGGCGGCATGGTGCTGCCGGCAGCCATCTATGTGTCGATCGTGGTGCCGATGGGCGACGCGTCGTCACTGAAGGGCTGGGCGGTGCCGACCGCCACCGATATCGCCTTCGCGCTCGCCGTGCTGGCGGTGTTCGGACGCGGCCTGCCCCGTGCGCTGCGTACGTTTCTGCTCACCCTCGCCGTGGTCGACGACCTGCTGGCCATCATCGTGATCGCGGTGTTCTACACCGAAGAGATCCATCTGCCGGCGCTGGCCGGTGCGGCCCTGGCCATCGCTGCCTTCGGCTGGGCTGCGAAAGCCAAGTCGTTGCGGTGGTGGGTGCTGTTGCCGGTGGCCCTGATCACCTGGATTCTGATGCACGAGAGCGGGGTGCACGCCACGATCGCGGGAGTGGCGCTCGGGCTGACCGTGCCGGCCGTTCCGCAGGGCACGAGGCCGAGCCGCACCCATCACTTCGAAAAGCTGACCCGACCCTGGTCGGCAGGCATCGCGCTGCCGGTGTTCGCCTTCTTCGCAGCGGGCGTGCCGGTGATCGGCAGCAGCGGCGAGGGCCTGGAATGGTCGGTGTTCGCGGGCGTGATCGTCGGGTTGGTGGTGGGCAAACTGATCGGTGTGCTCGGCGCCACAGCGCTGGTCACCCGGTTCACCCCGCTGCGGCTGCCCGACTCGATCGGCCTGCGCGACCTGCTGCCGGTCGGCTTCTTGTGCGGCATCGGCTTCACCGTCTCGCTGCTGATCACCGAGCTGTCGTTCGACGACCACCAGCACGCCGTCGCGGCCAAACTCGGCGTGCTACTGGCCAGCGTGCTGGCCGCGGCCCTCGGCGCGGGCACGCTGCGCTGGGACGCCCGCCAGGCCCGCACCGACGACATGAACGCCGACGGCCGTCCTGATCTGGACCATCGGCAGATCGGCGACGAAGACGACTGAGCGGGCGCCGAGTCTCAGCGTAAGGGGTCAGCGGCCGACGGCTCGGCGCAGCTGGTCGATGAAAGTGGTCGATCCGCGATCGGGTGAACGGTAATCGGAACCGTCCCCATTACCGTTCAGCTGGGCTCGGAGCCCTCAGCAACGCCATCAACTGCTCCAGATGGGTCGCCATGTCGACGCTCTCGTCGGCCAGCCAGGCCAACTGATGCCCTCGATCTCGGACGTGCTCAGCCACCAGGTCGAGGTCGAGCCCGTCGCGCAACCGTCCGGCCTCACGCTCGCGCTCGAGTCAGTTCGTGGACGGCGGACACGTCGAGCTGAGCTGCGCTGGCTGAGCGTGTCGAAACCTGGGGAAGCGCTGATTCTCGCTGGTCGAGCTTGACCGAACCCGAGGTCAGCCTTCGATCGGGTAGTCCACGTACGCCAACCGACGGCCGTCCGGGGCCCAACTGGCCACGTTGATGGTGCCCTGCCCGCCGAACAGGCTGATCAGGTCGCGCACAGTGCCGTCGGCCTCGATCAGCCGCAGCAGCACGGGCAGATCGGCCGGGTGGCCCAGCGTGCCCGGCGGAAAGCTGACGAAGGCGATGCGGCTGCCGTCGGGCGAGGGGTGCGGAAACCAGTTCACCCGTTCGTCGTCGGTGAGTTGTTGCACGTTCGAGCCGTCGATGGCCATGCGAAACAGTTGCGCGTGGCCGGGCGTGGACGATCCGCGTTCTGAGTTGAAGTAGATCCACGCGCCGTCGGGGCTGTACTCGGAGCCGTCGTCGGGGTACCGGTCGTCGGTCAACTGCACATCGATGCCGCCGGCGGCGGGAATCGTCCACACGTTGGTGAGCACCGAACCGTCCGGCTCGATCTGCAGCCCGATGTAAGCCAGCGTCTGCCCGTCGGGCGACACTCCATGCAGAAAGTGCATGAAGTGGTCGCCCCGGTCGTTGCTCACCCGGCGCGATTCGCCCGTGGCCAGCACCACCTCGTACAGGTGCCCGTCGAACGCCGACACGAACACCGACGAACCATCAGGGCTGAGCACGTGGTCGTTGTTGATGCCGGGCACGTCGCCCAGCCCGACCGGCACCAGGCCACCGCCGGACGGCGCCACCCGGAACAGTCCTCCGTCGCCGTTCACCAGCAGCCAGGCACCGTCGGGGGTCCAGTTGGGCGCCTCGAACAACAGCGAACCCGACTCGGCGATCACCACGTCCTCACCCGAATCGACGTGCAGCACGTGCAACCGTGACCGCTGCCCGGTGGCCAACTGCCGGGCGCCCTGGCGAATGGTCATGCCCCTGCCCCCAAGGTGGCCTCGTGGGGATCCCAACCTTCGGGTAGCAGCGGCACCCGCGCGGTGCTGCTGGCCAACCGGACGGTCTGCCCGCTCGCGATCGACTCTTCGCGCGAGGCCATCACGTCGAGCACGTGGTAGCCCAGGTCACCCGACGCGATCGGCTCACCCCCGCCGCGAATGCAGCGGGCCAGGTCGAGCGCGCCCGCGCCGCGGCCGTAGGTCTCGTCGGGCACGGGCACGCCGAGCCATTCGGTTTCGCTCTGCACGGTGGCCAAGGTGACCGGACGGGTGAGCCGCACCGACCCGGCGAACAGGTTGGGGTCGGGCACGAGCATCGTTGCCTCGGTGCCGGTGATCTCGACGTACCCCGTGCGCGCCATCGGCGAATCGAAGCTGAACAGGGTCTGGGCGACCTGGCCGCCGGTGAATGAGGCGACGGCCTGCACAAGGGTCGGCGCCTCCACGGCGAACTCGGTGCCGGCTCGGTCGCCGGCCTGCACGATGCGGGTCTCGCGGCTCTTGGTGCCCACGGCCGCCACGGTGGCGTACGAGCCGAACAGATGCGCCAGCGCGGTCAGGTAGTACGGGCCGATGTCGAACAACGGCCCCGCACCCTGGGCGAACAAGAACTCGGGGGTCGGGTGAAACAGGTCCGGCCCCGGGTACTGAAACACCGTCTGGGCCGACAGCGGCACGCCGATGTCGCCGCGCTCGATGGCCCGGCGGGCGGATTGAAAGCCGGGGCCGAGCAGGGTGTCGGGCGCCACACCGACCAGCACCCCGGCGCGGGCGGCGTCGTCCAGCACTTGGCGGGCGGACTCGCGGGTGATGCCGAGCGGCTTTTCAGACCAGACGTGCTTGCCCGCCGCGATCGCGGCCGACGACACCTGCGCGTGCGCGGCGGGAATGGTCAGGTTCACCACCAGCTCGATGTCGGGGTGGCCCAGCACGTCGTCGGCGCCGCCCCAGGCCGGCACGCCGTGCTTCTCGGCCTGCGCCTGCGCCCGCGGCACGTCGCGATCGCTCACCATCAGCACCTCGACGTCGGGAAAGCTGGTCAGGTTGTCGAGGTAGGTGTCGCTGATCATGCCGGCGCCGATCAGCCCCACCCCGACCCGGCCCGTGCGTGGTGTCTGGTTGGTCATTCGCCCACTCCTTCGTTGCGAGGTTCGGATTCGTTGCTCTGTTCGGCGTCGTTCGCCAGTTCGCGCACGGCCGCCACTGCCAGCGCGTGGTCTTCGGACGATTCGAGACCCGAGACCGCCAGCACGCCGACCACCGCTCCCCCGACGGTGATCGGCACCGCCCCGCCGGCGGGAAAGTACTTGTCGACCGGCAGCGCGAACGCCGTCAGAAACGCCATCGGGTCACCGTCGTCGCCCACGTAGCGCCGCCACACCTCGAGCGACGGCAGCCCGAAGTGCCACGCGATGCGTCCCTTGCGGCTGGCCCACCGATCGTTGTCGGCGCTGCTGCCGGGCAGAGCGGCGTGAAACACCTGCTGCGCGCCCAGCCGAACGTCGATCGCCACCGGCAGGGTGCATCTGCGGCACGCCTCGACCAGCCTGCTGCCCAGCCGCCAGGCCTCGTCGGGGCCGAACCGGGTCAGGTCGGGTACGTCTGTGCTCATCGAGTCTCCTTCGACGCTACGGGGCCGACACTGGCCCGCTCCACCAGCCGGACGGCAGGTGCGAAGTCAGTCGGTTCGGCGCCCTCGCCGAGCCGGTGCAGGGCGCGGGCCCACAGGTGATCGGCGAAGCCGAGCGGGTCGAGCCGCACCGTGGTGAGGGCAGGCCGGGTGAGCGGCGCGAGCACGTCGTCGTCCAGTCCGATCACCGACAGCACCTCTGGCACCGGTATGCCTTTGTCCGCCGCCGCGGCCAGGCAGGCGGCGGCGTGCACGTCGTTGAAGCAGGCCACAGCCGTCACCGGCTCCGGGCCGCTCAGCCAACCGTCGAGCAGCGTGGCGATCGCCGACACGCTCACGGCCAGCCCGC
>RRZU012879534.1_pt1 | contig 15835 bp, 10 predicted proteins | sample 2165561 | NCBI WGS metagenome assembly RRZU01 (sample SAMN10456909, study PRJNA506462) | wastewater metagenome | isolation source: wastewater sludge | place: USA: Moscow, Idaho
ACTAATACTATTTAGACTCTAAAACACTTTATTTTATGGAGCTTAGTATTGCAAGGATTTCGACTCTGCGGAGTCGACCGGGCTTTCCGGTCGCCCTGGACCTTCGGTAAAATATTTCTGCCTTATACATATAGCTGAATAGTAACATTCAATCAAGTATTTTAGAATATTAGTAGTATAAATATTTTATAAAGAGGTGTTATGGTGTATATACTTGGAATAGACATAGGTACTTCAGGAACTAAAACAGCATTATTTGATTATAAAGGAAATGTAAAAGCATCATATACAGAAGAATATGAATTATTAAGTCCATCAAACGGTTATGCAGAACAGCATCCGGAAGATTGGTGGAATGCTACAGTACATGGTATTAAAGAGGTTATTTACAAAAGTGGAATAAACTCAGCTGATATAAAAGGCATAGGATTATCAGGCCAAATGCATGGCTTGGTAATGCTTGATGAAAAAAATGAAGTTATTAGAAATGCTATTATTTGGTGTGATCAAAGAACAGCAAAAGAATGCGACGAAATAACTGAAAAAGTTGGGAAAGAAAGACTTATTGAAATAACTGCAAATCCTGCTTTAACTGGATTTACTGCATCAAAAATTTTATGGGTAAAGAACAACGAACCTCGTAATTATGAAAGATGTAAACATATTTTATTACCTAAAGATTATATAAGATTTAAACTTACTGGCGAGTACGCTACAGAGGTTTCAGATGCTTCTGGTATGCAGTTGCTTGACATCAAAAATAGATGTTGGTCAGACGAGGTTTTATCAAAGTTGGGGATAGATAAAAATCTTTTAGGGAAAGTATATGAGTCACCAGACGTAACAGGTGAAATCACACAGCAAGTTGCTGATATTACAGGATTAACAAAGGGAACAATAGTAGCTGGTGGAGCTGGGGATAACGCTGCTGCTGCTGTTGGAACCGGAGTGGTGGAAGATGGTAGAGCGTTTACAACAATAGGAACTAGTGGAGTTGTATTTGTTCACACTTCAAAAATGGTTATTGATCCTTTGGGGAGAGTACACACTTTTTGTGCAGCAGTACCAAATTCATGGCATGTTATGGGAGTTACACAGGCAGCAGGTTTATCTTTAAAATGGTTTAAGGACAATTTTTGCCATGAAGAAATGGAAATTTCAAAAAATACAAACAAGTATATTTATGATATAACAGATGATTTAGCAAGAAATGTTCCTATTGGTTCGGATAAATTATTATATCTTCCATATCTTATGGGAGAGAGAACACCTCATCTAGATCCTTATGCAAGAGGTGTGTTTATGGGATTATCAGCAATACATAATAAATCAAATATGATTAGAGCGATATTAGAAGGCGTTTCATTTTCGCTAAATGACTGCAAGAGTGTTTTCGCAGAAATGGGGATTTTCTTTGATGACATGATGGTTTGTGGCGGTGGAGCAAAGAGTGATTTATGGAGACAAATGCTTGCGGATATTTATAGTACACCAGTAACTACTTTAGGATCTTCAGAAGGTCCTGCAATGGGTGTTGCTATTTTAGCTGCAGTAGCTTCAGGTGTTTATAAAAACGTATCAGAAGCATGCACGGAAATTGTTAAAAAAGATATTACTCAAAAACCTATTTTAGAAAATACAGAGCTATATAATAAATACTATAATGTATATAAGAAAGTTTATTTAGACTTAAAAGATACTTACAAAACTTTAAATTCTCTTTAAACTACAAAAATTAAAGTTTGCGATTTTGCAGGGGTTTCGACTCTGCGGAGTCGACCGGGCTTTCCGGTCGCCCTGGACCTTCGGTAAAATATCTCTAAATTATACATATGACTGAATAGTTTAAATTTAATAGCTTAATAGTAACCCAAAAATGAAATTATCGGACTAGCAATAAATAAAATCCGAATACAATCATGACAGAGATTGTATTCGGATTTTTAGTTATTTCTAGTATTAAAAAAGTTTTTCCAATTGTTATTAGAATTTTATTATTTATTCTTGATTATTTATTACATTTAGAATGGGGGCAAGTAGAGGAGGAAGAGCAGCCTATACATTTACCTGCTTTTTTATTTTTGTATATATATTTTATTATAAAAATTACAGTCACAGATAAAATGAGTATAATTATTATATTAGAAATATTTTCCTTGATGAAATTTAGCATTTTATCACCTCATTTTCGATGCTTAGTTATTATTCGGTTATTAGTGGTTTCGACTCTGGGGAGTCGACAGGGCTTTCCGGTCGCCCTGGACCTTCGGGGTATATATCTTTGTGTTATTAATTCGGCTGAATTGTAACGGTTATTGTTTCTATTAATAATTTTTTATTGGTTCGTTGGATTGAATTTTATTTGCTTTTTTAGGTTTAATAAGTAAAAGTAAAACGAAAGCGACGATTAAAAATGATATCAAAGTTAAAACACTAAAAGTGCCTTGGCTTATAAAAGTACCTATTTGATATATTGAAAAAGACGAAATATAAGCCAAAATTGTTTGATAAGTTATTGCGAACAAAAGCCATTTATAATTATTCATTTCACGTCTTATTGCACCTATAGCTGCAAAACAAGGGGCACACAAAAGATTAAATACTAAAAATGAGAAAGCTGATATTGTTGTAAAACTGGAAGCTAAAGTTCCCCATACTTCTGTGCCGTTTTCTGAAACTTCTGCAAACCCAAACAACACACCAAAAGTTCCTACAACGTTTTCCTTTGCTATTAATCCAGTTATGGTTGCAACCGCAGATTTCCAATCGCCAAAACCCAAAGGTATAAAAAGAGGTGCAATTAAAGAACCTATTTTTGCAAGAATGCTATCTTCCATTTCGGAAAAACCAAAGTTACCATCAGTCCAACCAAAAGTCGATGCAAACCAAATTAAAATAGTTGATAGTAAAATTACAGTGCCTGCCTTTTTAATAAAAGACCAGCCTCTTTCCCACATGGAACGAAGAAGATTTTTTATTGTGGGCATATGATAAGCCGGTAATTCCATTACAAAAGGAGCTGCATCTCCTGAAAAAAGCTTGGTTTTTTTAAGTATTATCCCTGAAATTAAAACTGCAAAAATACCTATAAAATATGCAGTAGGAGCAACCCACCATGCACCATTAAAAAGAGCACCAGCAATTAAAGCAATTATAGGTAGCTTTGCACCACAAGGTATAAAAGAAGTTGTTATAATTGTCATTTTTCTGTCACGGTCATTTTCAATTGTTCTAGAAGCCATGATTCCAGGTACGCTACAGCCAGTACCTATTAGCATAGGTATGAATGATTTGCCTGATAAACCAAAGTTTTTGAAAATTCTATCCATTATAAAAGCTATTCTTGCCATGTATCCGCAGGATTCCAAGAAGGCTAAGAACAAAAACAATACAAGCATTTGTGGAACAAACCCTAAAACAGCACCGACACCACCAACTATTCCATCTACAAGTAAACTTAATAGCCATGGAGAAGTATCTATGGATTCAAGTATATTTGTTAAACCTGGAGCTATTATTTCGCCAAACAAAGTATCGTTTGTAAAGTCGGTTACCCAAGTACCTACAGTCGTTACTGAAATAAAATATACAACGAACATGACTAAGGCAAATATAGGTAAAGCAAGCCATCTGTTTGTAACTATCCTGTCTATTTTATCCGATGCTGAAAAGTTACCTTTATTTTTTTTAGTATAACATTTTTTTATTATACTGTCTATATAATTATAGCGTTCATTTGTAATGATACTTTCACTATCGTCGTCTAGTTCTTCTTCACAATTTTTTATATCATTCTCAATATGAAAAAGCGTGTCCTTTGTTAAGCTGAGTTTCTCGATTATTTTACCGTCACGCTCAAAGAGTTTTATTGCATACCATCGCTGTTGATTTTCAGGTAAATTATTTAAAACAGCCTCTTCTATATGTGCTATACTATGTTCTACAGAACCTGAAAAATTATGCTTGGCTACAAAATTATTTGAATTTTTTATTGTTTTTATTGATGTTTCAATTACTTCTTCTATACCAGTAGCTTTTAAAGCTGAGATTTCTACTACGTCACATCCAATAGCCTTTGATAGCTGTTGGATATTTATTTTGTCGCCGTTTTTTGCTACTACATCCATCATATTTATTGCTACTACAATGGGAATACCTATTTCAGATAATTGAGTAGTTAAGTATAAATTTCTTTCTAAGTTTGTTCCGTCTATTATATTTAAAATTAAATCTGGTCTTTCGTCTACTAGATAATTTCTAGTTACCACTTCCTCAAGAGTATAAGGGGATAGAGAGTATATCCCTGGTAAATCTATAATTATCACATCATTTTGTTTTTTTAGTTTACCTTCCTTCTTTTCAACAGTTACTCCGGGCCAGTTACCTACAAACTGATTTGAACCAGTAATAAGATTAAAAAGAGTTGTCTTACCGCAATTTGGGTTCCCGGCCAATGCTATTTTATATGGCATAATATCAGATCCTTTCATAGACAAGTTAGTTTATACTAACCCAAGGTGTTAAAAAATTAGTCACTATTTAGCCTCTAAAGGTAAAGGTTACGGTTTGGCAATGGTTTCGACTCTGCGGAGTCGACTAGACTTTTAGGCCGCTCTGGATCTTCGGTAAAATATCTCTGTCCTATACATATGGCTGAATAGTAAAAAAAATTATAAGATTTGAATAATATCAGCATCTGATTTTCTTATGGATAACTCATAACCTCTAACAGTAATTTCTATTGGATCGCCTAAAGGTGCGATTTTTCTTATAAAAACAGATACACCTTTTGTTATACCCATATCCATTATTCTTCTTTTAAGAGCACCGTTACCATTAAGTTTCTCAACAGTAACGGTTTCACCTGGTTTTGCATCTTTTAAAGTTTTCATATATAAAACCTCCTATAAATTTAAACGACATGTATTCTATTTGCCATAGATTTATCTAGAGCTATTCTAGAACCCTTTATATTTACTATAATATTACCATTTAGTTCGGAAACAACATGAATAGATGCTCCTTCAACAAAACCGAGGTTGTTAAGAAATTTTTTTGTATCATCTTTTCCTGATATTTTTTTGATAAAAAGTTCGTGTCCACTTTGTGCCATACTTAAAGGCATAATAATCACTCCTTTCATATATGGAAACTGAGTAGTTAATTAACATAAGCTAACCGATAAACTCAAAGAAATAAAATGTGTTTTTATTTCTTTATTATAGTTTACCATAACTAACTTGGCAAGTCAATAGATTATTAAAAAAATATGAATTTGAATTTGCTATTTAGGTTTCTGTTCAGCCTCTAAAGGTAAAGTTTGCGATTTTACAGGAGTTTCGACTCCGCGGAGTCGACCGGGCTTTCCGATTTTCCTGGACCTTCGGTAAAACATCTCTGCCTTTTATATATGGCTGAATAGTAACGCTATTTAGCTACTAAAGCTAAAGTTTACTATTTTGTATGAGTTTCTACTCTGCTGAGTCGACAAAGCTTTCCGGTTTTCCTGGTACCTTCGGTATTATATAATGCTGAATACTAACAATTTTAAAGGATGGATTTTTAATATTTAAATAATAGTTAAAATATAAAAAAAGTAAAAGTAAATATAAAATAATTTATTGAAAATATATATTTATTATGATATAATTAAATTGCAAATATATTATATGAGGGGTGTTTATATGGAAATAGTTGAACCTACAAAAATAAAATTAAATAAAAGATACCCAACTTTTCAATTTCACGGATTTATTTCTAATAATAAAGCTAAGCCTGAATTGTTATTAAAATTATGCATACTCGAAACAATGTCTTGGCTAAGAAAAAGGTTATGTAAATTTGAAAATTTTCCACATGAAATAAAATTACCATTGCCAGAAGATGTTGATCAGTTAAACAATGAAATGATTCGTTCTTTTCATTTTGAATATGGTTATGTTATAGATGTTACATATATAAAGGAAGATGGAATATGGTCTTTTTACTTAAATGAAACGGATGCAGGAGCAAATTTTAATACAGAAAACCCTAGATTACCTCTTTTGGGGAGAACTTTTGAAACAAATATTGCTTTTAAAATAAATAATAATAAGCTAGAGGTTGGATTTCAAACAGTATGTACTGAGCCTTATGATAATAATGTTGATTGTGAGGTTTTTAGGCCTCTTGTTTTGAAAAATATTTTTTCAAATCCAAAGTTAGGATTAGAACATGTGTGGAAACTAGAGAATAAAGCTGTGGATATTTCTACAAATTCAAGTTTTGAGGACTTTATAGAGTTAATAAAAAACAAAGAAAGGTTTATACCAGTAATTATTGTTACACAACCATACAATGTAATTTGCCATAAAGAAGAAGTAAGTATAGAAATAAAAAAAGACTTGGATATAAAATCTGTAACTTCAAGCATAAGCTTAAACCATAAACAAAAAGAGTTATCAGAGGAAGAGTTTAAAGTAATTATTAACGATAAGATCCCTAAATCAAAAAATTTAGAAAAATGTACCCGCTTAGTTAAAATGAAAGCAGAAGAAAAGGAGTGTGTTGAAAAAGAAATAAGGGAAACAATAGAAAAATTACCAACCATTAATTCAGACAAACTTGCAGAATCTTTAGTTGGTTTTGCAATAGTATGCAATTTAAAAAAGAAATATTTCACTCAAATTCAAGATAAACTTAAAATAAAAAATATAGAAAGTGGAGATATAATTATTTTTTATAATGATGTTGTAAATGAAGTCATTAAATATAATGAAACTGCAAAAGATATAATGGAAATGCAAAAATCAATAAAAGATAATATAAAGTTATACCCAAAAAGAAATGTCGTTAATTTTGGGGAAATAGTTTTTAATTGTGATGCAAAAATAATTCAACTACAAAACCATAATATAGAAAACATCAGTAAAAGTGATCAAATAAAAAACTTAAAATATGAAAACCTTGAATTAAGACAGAGAATAAATGAATTAAAAGAAGAAAAAACAGACTGCTCTTTTATCTTACATCAAAATAAAATTCTTATGAAGAAAAACAAAGAATTGGAAATGGAAAATTCAAAACGTGAAGAAAATGAATTCAAATTACAGGAGGATGTAAATGTTCTTAGAACTACTAGAGACGAACTTATAAAAAGTAATAATTTTTATATAGAAAAAATCAAACATTATAGCAGTTTTCCAGAAAAAATTGATGAAATAGAAGAATGGATATATGAAAATTTTAAAGATACTATTCTGTTGCATAAAAATGCGATTTCTAGCCTTTATAAGTATAAAAATCATTTAAACTTGAATATGCTTTGTGACGGAATATATTTTATTTCTATGTATAGTCAGTATAGAAAAAAAGATATACCTAAAAATTATTTATGCTATTTTGCTGCACCATATAACTGGGAGGTGTCTTCATCTGGTAAGATATCCATGCAAAATTTAGAGGACTCATATAAGCTAAAATGGAGGGATATAAACGATAATAAGGTTTCTAGATCAATGGATTTACATATTAAAAATGGGAATAAAAGTGGGAATTTAATTAGAATATATTTTTTTTGGGATGAAGAAAGAGAAAAAAGCGTATTGTGTCATATGCCTGACCATTTACCTATTATAAGTAGAAAAACATAAAAATAAAAACGGTACTGATACTTTGTGAATAAGTATCAGTACCGTTTTTATTTTTATAATAGACTTAATTGATTTGAAGGGGGAAGTGATTTGGAAATCGAACCGGAAGCAGGTATAGTTTTAACTTTAAATTTGCTGTATAGGTCGGGTTCCATATCAGATATATCCATTTCTGCACTTTCTACTGTAGCTTTTGCTTTTAAGTTTAATACTTGAACACCTATACTATCTCGTGTGGTTTTAGGGTTTATCAATTCTGTGTTAAATATTAAAGCACGCCCATTTGAAGAACGAATTAAAATGTCACAATCCTCTTCAATAAATATTATTTTGATAAGTGGGAATTTGTCAGAATATGCATTGGTAAGTTTTTTTCTGTTGGTTTTTGTTTGATATGAAGATAGTGGGATTTTAGCTATTTTACCGTTTTCATATATAAAAAGTAAATAACCAGAATAATCTTTTGTTGCAAACATACTAAAAACAAATTCATTGTCATCAAACTCAAGTTTTGCAGGAATATAGTCACCAAGTACACTTGATTTTGAATCATCAAAAGCACTTGCTTTAGTTTTATAAACTTGATATTTGTCACTGAAAAATATAATATCATATTTATTTGAAATTTCAATTTGAGTAGTTATATAATCTCCTTCTTTAAGTTTTTGTTCACTGTTCATTCTTAAAGATTGAGGGATTATTTTCTTGAAATATCCGCTATTTGAGAGAAAGATAGTGGCATTATAATCAGGAGTTTCATCTTCTTCTATATATTCTTCTACTTCTTCAGGATACAAGAGAACACTTTGTCTAGGTTTTTGATATTTTTTTATGACGTTTTTAAGTTCATCAATTATTATTTTCAATATTTTTTTACGGTCTTCAAGTGTTTCTTGCATTTCATTTATTTGATTTTCAAGTTCACTGATTTCTTTAGTTCTGTTTAATATATATTCTCGGTTTAGATGTCGTAGCTTTATTTCCGCAACATATTCAGCCTGAATAGTATCAATGCCAAAACCAATGATTAAGTTTGAAACTACTTCATTTTCCTCTTCAGTTTCCCTTACTATTTTTATAGCTTTATCTATATCAAGTAGAATTTTTTGCAAAGCTTTTAACAAATGTAATTTTTCACTTTTTTTATTTAATTCAAAAATTACTCTTCTTCTGACACAGTCTTCTCTAAATTTAGTCCATTCAGTTAATATTTCACGTACACCCATTACACGTGGATTACCATTGATTAATATGTTGAAATTACAAGAATAATTGTCCTGTAACGGAGTCATTTTGTATAATTTCTGCATTAATTTATCAGGGTCAATTCCTCTTTTTAAGTCTATGGCAATTTTTAATCCACCTAAATCAGTTTCGTCACGTAAATAAGAAATCTCTCTTATTTTACCGTTTTTTATTAAATCTATAATTTTATCTATAATGGCTTCTATTGTAGTTCCATATGGTATTTCTGTTACTTCAATACAATTTGCTGTAGCATCGTAATTATATTTAGAACGAATTTTTATAGAACCTCTACCAGTTTCATAAATTTTCTTTGTCTCATCCTCATCATATAAAATAAAACCACCAGTGGGGAAGTCAGGCGATTTGAGAGTGCTCAAAATATCATGATTTGGATTTTTAATTAAAGCTATACAGGTTTCACAAACTTCTGCCAAATTAAAAGGGCATACAGTACTTGCCATAGAAACAGCAATACCTACATTTGAATTAATTAAAATAGATGGAAAAGAAGCTGGTAAAAGTGTTGGTTCAGTAGTTGAATTATCATAATTGGGAATGAAATCAACAGTGTTTTTATCTATGTCCTTAAATAATTCATTGCATATAGCATCAAGTTTAACTTCAGTATATCTGGATGCAGCATATGCCATATCACGTGAGTATGATTTACCAAAGTTACCTTTTGAATCTATATAAGAATGCAATAAAGTTCCATTCCCTCGTGATAATCTAACTAAGGTTTCATAAATAGCACCATCTCCATGAGGGTTCAATCTCATAGTTTGACCTACTACATTTGCAGATTTTGTTCTTGAACCTGTAAGTAGCCCCATTTTATACATTGTATATAATAGTTTTCGATGAGATGGCTTGAAACCGTCTATTTCTGGTAATGCTCTTGAAACAATTACACTCATTGCATAAGGCATGTAGTTTTTTTCTAAAGTTTCAGTTATCTTTTCATTAACTACAATTCCTGCACCTTCAATGTATGCTTTAGGTATGTTAGTTTTATTTTTGGTTTCCTTGTTATTTTTTTTTGCCATTTTTACCTTCCTTTTGATTAAGAAATATCGGCCATATCAAGATAATTGCCGCCATATTCAGAAATATAGTCTTTTCTACCTTGCAGATTATCTCCTAAAAGCATATCAAACATATATGCAGTTGACTCTACAGTATCACCAGTTACTTTTATAAGTCTTCTGGTATTAGGGTTCATAGTTGTTAAAGACATCATTTCAGGTTCATTTTCACCCAAACCTTTTGAACGTTGTAAAGTATATTTTTGATTACCTAGTTTTTTTAGTATATTTGTTTTTTCTCTTTCAGTATATGCAAAATATGTTTGATCTTTTGTATTTATTTCAAAAAGTGGTGATTCTGCAATATAAACATAATCATTATCTATTAAAGTAGGAGCAAGCCTATACAGCATGGTGAGAATTAAAGTTCTTATTTGAAATCCGTCTACATCTGCGTCAGTACAAATAATTATTTTATTCCACTTTAAATTTTCCAGGTTAAAGTAGGACAAGTCTTTGTTTGATTTGGACTTTACTTCTACTCCACAACCCAAAACTTTTATTATATCTGTAATAATTTCATTTTTAAATATTTTATCATAATCAGCTTTTAGACAGTTTAAAATTTTACCTCGTACAGGAATTATTGCTTGGAATTCGGCTTCACGAGCAAGTTTAACGGCACCTAAAGCAGAATCTCCTTCAACTATATATAGTTCACGTCTAGTTATATCTTTGGTCCTACAGTCAACAAACTTTTGAACCATATTTGATAAGTCTATATTTCCAGCAAGCTTTTTTTTGATGTTTAATCTGGTTTTTTCTGCGTTTTCACGACTTCTTTTATTTATTATTATTTGTTCACATATTTTAGTCGCTTCATCAGGATTTTCTATAAAGTAAACTTCAAGTTGATGCTTTAGAAATTCTGTCATAGCTTCATATATAAACTTATTTGTAATTGCTTTTTTTGTTTGATTTTCATAGGAAGTTTGTGTTGAAAAAGAGGATGAAATTAAGATTAAGCACTCTTCGATATCAACAAAATTTATTTTGCTTTCATTTTTCAAGTATTTGTTATTTTGTTTTAAATAAGAATCTATTTGTGAAACAAAAGCTTGTTTTACAGCTTTTTCAGGTGAACCACCATGTTCAAGAAAACTTGAATTATGATAGTATTCAATTTTCTTGGTTTTATTTGAAAAAGTTAATGCAACTGATAATTTTAGCTTGTAGTCGCTTTTATCAGGTCTGTCTCTTCCTACTTTATCACATTGCCAAAACTGAAATGAAGTTAGGTTTTGGTTACTTGCTATTTCGTTTACATAATCAGTTATACCATTTTCATATATAAATCTTTCTTCTATAAATTTACCGGAATCAACCTCTGATTTAAAGATAAATAATAAGTTTGGATTTACTATTGCTTGCCTTTTTAAAATATCTCTAAAGTATTCATCATTAACATTTATTTCTGTAAATACTTCTAAGTCTGGTTTCCACTTTGTTTTAGTACCAGTTTTTTTGCTTTTGGTTTCTTTTTTTGTTAAACCACCTACATTTTCACCTTTTTCAAAATGTAGAGTGTATGTAAAACCATCCCTATTTACCTCAACATCCATAAATTCAGAAGCAAATTGAGTGGCACACAAACCGAGACCGTTTAAGCCTAAAGAGTATTCATATGTTGTAGAATGTGAATCATACTTTCCACCGGCATATAACTCGCAATAAACTAGTTCCCAGTTATATCTATCTTCTTTTGAGTTAAAATCTACTGGACAGCCTCGTCCAAAATCTTCAACTTCTACAGTGCCATCTTTATATTTTGTTACTATTATTTTATCTCCATGTCCTGAGCGTGCTTCGTCAATAGAATTTGATATTATTTCAAATATAGAATGTTCACAACCTTCTATACCATCTGAACCAAATATTACCCCTGGTCTTTTTCTAACTTTATCAGGACCTTTTAACATCGTAATGCTTTCATTACCATAGTGTTTTGATTTAGCCATAATTTATAAAAACAGGAGCTGAAAACAACTCCTATTTACAGATTCACCTCTAATTTTTTTATTTTTTTATGAATTTTAAAGCAACCCAATCTTCTTCTTCAAAAGTTTCTGTTAGGTTAAAATTTATTGATAAATGAGAAATAACTTCGTCTTTTCTCTCGGAAATAATTCCAGAAACAATAAGTATGCCATTGTCTTTTAGGAAATTTTTAAATAGATTGTTCATAGCGATTAAAACGTCGGAAACAATATTTGCAGTTATCATATCAAAATCAGTGTCTATTTTAGATACCAATTCATTATCGTTTAATATATTTCCATAATAGGCAGTATATTTTTCTCTATCTATATCATTTTTTAATGCATTTTCAATAGCTGTTTTAACAGAATTCTCCTCAATATCTATTGCAGTGCAGCTTTTTGCACCTAATAAAATAGATGCAATTGATAAAATTCCGCTACCACAACCTATATCAAGAACTTTATCATCTTTATTTATATTTTTTTCAAGTATTTCTAAACATAATTTAGTAGTATGATGTTGGCCACTACCAAAGCTAGAAGCAGGGTCTATTTCTAAAATAATTTTTTTTGATATATCTTCGCTCAAGCTTTCCCAACTAGGTTTGACAATTAGATTTTCACCAATATGCAAAGGTTTAAAATATTGCTTCCAGTTATTTGCCCAGTCCTCTTCACATACATTTTGAAGTTCTATTTCCAAACGACCAAATTTTTTATCCAAATCTTTTATGGAAAGCTCTTTTAACATAGCTTTAAGAGCAATTAGCATTTCATTGCCCTGTGAATTTTCAGGTACATAAACTGTTATACAAGTCTCACAGTCGGAAAGTTTCATTAAATCTTCGTCCAAATAATCCCATTTGCCATCTTTGTTTTCTAAAAACTCATTGAAGTCAGCAGAGTCCTTTATTACAGCACCCTTTATTCCGATATCTAACAAATTTCCGCATATTAAATCAATGGCTTCTGTTGAAGTATATATATTAATTTCTATCCAATTCATAATTATAAATGTTCCTCCAAATGTTTTAATGTCTTTCTAAGTCCGTATTTAAATATATCATAAAAATAAAAAATTGTAAAGGGTAATAAATTGTATGTTTGTATTTAAAAAAACAAAAAAATTAGTGATACTATTTAGACTCTAAAATACTTTATTTCTTATGGAGCTTAGTATTGCAAGGGTTTCGACTCTGCGGAGTCGACCGGGCTTTCCGGTCGCCCTGGACCTTCGGTAAAATATCCCTGCATTATACATATAGCTGAATAGTAACATTCAATCAAGTATTTTAGAATATTAGTAGTATGAGATAATACTTTATAAAGAACTATAAATGAGAAGATTTAAAATTTATATTCAAAATCTGAAAATAAACTAATAGTTTCAAAATTGAAATAAACAAACGTAAATAAAAAAAGCCCGTGGCAGTAATGCGAGGGCTTTTTTTATTTATACCAACTTGAAAATTTTACAAAACAAAAAAATATAAAAATACTATTTATTTTTTATTTTTATTATGTTATAATAAAAATGATTTGCTTATTTTAAGTAAAATTTTTATAATAAATTTGTAATAAATTTTGAAATTTTATGTAATTATAAAAAAATCAATGTTTATTTGTAAAATCAATGTAAAGTAATTGTAAAATAAAAATATGTACTTGTTTTTAATGGCTTCAATTAGAAATAAGTGGTAACACGTAAAATTACTTACTGTTTTTTTGAAAATAATAATTTAATTGTCATAAGAATATAAATATTTATTTTTTGAAAGGTATATTATGAAAAATAAAATTTTTAAGATGACTGCGATTATAGTAACATCAACTCTAATTGTATTTTCGCTCATTATAACATATTTGCTGTATTTATTTTATAAAAATGAAGCTATAGTTCAACTAAAAAATATAGTGAATATAGTAATGGATCAAAATTATACTTATGAAGAATTAAATACAAAGTTAAAAGAAAATATAAACTATGATGTTAGGTTAACTATTATATTAGAAAATGGCGAGGTTGTTTATGACAATTATAGAGATGCAACTGAATTAAGCAATCATGCAAATAGAGAAGAAATGATTGAAGCTATAAAAAATAATAGTGGTGAATCTATAAGACATTCAGAATCTATAGGATATAATTCATACTATTATGCAGTTAAGAAAAATGATGAAATTTATAGATTTTCAAGAAAAGTAAATAGTATTTTCTCTGTTTTTTTTGGAGTAATACCTATTATTTTAACTGTAAATGTATTTATCCTTTTAATTACTTTGTTTTTTTCAATGAAGTTGTCAAACAAGTTGATGAAACCAATAAAAGAATTAGTAAAGAATTTGGATTTGTTAAATGATAGTTCAAACGAACTTACAAAAGTTGTTGAGGATTATGATGAACTTGTTCCAATTGCCGTCGCTATGGAAAATCTTTCCTCAAAGATAAAAAAATATATAATGAAAATAAAAAATGAAAAAGATACAATAAATATAATAACAAATAACATGCTGGAGGGTATGTTGATTATCGATAAAGAGTACAAAATATTACTGGCAAACAAAAGTGTAATTTCTATGTTTAATGAAAACTTCACATTTGATGAGGAAAAGGATTTGATGGAGTTAACTAGAAACATTCAGCTTTTAGAAGCACTTAAAAATATAGGCGAAAATAGCAATTCACAGTTATTAATTGAACAAAATGATAGACTTATAAGAGTTTATTTAAATAAGTTAAAATTTGCAAATGAATTTGGATATATATTGATCTTTGTTGATGTAACTGAACATATAAAATCCGAAAACATTAGAAGAGAATTTTCTGCAAATGTTTCACATGAACTAAAAACACCACTTACTACAATAAAAGGTTTTGGAGAAATGTTTGAGGCAGGAATGATAGATGATAAAAAAGATGTTATTAAGTATGGTTCTATGATAAAAAGAGAAAGTGAAAGACTTTTATTTTTAATAAATGATATTATGCGTATTTCAGAACTTGAAGAAAAAAAGAATTATATTTTTGAAACATTTAAGATTGTTGACATTACAAACAGCGTTATGGAAATACTAAGTAGCGTGGCAGACAAGAAAAATGTCACTATAAAAACACAGATTCAAGATATAATTATTAAGGCAAATGAAAAGTATCTTCAAGAACTTTTAATTAATTTGATTGATAATTCTATAAAATATAATAAACCTAACGGTGAAATATTCCTTAACATATATGAAGATGAAAAAAACGTAAATATAATTGTTGAGGACACTGGTATAGGTATAGCAGAAGAAGATAGAAGTAGAATTTTTGAACGCTTTTATCGTGCAGATAAAAGTCATTCTAAATTGATAGGGGGTACTGGATTAGGATTGTCAATAGTTAAACACATAGTTGCATATCATAACGGCAACATAAAGTTAGAAAGTAAATTAGGGGTGGGGACAAAAATTATGATAGTATTACCGAAAGCGATAGGTGATAGTTAAAACAAAAGGTTACTATTCAGCCATATGTATAGGGGCGAGATTGTTTTACCGAAGCTCCAGGGCGACTGGAAAGCCTAGTAGAATCCGCAGAGTCGAAACTCCTACAGAATTGTAAACTTTACATTTAGAGGCTTAATAGTAACAACAAAACAAATGAAAAATTATAATTATTGAAATTTATACTTTATAAAAGACACATTATATGTTATAATAAAATAAAATTGTGATGATTTTATTTTATTCAAATATTTAAATTCAAATTATTTAAAGGAGAATAAGTATGGATATTTTCGCAGTTTTTACTCTAGTTGGAGGTTTGGCACTTTTTCTATATGGAATGAACCTAATGGGTGAAGGTCTTGAAAAATTGGCAGGAGGTAAGCTGGAAAAAATACTAGAAAAA
>RRZU010637494.1_pt1 | contig 15834 bp, 16 predicted proteins | sample 2165561 | NCBI WGS metagenome assembly RRZU01 (sample SAMN10456909, study PRJNA506462) | wastewater metagenome | isolation source: wastewater sludge | place: USA: Moscow, Idaho
GTGAGCGAACGCCATCGCCACCGTTACGAGGTGAACAACGCCTTCCGTGGCAAGTTGGAGACCGCCGGGCTGGTCTTCTCGGGCCTGTCGCCGGACCGGAACCTGGTCGAGTTCATCGAGTTGCCGAGCGAGGTGCACCCGTTCTTCGTGGCCACCCAGGCGCACCCGGAGTTCAAGTCACGCCCGATCACCTCACATCCGCTCTTCAAGGGGCTGGTCGCCGCAGCGATCGTCCACAGCCAGCAGAATGGAGCCGGTCAGCCGATCCGTCACCTGGCGGCGCCGCAGGAGGACAAGTGAGTACCGAGAAACAGGTCGTTCACCCTGAAGTCGTCGACCAGCCGGAGAACTGGGAGACGCTGAACCGCGAGGTGCAGGCCAGCGGTCGCGTCCAGAACTTCATCGAGGACGCCATCGCCACCCCGGATGGCCAGACCATGGTCAGGCAGTGGGTCGGCCACCCCGGCGCGGTGGCGGTGATGGCCATGGACGACCAAGGACGCATCGCCGTGGTGCACCAATACCGGCATCCGGTCGGCTACCGGCTGGTCGAGCCGCCGGCCGGCATCCTGGACGTCGACGGCGAGCCGGCCGTCGAGGCCGCCAAGCGCGAACTTGCCGAGGAGGCCGAGTTGGCGGCGTCCGACTGGCGGACACTGGTGGACATCTTCACCTCGCCGGGCGGCCTGCAGGAATCCATCCGCATCTTCGTCGCCCGCGGTCTGTCGGCCGCACCGCTTCCGGATGGCTTCGAGGTGGAAGGCGAGGAGACCGACATGGGCCTGTACTGGTTGCCGCTCGACCAACTGGTCGAGATGATCTACGCCGGTCAGGTGCAGAGCCCGACCATGGTCAGCGGCACTCTCGCCCTTGCGCTGGCAATCAAGCAGGGACGCCTGGACCAGCTGAGACCTGCGGACGCGGACTGGCCCGCCCGCATGGTCAAGGCGCAACGCGATCGCGATCTCGGCTGAGCCCAAGCGGGGATCGGGCAACCCGTACGCCGGCTCACCGCGCTTGCAGCGCCTGCTGCGCGGTTACCTGGACCATCTGGTGGTTGAGCGGGGCCTGTCAGCGAACACCATTGCCGCCTACCGGCGCGACTTGAACCGCTACCTGGAGTGGCTGGCCGCCCACGAGATCGACGACATCGATCAGGTGACTTCGGCCGACATCGGGAGCTATCAAGGCGACCTGGCGTCCGGCTACGATGACCACCCGCCGCTGGCGGTGGCGAGTGTGGCACGCATGGTGGTCGCGGTACGGACCCTGCATGCGTTCGCGGCTGCCGAGGCGCTGGCGTCCGGCAACGCCGCAGCCGACATCACGCCGCCGAAGCAGGGCAAGCGGCTACCAAAGGCGCTGTCCATCGATGAGGTGCAGCGTCTGCTGGATGGCATCGACCGCAGCACCCCACTGGGCCTGCGAGACGCCGCCCTGCTGGAGTTGCTCTACGGCACCGGGGCCCGCATCAGCGAGGTCGTCGTCCTCGACGTCGACGACGTGGCTCGCGTGCTGGCCGACCCCGAAATCGGCTTGCGCCTGGTCGGCAAGGGGAACAAACAACGGCTCGTACCCTTGGGTAGCTATGCCCGCGGCGCGCTGGACGCCTGGCTGGTGCGCGGACGTCCCGCCGTGGTCGCCGCAGCCGGACACCACGAGCCGGCGCTGTTCCTCAATACTCGTGGACGGCGACTGTCTCGGCAGAGCGCCTGGGCGGTCGTCCGCACCCGGGCGGCTGACGCCGGCATCGCGACCGAGGTCTCGCCGCACAGCCTGCGGCACAGCTTCGCCACGCACCTGCTGGATGGGGGCGCTGACGTGCGGGTCGTCCAGGAACTGCTCGGTCACGCGTCCGTGACCACCACCCAGATCTACACCGAGGTTACCGTGGAGCACCTGCGTGAGGTCTACCGCAGTGCCCATCCACGGGCCCTCGGCTGACGACGTCGCGATACAATAATGAATTCGATCCACCGATGGATCTGGAGTGTCGAGCCGCAATGTCAAGGACGGAAGACAGGGCGCTATGCACAAGGTTGCCGAGTTCATAGTCGAGCACAGCAAGCTGCTGCTGGTGCTCTTCGGCATCCTGACCGTGCTCGGGGGCCTGCTGACTCTGATCGTCCCGATCAACTACAACATGGCCGCCTACGTGCCCAAGGATGCACCGTCGTCGGTCGCCATCAACGTGATGGCCGAGGAGTTCGATGACGCGATACCGAACGCCCGGGTCTACGTCCCCGCCCTGACGCTGACCGAGGCGCTGGAGACCAAACAGCAAATCGAGGCGGCGTCCGGGGTGCTGTCGGTGATCTGGCTGGACGACTTCATCGACCTCAAAGTCCCGCTCGAACTGGCTGACCAGGAGGTGGTGGCCGGCTTCTTCACCGCCGACGGCGGTGCCCTCTATCAGGTCGCGGTCGACCTCACCGACACCACCACGACGCTGGCCCAGCTCCAGCAGATCGCCACGCCCGACGGCGCGGTCGAGGGCCAATTGGTCGACCTGGCACTGGCGCAGGTATCCACCACGACCGAGGTGAACACGATCATGCTGTTCATGTTGCCCCTCGGTCTGCTGCTGCTCACCTTGTCGACGCTGTCGTGGATAGAGCCGCTCATCTTGTTGGCCACCATTGGGGTCGCGATCGCCCTGAACATGGGCAGCAACATCATCCTGGGTGAGATTTCGTTCATCACCGCGGCGGTCGCGGGCGTGCTGCAATTCGCCGTGTCGATGGACTACGGGATTTTCCTGCTGCACTCCCGCAAGCGGCACCTGGCCGCGGGTGCAGATCGCCGGGAGTCGCTGAAACTGGCCATCGTGGAGAGCTCAATGGCGATCCTGGCGTCCTCGACCACCACCATCTTCGGCTTCCTCGCGCTGATGTTCATGAGCTTCCAGCTGGGACCAGACATGGGTCTGGTGCTGGCTAAGGGTGTGACGTTCAGCCTTATCTGCGTGATCTTCTTCATGCCTGCGCTCATGCTCGTCCTGGATCGTGCGGTGGTGGCGACCAGCCACCGCTCGCTGCTGCCCAACTTCGCGCGGCTGGGACGCGGCATCTCGCGGGCCGCCATCTGGCTGCTGTTGATCGGGTTGCTGCTGCCGGTCGCGTACCTCGCGCAAGGCATGAACGACTTCCGGTACGGCACCGGTGCCTACCCGGAGGGCTCTCGGGAGAATGCCGACCGGGCGTTCATCCAGCAGGAGTTCGGACGGGCGCTGCCGATGGCGCTGCTGGTGCCGCGCGGCCAGTGGGGCGCGGAACACCAACTCGAAGCCGAACTGGCTGCCTTGGACGAGGTGGTGGCCATCACGTCCTACCAGACGCAGGTCGGCTGGTTGCTGCCCGCCGAGGTGCTACCCCAGGACCAGCTGTCGTCCCTGCTCAGCGAGAATTACTCCCGGATCGTGCTGGCGGTGGACACCGACAAGGAAGGCGAGGAGGCGTTCGCGCTGGTGGAACAGGTGCGCGCGATCGCCCAAGAGTACTACCCGGACAGCTTCCACTTGACCGGTGAGTCGGTGGTGCTGCTCGACATGAAGACCAGCATCACCGCCGACTCGATCGTGGTGAATGGGTTGGCGATCGCCGCGGTCTGGCTGGTTCTGCTGATCAGCTTCAGGTCGTTACTCATCCCGTTCCTGTTGGTGCTCACCATCGAGGGCGCCATCTGGCTGAACCTTGCCGTGCCGTACCTGAGCGGCAAGTACATGGTCTACATCGGCTACCTGATCATCAGCACCGTCCAATTGGGCGCCACCGTCGACTACGGCATCTTGTTCACCCAGCACTATGTCGGCAATCGCGGCACCAAGAGCAAACACGAGGCGGTCGCGGCGACGGTCAGCCAAACCTTCGGGACGCTGCTCACCCCGGCCCTGATCCTGGCATCTGCGGGCCTGGTGCTGAACCTGGTCTCGTCACTGGAGGTCGTCTCGCAACTCGGTGCCGTGCTGGGGCGCGGGGCGCTGATCTCCTTCATCATGGTCAACCTGTTCCTGCCCGGGCTGCTGATCGTCTTCGACTCGGCAATCGAGAAGACCACCTGGAAAGCCCACTTTCTGAGGAGCGAACAATGAAGCGCATCATCGCACTCGTCCTGGGGCTCGCGATCCTGGCAGCCGCACCTGTGCTGGGTGATCCGGGAGCGCCCCCCAAGGAGGAAGTCGTCTACGCCCACCTGGGCGCCGACGGCGCGGTCAACCGCATCTTCGTGGTCAACGCTTTCCTCGACGCGTCCGGCCGCATCACCGACTACGGGGACTATCGACGGGTGGTGAACCTGACCAACACCGACCAGATCAAGCAGAGCGGTCAGCGTGTGCAGGTAAACACCGAACCCGGCAACTTCTTCTACCAAGGCGAGCTGGCCGGCACCGAGATGCCGTGGCTGATCGGCATCGACTACCTGCTGGACGGCCGACCGGTCAGCGCCAGCGAGTTGCGGGGCCAAAGCGGGGAACTGGCGATCGAGATGCAGGTTCGGCGTAATGCAGACGTCGAACCAGTCTTCTTCGACAACTACATGCTGCAGATCTCGGTCAACCTGGACGGCCAGTACTTCAGCCGGGTCGCCGCCGAGGGTGCCACCATCGCGGCAAGCGGGGCCACCACGGTGGTGAACTTCACCTCCCTGCCCGGCCGGGAATCCGACTTCCGGATCACCACTTCAGCCAACAACGCTCACGTGGGGCAGATCCAGATCGCCGGTTTGCCGTTCAAGATGATGATGGAGTTGCCGGATGCGTCGCAGTATCTGGGCGACCTGGTGGCGCTCCAGGATGCCATCGCCCTGCTGGCCGACGGGGTCGACCAGTTCACCTCGGGTGTCGATCAGCTGGACGCCGCAAGTGGGGAACTGAGCACCGGCGCGGCGACCTTGGCGGACAACGCCCGGCTCATCTCGCAGGGTTTCGACGAGTTGGCTGCCGGTCGCGGTGAGTTCGACGCCGGGTTGCGGCTGTACAACGACGGCATTCAGGAGTTCTCGGCGGGTATGTCGGCGCTGGCCGACGGCATCTCACAGTTCACCGCGGGCATCGACCAGCTCGCGGACGGCAGCTCGCAGCTGTCGTCCGGTCTGGGGACCTACAGCACCGGCGTGGCCCAGTTCAGCGACGGACTGAACCAGACCTCACAGGGCAGCCAGCAATTGACCAGCGGCGTGGCGGAGCTCTCTGAGGGGTTGCGCCAGCTCACCGAGCAGGGCAAGTACGCCGACCCGAGCCTGGTCAGCGGCTCGGCGCAGATCCTGGCGGCGCTCGAAGCGATGGACGCGGCCCTCAGCTTCCCGATGACCGCCGAAGAGCTCGAACTCCTGCTCGGCTTGCTGCAGACCGTCTCGGCCGCCTTCGAAGACTTCGCGAAGGCGGTCGACCAGACCGATTTCGACACCTTCCTGGCCCTGCTTCGTGAATCTCTGGCGCGGTTCGACGACTCGGTCGCCGAGATCGAGCGGATCGCCGCCGCCCTGCAGGACAGCTCGGCCATCACCGCCCAACTCGGCATCGATGTCACCGACAACCCGGAGGCCCAAGCCCTGCTGGCCTACATGGCGGAGCAGGGACGGCAGCTGGACGCGGCCAGCGCGGAACTCCGATCCATCCGGGCAGCGCTCGGTGGGCTGGGGCCGCGGCTGCAGCGCCTGCTGCCCGCCCTGGAGCAACTGCGCGACCAGTACGACACCGTGCGCGACCTCATCGGACGACTGAACGCGGCGATCCAGGCCATCTCGGTCGAGGACATTCAGCAACTGGCCGAAGGTATCGCCTTGTTGAGCGCGAACTATCGCACCTTCCATGAAGGTCTGGTCGCTTACGTGGACGGTGTCGAGCAGGCGTACCTCGGTGTCAGCGGCGACCCGGGCCTGCTCAGCGGCGCCCGGGATCTCAGCGACGGACTCGGGATACTCGCGGCCTCCGGTGGCGAGCTGGCTACCGGGGCGTCCGAACTCGCCGATGGTGCCGCCCAGCTCAACGACGGGATCGGCCAACTCCAGGACGGCGCCGCCCAGTTCGCCGACCAAGGCGGTTTGATCGTCGATGGTGCCAACCAGCTGGCTGCCGGTGGGAACGACCTGGTCACCGGGCATGCCCAGTTGCTGTCCGGTGACCAGCAGCTGGGTACGGGGCTGTGGCTGTACGCGTCTGGTGTTGACAGCTACGCCAGCGGCGTCCGGCAGTTCTCGGATGGCCTGGGCGTCCTCGGCGCCGGCGGCCAGGAGCTCAGCGGCGGGGCGGATACGCTGCGCGACGAGACCAGCGACATGGACCAGCAGATGACCGAGCGAATCGACGAGGCGATGGCAGATTTCTTGCCCAGCGACTTCACGCTGGTCTCGTTCGCAGATCCTCGCAACACCGGCATTGAGCGCGTCCAGTTCGTCTACCTGGTGGACGCGCAGACCGAGCCGGCGCCCGAGCCCGCCGAACCCGATGCTGTGGGTGACAAGTCGATCTGGGACCGCATCCTCGACATCTTCAGGTAATCCGCGGATCGGGTATGCCGGGGAATATGTCGACTATCGTTGGGTCGGTATCGGGCGAAGGAGCACGCGAATGAATCACGGTCCGCAACGGGCTGACGAGGGGCTGTTCGATGTGGACACCCAGGACGAAGAGCCCGAAGACCTCGGGCCCACCGGACGTCCGCTGCCCGACCTGCCGGAACCGACACCGCCACCAGCCGGCCCGAAACGAGCCATCATCATCGCGCTGACCAACCAGAAGGGCGGCGTCGGCAAGACCACCACCACCATCAACCTCGGTGCGGCGCTGGCCGAGACCGGACGCCGCGTCCTGTTGGTCGACTTCGATCCTCAGGGATCGCTGTCGGTGGGGTTGGGAGTTAACCCACACACCCTCGACCAGTCCATCTACAACCTACTGCTCAGCCGCGAGTTCTCCTTCGACGAGATCGTCTTGTCCACAACGGTCGACCGGCTCGACCTGCTGCCGGCCAATATCGATCTGTCGGCGGCAGAGGTACAACTGGTCAGCGAGGTAGCGCGGGAGCAAACGCTGAAGCGGGTGCTGGATCCCATCCGCGATCGCTACGACATCATCCTGATCGACTGCGCGCCCTCATTGGGTCTGCTCACTGTGAACGCATTGACGGCCTCCGACAAGGTCCTGATCCCGCTGGAGTGCGAGTTCTTCGCGCTGCGCGGTGTTGCGCTGCTCACCGACACCATCGCCAAGGTGACCGAGCGGCTCAACAACGACCTGGAACTGCTGGGCATCTTGGCGACCATGTTCGACTCACGGACGCTGCACAGCCGCGAGGTCCTCGAGCGTGTCTTGGAAGCGTTCGGCGACCAGGTCGTCCACACTGTCATCCGGCGCACCGTCAAGTTCCCCGAGACCACGGTGGCGGGTGAACCGATCACCACCTACGCTCCGTCCTCGCCGGGCGCCACCGCCTACCGCATGCTCGCCCGGGAGGTGCTCGCCAGATGCCACGCCGGGTGAGCCTGCCTGGCGCCGATGAGCTCTTCGGTGGCCAGCCGGCCGCCCCCAGCAAGCCAGACACCAGCAACGAAGGGCCCCAACGGGCGGCTTCGACCGGCCCGACGGGACGAGTGCGTCACGAGGAGAAGATCACCGTCTACGTCAGTTCGGCTGAACTGCTGGAGCTGGAGCAAACGCGACTGCGGCTGCGCGCCGAACTCGGCATCAACGTCGACCGGGGCCGCCTGGTCCGCGAGGCCCTCGACATCATGCTGGCGGACCTGGCTGCCAACGGTGCCGATTCGGACATCGCCCAACGGCTGCGGCAATGACCAGCGCCGAGCCCAGGCATGGGTTCCGGATCACGCTGGACAACTTCGAGGGCCCCTTCGACCTGCTGCTGCAGCTGATCGGCCGTCATCAACTCGACATCGCGGAGGTCGCGCTCAGCCAGGTCACCGACGAGTTCATCGCGTACGTCAAGGCCGGTGGTGAGGTCTGGGACCTGGAACAGACCTCCTCATTCTTGGTGGTGGCAGCCACACTGCTCGACCTCAAGGCGGCACGGCTGCTGCCCAGCGGCGACGTGGACGACCCGGAGGACCTCGCCGTCCTGGAGGCGCGCGATCTGCTCTTCGCCCGGCTCCTGCAATACCGCGCCTACAAGCGGGTTTCGGCATGGTTCGCCGACCGGATGGCCGCCGAGTGTCTCGTGCACGCCCGGCCGGGTGGCCTGGAGGATCAGTTCCGCGGCCTGCTACCCGAGGTCACCATCCCAGGTGGTGTCGAAAGGCTGGCGCGACTCGCGGAACGGGCGTTCACCCGCGCCGAGGAACCCGTCATGCCGCTCGACCAGTTGCACATCCCCCAGGTGAGCGTCGCCGAGCAGGCCGATATCGTGATCGGGCGGCTCCGGCAGTCGCGTAGCATGACGTTCCGGGCCCTCACCGGGGACGCCAACCGGTTGGTCACGGTCGCGAGGTTCCTCGCTTTGCTGGAGCTCTTCCGGCTTGGCCAGGTCGGCTTCAACCAGTTGACGCCGCTGGGGGAGTTGACCGTCCGCTGGACCGGGGAGGCGTCCGGTGATCTGGAGATCTCCGATGAGTTCGACCGCCCCGGACCCGGACCAGACGACAAGGAGGGCGTTGAATGAAGCAGCCAGAGCCCGCGGCGGCCGACGCCGGGGCACCGGACGAATCAGTCCGTGCTCCGGCGCTGGTCGAGGCCGATCTTGAGGCGTTGCTGCTGCTCGCCACCGAACCGTTGCCGGTGGAGGTGCTCGCCGAGGCGCTCCAACTGCCGGCCGGCGTGGTGACGCAGGCGCTGCACAGGCTCGCGTCCTTCTACGACGAGACCGGGCGCGGCTTTCAGCTCCGCCAGGTGGCGGGCGGCTGGCGCTACGGCACGCGTCCGGCGCAGGCAGAGCTCATTTCGCGGTGGGTGATCGAGGGCCAACAGAACCGACTAACCCAAGCGTCCCTGGAGACACTTGCGGTGATCGCCTACTCGCAACCCGTCTCCAGGTCGCGCGTGTCCGCGGTGCGCGGGGTCAACGTGGACGGTGTGGTTCGCACCCTGCTGGCGCGCGGCCTGGTCACCGAATCTGGCCATGACGACAGCACCGGTGCGGGACTGCTCAGCACCACCGACTACTTCCTGGAGCGGTTGGGCCTGGCCGCTGTGTCGGACCTGCCGCCCATCGCGCCCCATCTGCCCGAAGCCGCCGATCTGGCGGCAGAACTCGCCGCCCTGGCGATCATTCCAGACGACGTGGAGGAAACCTATGAAGCAAGAGCCGAGTGATGGCGTCCGGTTGCAGAAGGCTCTGGCACAGGCGGGCGTGGCCAGCCGGCGTGCCAGCGAGGAGCTGATCGCGGCCGGGCGGGTGGAGGTGAACGGGAAGGTCGTCACCGAGCAGGGAATGCGCGTCGACCCCGAGCGTGACACCATCCGGGTGGACGGCTCCCGCATCCCGCCGCCCCGGCGGCACCTCTACCTGGTGCTCAACAAACCGCGCGGGGTGGTCTCGACGATGGACGACCCGGATGGCCGGCCCACCCTCGAGCAGTACGTGCCACGCCGCCAGCGCCTGTTCCACGTGGGGCGGCTCGACACCGACACCGAGGGGCTCCTGATCCTCACTAACGACGGTGACTTCGCGAACAAGCTCGCCCATCCCAGCCATGAGGTGCCGAAGACCTATCTGGTCGAGGTGGAAGGCCTGCTCGACAACAAGACACTGCGTCGGCTGGAGAAAGGCCTCACCCTCGAAGACGGCCCGATCAAGCCGGACAAGGTGAAACTGGTGACCAGGGCCGAATCGCGCAGCATGGTGCAGATCACCCTGCACTCCGGACGTAACCGCATCGTCCGCCGGATGTTCGACTCGGTCGGGCACCCGGTGCGCAGGTTGTCGCGGATCTCGATCGGCCCGGTCCGGCTCGGGCAACTGGCCGTCGGCGAGACCCGCGAGCTGACCCGGGAGGAACTCGGCGCCCTGCTCGACGTGGTCGGCCGCTGAGCCGCCGGACGCCGGTAGGGCGGTCTGGCTGGTTCCGGTAATCTGCAGTGGTGCTTTCCAACGGAGTCAATGCGTCGAAGCGAACCATACGGGCGGCAGCGGTCGCTGGGCTGACGGTGCTTGCCCTCACCCTGAGTGCCTGCGGTGGGGCCGGCGGCGCCGACCCAAGCCCGAGCCCCTCGTCCCCGAGTTCGCCGGCCACCCCGAGCCAAACACCAAGCCCAACACCGACGGCCGAACCCACCAAGCTGGCCGATCTGGCAGGCATTGAGGTGAGTTCCGACCTGACAGCGCAACCGAGCGTCACGGCACCCTACCCGTTCGCCGTGGAGCAGACCGTCAGCCGGGTCATCGTGCCGGGCACCGGCGCCGCGGTGCCGCACGAGACCGCGATGGTCCGGGCCCAATACGTGGGCATCAACGCTCGCACCGGTGAGGTCTTCGACTCCAGCTGGAGCAGGGGCGAACCCGCCGTTCTGCCGCTCGCCCAGATGATCCCCGGGTTCCGCGACGGCCTGGTCGGCCAGAAGGTCGGCAGCCGCGTGGCGGTCGCGATACCGAGTGAGGACGGCTACGGCGCGCAGGGCAACTCCCAGATAGGGGTCGAGGCCGGCGACAGCCTGTTGTTCATGGTGGACGTCCTCGACACCGATCTCGCCGGCCCCCGAGGTGAGCGGGTGACGCCGCCCGCGGGCCTGCCGCAGGTCACCGAGAGCGGCGGTGTCCCGAAGATCACCATCCCGGCAGGGCTGCCCGAGCCGACCGCGGTGCAGGTGCAGCCGCTGATCCAGGGCAGCGGTCGCGAACTGGGCCCAACCGATGGGTTGATCTCGCATTCGGTCTGTGTGACCTGGGGCGGTACCGAGTTCTACAACGACTTCGGCGCCACGGCGGCGGCCGATGCTGCGGCGGGCGCGACGCACCAGGCGCTGTTCAACTCCCTGGTCGGCCAACACACCGGCAGCCGCATCCTGGTCACCCTGCCCGGTTCGGTCGCCTACCCGAACGGCAACCCGACGCCCAGTATCGCCCCGAACACCGCGGTGGCCTGCGTCGTCGACCTGTTGTTCACCGAGGCCTACTGATCGGGCCTGACCACCCACGGCTCCCAGATGGCCGGCGTCCGTGACCACGGGGTACCGGCCACGGCCCGGAGCAGTCCGGCCGCGGAACCGGACTCCGGCAGCCCGGCTGAAGCGCAGAGCCGACGACAGACCTCGGCGGTGCCGACTCCCCGCAGGGACAGTGTCGCCAGCGTCACAGCGCCATCGCGCTTCGCCAGCCGGTCGCCGTCCTGGTTGACCGCCAGCCCGACGTGGGCATAGCTGGGCACCTCGAATCCGAGTCGGGTGGCGAGCCAGGCCTGCCTGGGGGCCGAGTCGAGCAGGTCGGCCCCGCGACAAACTTGGGTGACGCCTTGGAGTCCGTCGTCCACCACGACAGCGAGGTTGTAGGCGGGCGTGCCGTCAGCCCGGAAGAGCACGAAGTCGTCCACCACACCACAGACCTCGCCGGCGTGCAGATCATGCACCACCACAGTCGTGCCCTGCGCACGAACCCGGATCGCGGCGGGACGATCACGCCGCCGTTCGGCCCGCTCGGCTTCGGTCAACCGCGCGCAGGTCCCGGGGTAGGGACGATACGCTCCGTGCGGCGCCTGGGACGCTTCGGCGATCTCGCGGCGGGTACAGAAGCACTCGTAGGTGTCCAGACCGGCGGCGGCGTCCCGATAGAGCTGGTGCCGCCCCGATTGTTGGACGACCGGACCGTCCCAGTCGAGCCCGAGCGCGGCCAGATCGGCAAGCTGATGCGCGGCGATACCCGGCGCGGCCGCCACCCTTTGTTGGTCCAGGTCTTCGATGCGCAGCAGGAAGCCGAGCCCGGCATCGCGAGCGAACAGCCACGACAGCAGGGCGGTACGCAGGTTGCCGAGGTGCAGGTCGGACGTTGGACTGGGCGCGAAGCGACCGGCGGGCATGGGGTGTTGAGCGGTCTATCCACCGGCCTTGCGGCGGAACTGTCGCTTGCCGGCGGCCTTCGAATGAGCAACGCCCATCGACTTGGCTCCGGCTGCCCCTTCGTTGTGCTGGTGCTGGGCCTTCCTCTTGGCCTCCAGCGCCTGGCGCATGGCCTCCTTCTGATCCAGCGGTTTGTCGGAGGAGTTCGTGGGCTCGGTCATGGCGTCACTCTGCCACAGCGATCGGTGGCGCGTCGGGGCAATGGGGCCGTTGGAGCTGTGTCGGTCCGGCCGGGGCCGGGTCGGCTGCTAGCTTGGGAGGGTGGCTCGACGCAAGACGGAAAGGCTCGTCAACTTGACGATCCTGCTGCTCAGTTCGCGTCGTTTCGTGCCCAAGGAGCAGATCCGGGCAACCGTGGAGGGCTATCGCGACTCCTCAGCCGAGGCATTCATGCGTATGTTCGAGCGGGACAAGGACGAACTGCGTGCGCTAGGCGTCCCGATCGAGACCGGCTCCAACGACGCGTTGTTCAGCGACGAGCAGGGTTACCGCATCTCGCGGACCGACTTCGAACTGCCGCCCATCGAGTTCACCCCGGACGAGGCGACGGTGCTCGGTCTGGCTTCCACCGTCTGGCAGCAGGCCAGCATGGCCGAGGACACTGCGCACGCGCTGGCGAAGCTGCGTGCAGCGGGCATCGAGCTGGACGCCGGACGGCTGACCGCGTTGGCGCCGCGGCTCAGTGCCCGGGAGGAGGCTTTCGAACCGCTCTGGCAGGCGGTCGTCGACCGGCAGGCCGTGAAGTTCGGCTACCGGACCGCCGACGAGGTGCGCACCGTGGAGCCGTGGCGGCTGGCTTGGCGAAACAACAGCTGGTACTTGGTCGGTTATGACCGCGACCGGATGGCTCCGCGGGTCTTCAAGTTGGCCCGCATGACCGGTGCGCCCAGCACCGTCGGCAAACCGGATGCCTTTGACCCGCCGGACGAGGAGCTGATCAGCCAGCACACAGCGGTCCTGACCTCACGGGCCGCCGACCTCACGGCATTGCTCGCGATCCGCGGCGTCCGGGCGCCCGCCTTGCGTCGCCGGGGTGCCGCGGCCGAGTCGCCGCTGCCGTTGCCGGCCGGTTTTCATGCCTACCGAGTGCCGTTCACCAGCGGCTATGCGGCTGGCGAGATAGCCGCCTATGGGGCGGACGTGGTCGTCTGTGAACCGGCAGAGCTGCGTGCCGAAGTAGTCTCGCACCTGCGCGGAGTCCTCAAGGTGCATGCGGCCGGCAAGGGACCAGGCCAACCCGAGCCTGAGCGGAACCCATCATGAACCCGGCCACATCCCAGGTCGCCAGGTTGCTCGCGATGGTGCCCTACCTACAGGCCCGCCCCGGCGTTCCCATCGCCGAGGTTGCCGAGGCCTTCGGTGTCACCGCGCGCCAAGTGTTGGCCGATTTGAACGTGTTGTGGATGTGTGGGCTGCCCGGCGGGCTGCCGGACGACCTGATCGAGATCGACATGGACGCCGTCGAGGGCGAGGGCATCGTTCACCTGGGCAACGCGAACTACCTCAGCCGACCCCTCCGGTTCACCCGCGACGAAGCCGTCTCGCTGGTGGTCGCCTTGCAGGCGGTCCGTGAGATGGCCACCGGCAGGCTGCGGGAGGCCGCCGACAGCGCCGTCAGCAAGCTCGCGCGAGTCACCGGTCACCACGACCCCGTCCTGTTGGCTGTGAACACCGGCGACGAGGAACTTCGCGAGCAACTGGTATCGGTCATTGAGACGCGACGACGCGTCCGGCTGACCTACGACGGGGCCACTCGCGGCGAAACCACCACGCCGGTTGTCGACCCGGCCTCGATCCAGATGCGGGACGCTGCCGCCTACCTGCTGGCGTGGAGCCTGTCGAGAAACGCTTGGCGGACCTTCCGGCTGGACCGAATCGTCGACCTGGTGGCGACCGGTGAGACGGCCGACGACCACGGCCAGGCGCCGGAACTGGCGGAGGGCTGGTTCGACGCCTCCGACGGAGCAGTCACCTTGGACTTGGCGCCTTCGGGGGCCTGGGTGGCCGAGTACTACCCGACGCTTGCCGCAGACCAGCGCCCGGACGGTCATTTGGTGGTGCGGCTGGCGATCAGCGACCCGGCCTGGCTGGAATCGCTGCTGCTGCGTCTGGGCGACCAAGCCACCGTGCTTGATCCTGTCGGAGCCGGCAGCAGCGCGTCTCGGGCAGCCGAAGATGCCTTGGCGCTCACCGAGCAGATCTGCGGCGGTCTGCCTGACTGAGCGGCTGGCCGCGTTTTCGGTAGCGTTTCCGAACGCCTACCATGGAGTTGACTCGCTTCGCGTAGCTAGGAGGAAGCCATGGGCCCCATCGGTTGGCCTGAGCTGTTGATCATTCTTTTGGTGGTGCTGCTTCTGTTCGGCACCACCCGTCTCGCCGGCCTTGGCAAGGCGTCCGGCAAGGCGATCCGGGAGTTCAAGGAAGAAACCCAGGATCTGAAGAAAAAGGACGCGCAACCCGAGGTTGCGCCCGAAGCCAGCACGCCTGCCCAGCCCGTGCAACCCGTCCAGCCGGCCCCCCAGGAGTTGTCGTACCAACAGCAGCCATACCCCCAGCAGGGGTACGTGGCGCAGCAGCCGCAGTACCCGACCCAGCAGGGGTATGCGGCGCAGCAGCCGCCCAACGTGGTCTACGACGCCGAAGTGGTAGACCCCGAGCGCCCGAACAACTGATCAGTAGCCATGGCTACCGACACAGGTGTGCGCGAGACCGGGGGGAGGTTCGCGTGGTTTCGTCCCCCCAAGTTCGATGACAGCGGGGCGATGAGCCTGTGGGACCACCTCCGAGAGATTCGCTATCGCCTGGTGATCTCGGTGATCGCGATACTGGTGCTTTTCATCGTCGCGTTCATCTTCTACGTGCCGATCGTCGAGTTGATCCTGCGGCCCTACGAGATCGCCGCATCCAACATTCGCGCGCGTGACCCAAGCGCCAACATCCAGGTCGTGAACTCCGGCGTGGCCGCGCCCATGATCTTGGCGCTGAAGGCGGCCGGATTGGCCGCCGTCATCGCGGCATGCCCGGTCTGGCTGTACCAGCTGTGGGCTTTCGTCGTCCCGGGCCTGCTCAAGAAGGAGAAGAAGATCGCCGGGTTCTTCCTGCTCTCGGCGATTCCCCTTTTCCTCACCGGAGTTGTGGTCGGCTACCTGATCCTGCCGAAGGCCTTCGAGTTCATGCTGGGGTTCACGGTGGCCGAGGCCGGGGTGGCCAACCTGCAGGACCTCAATGACTTCTTGGCTCTCGAGATGCGGATGCTGTTGGTTTTCGGTGCGGCCTTCCTGCTGCCGGTGGTCATCGTCATGCTGAACCTGCTAGGGGTGTTGAAGTCGCACGCCCTCCGCAAGGCACGCACCTTCGCAATCTTCGGCTGTTTCATCTTCGGCGCGGTTGCCACCCCGTCGGGTGACCCGTTCTCGATGCTGGCGCTGTCGGTGCCGATGGTGATCATGTACCTGATCAGCGAGATTATCTGCCGTCGAAACGACAGACGCGTGCTGAAGAACAAGATCCGCGAGGGCCTGCTCACCCCCGAAGAAGCCGAGGCGGAGTACTGGGGCAGGACCGATTCTGACGATGACTAGAGGGCCCGAGCCGACCGGCGGTGACCGGCCGGCCTTCGGGTTCCGGGTGGCCGAGCGGATGCCGAAAGGGCTGGGACGTACCGGGGTGATCAGCACCCCGCACGGCGAGATCCGTACCCCCGCCTTCGTGGTGGTCGGCACCAAGGCCACAGTGAAGGCGGTCCTGCCAGAGTCGGTTGCTCAGCTAGGCGCCCAGGCAGTCTTGGCGAACGCGCTGCACTTGTACCTGCAGCCCGGCAGCGACCTGGTGGACGA
>RRZU010210976.1_pt1 | contig 15833 bp, 14 predicted proteins | sample 2165561 | NCBI WGS metagenome assembly RRZU01 (sample SAMN10456909, study PRJNA506462) | wastewater metagenome | isolation source: wastewater sludge | place: USA: Moscow, Idaho
AACGGCGCGATCCTGCCGTATCTGGCCAGCCTGAATCCGGCCGCGAATCTCGGCGCGCCGCAGGGCAGCCTCGAACTCGCGCGTATTCAGGAATGGATCGGCTTTCTGAATTCCGACGTGCAGGCGGCTTTCCGCACCTATGGCCGCCCGCAGGTGTTCCACAATGACGAAAAAATCCAGGCCGAGATCAAGCGCAAAGGGCTGGAGCGGCTCAACCTGATCCTCGATACGCTGGAGGGCTGGCTGCCGGAAAGCGGCTGGGTTGTCGGCGGCCGCTTCACGATCGCCGACGCCTATCTCGGCGCATTTGCCCGTCAGGTCGTCAAGGTCGGGTTAAGCTGGGATCGCTGGCCGAAGTTGCATCGGTTTTACCAACGCTATCAAGCACATCCGGCAGTGCAGGCCGCCGACGCAGCAGAAGCCGCCGACTGACCCAATTTCGTTCCGCAACCCGTCATCCCTGGGATGGCGGGTTGTTTTATATAAAATATCAATAAAATCAATAACTTATAATTTCACCAATATCAGACCCCGCATTGAACCACGCCAGCTTTTCGTGCAGGCGAACCACCTCGCCGACGATGATCAGGCTCGGCGGATGGATTTCGTGTCGTTCAATCAACGCAGGCAAACTCGCCAGCGTCGCGGTAAACACCTTCTGGTTCTGCGTCGTTCCCTGCTCGATCAGCGCCACCGGCATCGTTTCCGGCATGCCGTGGGCAATCAGCTCCCGGCACAGCGCATCCAGACCGCGCAAGCCCATGTAGACGACAATGGTCTGCCGTGGCCGCGCGAGCATTTCCCAGTCGAGGTCCATCCCGCCGTCTTTCAGATGTCCGGTCACGAAAACGCACGATTGCGCATAATCGCGATGAGTCAGCGGGATGCCGGCATAGCTTGCGCAGCCCGATGCCGCGGTAATTCCCGGAACCACCTGAAAAGCAATCCCTTCAGCATGGAGCGTTTCGATCTCCTCGCCGCCGCGACCGAAGATGAACGGATCGCCGCCTTTCAGTCGCAGCACGCGCTTGCCCTGCCTGGCGAGACTCGTCAGCAACTGGTTGATTTCGTCTTGCGGCACCACATGCAGGCTTTCCTGTTTACCGACATAGATCCGCTCGGCATCCTTGCGGACCAGATCGAGGATCGCCGGCGCAACGAGCCGGTCATAGAGAACGACATCGGCCTGCTGCATCAGCCGCAGCGCGCGGAAAGTCAGCAGATCGGGATCGCCGGGGCCGGCGCCGACCAGATAGACCTCGCCGGAGGCGACCGGCGAGGCTTCGAGTTCGCGTTCGATCGCGGCCAGCGCGGCCGGTTCCTGCCCTGCCAGCACCTGTTCGGCAATCGGGCCGTAAAGCACCCGTTCCCAGAAACGGCGCCGCGCGGTCGAATCGGAAAATCGCTGTTTCACCCGGCCACGCAGACTGGCCATCAGCGACGCCAGCCGCCCATAAGCGCTCGGGATCAGGGTTTCCAGCCGCGCTTTCAACAGGCGCGCCAGAATCGGGGATGCCCCGCCGGTCGAGATCGCAATCTGCAACGGCAGGCGTTCGACGATGGCCGGCAGGATAAAGCTGCATAAGGCCGGATCATCGACGACGTTGACCGGAATCCTGCGTGCATGCGCCTGTTCGGAAACGGCGCGGTTGACCGCGACATCGTCGGTCGCTGCGATCACGAGCCACGCTTCGTCGAGGTGTTCCGGGCGAAAGCCGGTCGCGACCTGCTGGATTGAACCGGCATCGCGCAATGCCGCCAGCGCCGGCGACAGTTCGGGTGCAACGACAATAACCTCGCCGCCCGCCTTGATCAGGGAATCGACCTTGCGGCTGGCGACCTCGCCGCCGCCGACGACCAGGCAGCGCTTGCCGCGCAGATCGACAAAAACCGGATAGTAATTCATTGCGCGCGCGCCTCATTGATGAGATCGCCCAGATGGCGCAACCCTTCGGGCCACGGGCCGAATCCGGAATCGACATTGATATGACCGGCGTTTTTCAGCACGATCTGGCGACTGCCCCAGGTCTGGCCGAGGAAATGCGCCCGTTCGATATCGCAGGTCGGGTCATTATCGCTGGCGATCACGAGACTTGGATAAGGCAGCGAAAGGACCGGCATCGGCAGGAATCCACGGACATGCCCGGTCAACCCTTCATAAACCGGGTCTGCCGGGGCCACCAGCAAAGCGCCGGCGATTCGCGGGCAATGGCGGCGATGCACCACCGCCCAATGCGCCTGCACGACGCAGCCAAGACTGTGCGCGACCAGAATAACCCGGCCGGGAGCGGCAACGATCGCCTCGTTCAGATTGCCCACCCAGTCCGCTGCGACCGGCTCATGCCAGTTGTCCTGCTGCACGCGGCACAATCCGGGCAAGTCGCGCTCCCAGTGCGATTGCCAATGGTCCGGGCCGGAATCCTTCCAGCCCGGCAGCACCAGGATGCTGTTTCCCTGATCCAGCCATTCCCTGATCCGCTCCATCGCGCCCCCGATCAATTAAATATATAAGTATTTGATTTATATAGATTTTTAACAAATCAAATACTGTAGTCCGAATAGACCTGCGCATGCTTCGGCAGCAGGTAAACCTTTTCCCCGACCTGCCACTGGCTTTTCTGGTACTGCTCGCGCACCAGCTCGACCTCGACCGGCTCGCTGTCCGGCACCGTCACTTCGAGCCGCACCGTCGCGCCGAGCAGGCGCACATGGGCGATCCGGCCCGACAACGCACTCTCGAACGGCTCGCGCACCAGGTCAATCTCGTGCGGACGCACATAGACCAGCGCGCCCTGCCCGTCCGGCGCGGCGAAACGCTGACCGGCAACCTCGGCCCAGCCCTCGTGTACGCGCGAGTGAAACAGGTTCACGTCGCCGAGGAACTGGTAAACAAAAGAGCTGGCCGGACTGTCATAAACTTCTTCCGGGGTGCCGACGTGTTCAATCTGGCCTTTGCTCATCACGACGATGCGGTCAGCGACTTCGAGCGCCTCTTCCTGATCGTGGGTCACGAATACCGAGGTGATGTTCATTTCGTCGTGCAGACGGCGCAGCCAGCGGCGCAACGCCTTGCGCACCTGGGTATCGAGCGCGCCGAACGGCTCGTCGAGCAGCAACAGCTTCGGCTCGACCGCCAGCGCGCGGGCCAGTGCGATGCGCTGACGCTGGCCGCCGGACAACTGGGCCGGATAGCGATCGGCCAGATAGCCGAGCTGAACCAGATCGAGCAGTTCATTCACGCGCCGCTTGATCTCGGCATCGCTCGGGCGCGTCGTTTTCGGCCGTACCCGCAGGCCAAAGGCGACATTCTCGAATACGGTCATGTGGCGGAACAGCGCGTAATGCTGGAATACGAAACCAACCTGGCGTTCGCGCACATGGGTCTGGGTCGCGTCGCTGCCGTGAAACAGAATCTGGCCCGAATCGGCGGTTTCCAGTCCAGCGATCACGCGCAGCAGCGTGGTCTTGCCGCAGCCGGACGGGCCAAGCAGCGCCAGCAGCTCGCCATTTTTGACTTCCAGATCGATGCCGTCGAGCGCCGTAAACGCGCCGAACCGCTTGGTGATGTCCTTGATTTCGATGCTCATATCCAGCTCCGGAGAGTAGAGAGTTGTGAATGGGAAGTGGCAACCGTTTTGCCTCTCGCGACTGCCCACTCACCCCTTCCTGTTTTCAATTCATTGATTGGCGGCAATCCGCGCGGCGTCCCTGTCACGCTCAGCTTTCCATTCGATCCATGTTTTCAGCGCCAGCGTCACAAGCGCCAGCAGCGCGAGAATCGAGGCGCAAGCGAAGGCGCCGACGAAGTTGTATTCGTTGTAAAGAATCTCGACATGCAGCGGAATCGTGTTGGTCAGGCCACGAATGTGGCCCGACACGACCGACACCGCGCCGAATTCGCCCATCGCCCGCGCATTGGCGAGAATCGCGCCATACAGCAGGCCCCACTTGATATTCGGCAGGGTCACGCGCCAGAAGGTCTGCCAGCCGGAAGCGCCGAGCACCAGCGCGGCCTGTTCCTCGTCCGAGCCTTGCGCCTCCATCAACGGAATCAGTTCGCGGGCGACAAACGGGAAGGTCACGAACAGCGTGGCCAGCACGATTCCGGGAACCGCAAAAATAATCTTCACGTCGTGCGTTTCAAGCCACGGACCGAACCAGCCGTGCGAGCCGAACAGCAGCACGTAGATCAGGCCAGCGACAATCGGGCTGACCGAAAACGGCAGATCGACCAATGTAATCAACAGGCTCTTGCCGCGGAACTCGAACTTGGCGATCGCCCAGGCGGCGGCCACGCCAAAAACCAGGTTCAGCGGGAGAGCGATCACGGCCGTCAGCAGCGTCAGCTTGATCGCGGCCAGCGCATCGGTATCGACCAGCGCCGCCAGATACAGATCCCAACCCTTGCCAAGCGCCTCGAAAAACACCGAGAACAGCGGCACCAGCAGGAAAAGCCCGATGAAAACCAGTGCGATTCCGGTCAATAGCCATTTGACCCACGGCGCTTCGTCGGTCACGCCGGGGCGGCGAATTTTTTGCGACATGTTTTATCTCCGTCCCAATCGTTTGGCGGTCCACCATTGCAGCAGGTTGATGACCAGCAGCAGCACGAACGAAGCCACCAGCATCACCAGCGCAATCGCGGTCGCGCCGAGGTAATCGAACTGTTCGAGCTTGGCGATAATCAACAGCGGCGTGATTTCGGACACCATCGGCATATTGCCGGCGATGAACACGACCGAGCCGAACTCGCCGATTGCGCGGGCAAAAGCCAGCGTGAAGCCGGTCAGCAAGGCCGGCCAGACCGTCGGCAGAATCACCTTGAGGAAAATCTGCCAGCGCGTCGCGCCGAGACTCGATGCAGCTTCTTCGAGTTCGCTTTCCAGATCTTCGAGCACCGGCTGGACCGTGCGCACCACAAAAGGCAGGCCGATAAAGGTCAGTGCGATCACGATGCCCAGCGGCGTGAAGGCAAGCTTGATGCCGAGCGGCTCGAACCAGCGCCCGATCCAGCCGTTCGGCGCGTACAGCGTCGCCAGCGCGATGCCGGCAACCGCAGTCGGCAGCGCGAACGGCAGATCGACCATCGCATCGATCAGGCGCCGCCCCGGGAACGAGTAGCGCACCAGCACCCAGGTCACCAGAAAACCGAACACCATGTTGACGAGCGCGGCGATTAGCGAAGCGCCGAAAGTCAGCCGGTACGAAGCGACCACACGCTCATTGCTGACGGTCTGCCAGAAATCCGCCCAGCTCATGTCGGCGGTCTTGAAGATCAGCGCCGACAGCGGCAGCAGCACGATCAGGCCAAGATAGAGAATCGTGTAGCCAAGGCTCAAATTGAAGCCGGGCAGCACGCTGTGTTTTTTGAATGCCATGTTATTCCTTGAACATGTCCAATGCAGGAGCCGGCAAATTAGCACGTCATTCCGGCGAAAGCCGGAATCCAGAGTCCAGTACAAACTGGATCCCGGCTTTCGCCGGGATAACGAACAAGGCAGTTTTGCTTAGTATTGCGACACCGCCGTCCTCACTTCTTCGCGTTGGCCGCGGCGATCTGGTCATAGATCCCGCCATCGGCGAAGTGCTTCGGCGTCACCGCCTTCCAGCCGCCGAACTCGTCGACGTTGAACAGTTTCACGGCCGGAAACTGGCTGGCGAATTTGGCCGCCACGGCCTTGTCACGCGGACGCAGGTAGTTCTGCGCGGCAATCGTCTGGCCTTCCGGGCTCCACAGATACTTCAGGTATTCCTCGGCCTGCTTGCGCGAACCCTTCTTGTCGACGACCTTGTCGACCACGGAAACCGGCAGTTCCGCTTCGATCGAGCGCGACGGGTAGACCACTTCGAACTGGCCGCGACCGAATTCGCGCGCAATCATCTCGGCTTCATTCTCGAAAGTCACCAGTACGTCGCCGATCTGGCGCTGCATGAAAGTCGTCGTCGCGCCGCGACCGCCGGTATCGAGCACCGGAACGTTCTTGAACAGCGCAGCGACAAAATCGCGCGCCTTCTGTTCGTTGCCGCCCGGCTGCTTCAGCGCATAACCCCACGCCGCCAGATAGGTATAACGGCCATTGCCTGCGGTCTTCGGATTCGGGATCACGATCGCGACACCGGGTTTGATCAGATCGCTCCAGTCCTTGATCGCTTTTGGATTGCCCTTGCGAACGATCAGCACTTGCAGGCTCGTGAACGGCGCAGCGTTGTCCGGCAGGCGGCTCGCCCAGTTTTCCGGCAACTGCTTGCCGCGTTGGGCGACCGCATCGATATCGCTATGCTGGTTCATCGTGATCACGTCGGCCTGCAGCCCTTCGATCACCGAGCGCGCCTGCGCCGACGAGCCGCCGTGCGACTGCTGGATGACGACCTTCTCGCCGGCCTTGCCTTGCCAGTACTTCTGGAAAGCCGGGTTGTAATCCTTGTAAAAATCGCGCATCACGTCATAGGAAACGTTCAGCAGCGTGGTATCGGCATGGGCCAGCCCCGAAGTCAGGACGGCCGTGGCCAAGAGAGAGGTAAGCAGCTTGTTCATGGCAATCTCCTGTTGTGATGACCGAGATTGTCCCTCAAGCGCAAATAATCAAAAAATAATGTTTTGTTAGATGCTTAGATCAGTATGAAATAAATATACCCGCCATGACGGCGTTGCCTAGCCCATTGAAAAATACTGAACTTGCCGGTATTGGATTTAATACTTACAAATACAGCTGACAGACTACAACTGCGAACCGGATCATAATAGAATGCTTCTTTTCCGACACCCGCACCTGTTCCCAATGGGCATCCCGACATGAACCCACCGTTCAGCCAGAAACTGTACAGCCGGATAGCCGGATTTCTGCTGCTGCAGGAGCCCACTGATCCCGCGATGCAGTCGCGGCACTGGAAACTCAGCGCGCTTCGCATCATCCTGCTGTTCAGCCTGCTGCAATCGGTGGCCATTTTTTTGCATTCGCTCTGGGGCGCACAGCAGGTCCCACTCATCCCGATCATTGTCTCGCTTTGCCTTCTGGCCGGACTGGGTCTGGCGCTATACGCAGCCAGGAGCCGGCTCAGGCTCGGCTCGTGGATGCTCGTCGGAGTGGTTTACGCCGGAGGGCTCTGCATTCTGAACCTGATCAGCGATCCCGGCATCGCCAGGTTCGGGGTGATCTATCTTTATTCAGCGCCCCTGCTCGCACTACTGCTGCTAGGTCGCCGCGCCGCGCTCGGACTGATGGCGCTGAACACGCTGCCGTTCATTCTGCTGGTCAGCGGCAAACCGCAGAGCCCCGCGTCGGCCAGCGCCCATTTCCATATCCAGACACTACTGTTTCTCTTCTTCAACATTGGCATCCCGCTGGCGCTGTCCCGCGTATTGACCTCCTTACACTGGGCCAACCACCTCGCCCGCCTGGACAACCTGACCGGATTGCCCAGCCGCAGCTATTTCATCGAGAAACTGCAACAGCATATCGCCTCGCCGCTGCAAACCGGCAAACCACTGGCGGTTCTGAACATCAAGATCCGCGACATGCATGTCGTGAACGAACGATACGGCATCGCCTGCGGCGACGAAATAATCCGTCAGATCGCCCATGCCATCGAGCAGAAAATCAGGAAGAACGACTGTCTCGGCCGCACGCGCGGCGGTGCATTCTCGCTGCTGGTCGCCGCCCCCCCGCCGGGCGGCAATAACATAAAGGTCCAGATTTCCCGTTACCTGCAGGATTTGCCGCGCCAGCACCAGATCAACGGCCAACCGTTTGAAATCCACTATTTCGTCGGTGCCGCGATATTCCCGCAGGACGCCGACACTGCGGACCAGCTGATCCGGGCAAGTGAACTGGCCCAGCATCAGGCACGCAAGAATCCGACCGGCGAAGCCGTCTATTACGACCCCAACCATGCCGCCCGCGAGCGCCGTCATATCGACATGGAAGTCGCGCTGCGCCGGGCGCTGCGCAAGCGCAGCCTGGAAATGAACTACCAGCCCAAGGTGGATCACAACGGGGAATTGCGCGGACTGGAAGCGCTGGTGCGCTGGAATAGCACCGAATTGGGCAGAGTTTCGCCGGCCGAGTTCATTCCGATCGCGGAAAAGGCCGGCATGGTGCATGAAATCACGCTGCAGGCGATCGAAATGGTGATTCAGCAGATCAAACACTGGCAGGAACAAAAACTGCCGGTCTATCCGGTCTCGGTCAACCTGTCAGCGCTCGATCTCGCTGTGCCGACGCTGGTGAACGAAATCATCACCCGCACCTATCTGCTCGACCTGCCATTCAACCTGCTCGAATTCGAAATCACGGAAACCGCGCTGATGGTCAATGGCGAGATCGGGCTGCAGAATCTGGCCGAACTGCAAAAGATCGGTTTTCGCATCAGCATCGACGATTTTGGCTCGGGCTATTCGTCGCTGTCCCAGATGGCCAACCTGCCCGTCTACGCGATCAAGATCGACCGTGAATTCGTGCAGGGCGTTCCCGGCGATACGCGCCGGGAAAAGATCATCCATGGCATCATCTCGCTCGCGCAGTCGCTTGATCTGTCAATCGTGGCCGAGGGCGTGGAAAACGCGCAGCAGGTCAGCTTCCTGCATGCGCGCGGCTGCCAGTTGTACCAGGGCTTCCATTTCCACCGCCCGCTCAGCACGCAGCAGATGGGCGCCCAACTGCAGGCTCTGCGCGACGATTTTCTGGCACCGGCAACCTGATCCATTGAATCGCGCTAAGTTATTGATTTTTATTAATATTTTTCCTCAATGCACCTGTGAACCTGCATCCTGCAGCCCTTGGCCTGCGAACACTTGGGCAACATCGATCTTGTCGAATTCATAGCGGGTATTGCAGAACTCGCAGCCGACCTCGATCTTGCCGCGTTCTTCCAATACCCCGTCGATCTCTTCCCGCCCCAACATGCGCAGCATGCCGCCAACCTTCTCGCGCGAGCACGAGCAACCAAAAGCCGGGATCGTCGACTCGAACATGCGGACGGTTTCTTCGTGGAACAAGCGGTAGAGCACGCTCTGTGAATCAAGTCCCAGCAATTCCTCGTCCGTGACCGTGGCGGCCAGATGCCCGACGCGCTCCCATGCCTCCGCATCGCCAGTGCCTTCGGGCATTTTCTGCAGCAGCAGCCCGGCTGCACGCTCGCCCGAGCAGGCCAGCCACAGCCGGGTTTCCAGCTGCTCCGAGCGCTGCATGTAGTGCTCGATGATCTCGGCCACGCTCTGCCCCGGCTCGAAACCAACGATGCCCTGATAGGTCTCGCCGTCTTCCGGATCGAGCGTGATGATGAATTTGCCCTGACCGAGCAGTTCGGCCAGCGATACATCCGCGACCTCGCCATCCCAGCGCGCGGTTGCGCGCAGCGTCATGTCGCTCAGGCATTCGACGACGATCAGCTTAACCGCGCCGGTACCATGCAACTGCATCACCAGCGAGCCTTGCAGCTTGACCGTTGCCGTCAGCAATGCAGCCGCAGCCATTAGCTCCCCGAGCAACTGGGCCAGTGGGGCCGGGTACGGGTGGCGGGCCAGCACTTCGGCCATCGTCGCGTCGAGCTGCACGAGTTCGCCGCGAACCGGCGCATTTTCAAACAGAAACCGTTCCAGTACATCCTGCATCATTCTTTATCCTTCTTGCCGCCCAGTGGAACGGCGTAATGAGTCATCGGCAAGCTCGAATTCACATCAAACGCGCAACCCGCCTCGACCCCGATTTTTGCAATCGCCAGCGCGTCGAGCTTCGGATCGTCGTAAACCGCCTGCATCGCGCCAATTGCATAGTCGCGGCCGCTGCCTATTCCCCAGAAACGCTGATACTCATAGACTTCACGCAGCGAATACACACCGTAGATCCCGCTGCGATTCGCAATCAACGCGGTGATCTGGCTCGACTCATACGGGTCATCCTCTTCTTCTTCCGGCTTCAGGAAAAAATCTTCCTTGAGCTTCGGCTGCAGCTTGCGAAAACTCTCGAAAATTGCGGGCCGCGAGTCGAAATCAAGCGTCTTGCTGCGCTTGAGGGCGGCCTGCAGCACAAGATCGTGCGCCGCACTGCCCGAGATCGAAAAATAGGTCGAGTGCGATTCAAAAATCTTGTTCCAGCACGCATCATCGCGCGCGCTCATGCGCGTATCCCCGAACGTCGACAGACTATCGGCCGCAATTACGACAAGATTATCCTTCCTGACAACAACTACTGTGGTCATGCTTGCTCCTCAATCAAATCCAGCAGGCGTTCCAGCGAATACTGCACTGTCTGTACGCGGACCGCGGCGCGATCGCCGGAGAAAATACAAGATTCACTATGGGCAACGCCCGGACCGATCCAGGCGAACCAGACCAATCCGACCGGCTTTTCCGCGCTGCCGCCGCCCGGTCCGGCGATTCCGCTGACCGCGAGCGCCCAGTCGGCACGCGCAGCTTCGCGTGCCTGACGCACCATCGATTCGACAACCGGGCCGCTGACCGCGCCGTATTCCTCGAGCAGCGCCTGCGGCACGCCAAGCATCTGCTGCTTCGCGTCATTCGAGTAAACGACGTAGCCACGCTCGAACCAACCCGAACTACCGGCGATATCCGTGATTGCGCCGCAGATCAGGCCGCCAGTGCACGATTCCGCAACAGTCACGCGCTGCCCGTGCGCCTGCAGCAGCAGTCCGATTTCTTCCGCTAATCGCTGCGTCATCATCCCCTCCAGTCTAGCCGGCGATTTTACCGCAAGGCAGGCCGTTGCGTCGCAACCCTCCATCAAACGCAAAATCCACAAGCCAAGAAAGCATAAACGGCGAGCTGCGGGGTGTTCATCCGGTTTGCGGTGCCGCAAATCGTGATCTAGCATCAAGATATCGCGCTGCACAATGGAACACCCGACATGAAAAACATCATGCTTGTGGATGACTCCACAACCGTATTACTTTCGATTTCCACCATCCTGCAGAAAGCGGGCTTCTCCACCCGGCAAGCCTCGAATGCCGAGGATGCGCTGCAGGAATTCAAACAGGGTTTCAAACCGGACCTGCTGATCACGGACCTGCATATGCCCGGCATGAACGGTATCGAATTCATCAGGGAAGTCCGCAAGCTGTCCACGCACAAGTTCATGCCGATCCTGTTCCTGACCACGGAATCCCAGCAGGAAAAGCGCCAGGAGGCCAAGGCCGCCGGCGCATCGGGCTGGCTGGTCAAGCCAGTGCAAGCCGATTCGCTGATTCAGACGCTCGGCGTCGTACTGCGCTAGGAGAGCCTCATGGTACACACGGTCATCGCAACAGTTGGCGCCTCGGCAGGCGTGGCGCTGCTCGCGCTTTTGCACTGGCTACTGCCGCAACAAACGGCCTGGGTTTGGGCTAGTTACTGGATCGCGCTGTTTGCCATTCTGGTCTGGTCGGGCCGGTCGTACTCGAAAGCCGGCGCCGTTCATGCCCGCGAGCGCGAGACCATCAACACTCACCTGCAAGCCACGCACACCGTAACCCGCTCCGCAGCAGACGAGTTGCGCCGCATCAGTGAATTGCGCGAACTGCTGCATGGACACCTGGTGAGGATCAATGAAGACAGCGAGACCGAAGCCACTGCGCTGCTGGAAAGCCTTAAGCGTATGGACGAGCAAAATCAGCATCTGCAGGGTGAAATCGGCGAGATCGGCGACGCTACGCGCGAAATGGTCACCAGCTGGGATAACCAGATCGACGACAACCAACGCGTGCTGGGCCGTTTCTGGAAATATGCGAGTTCGCGGCGGGAAATCACCCAGAGACAACTCAGCGCCGTCGATACCGTAACCGAAGATGCGCGCAAGCTTTCCAGTCTGACTGACCTGATCCGTACGATCGCCAAGGAAACCAACATGTTGGCGCTGAACGCGGCTATCGAGGCCGCGCGGGCGGGCGAGGCCGGGCGGGGTTTCTCGATCGTAGCCGACGAAGTGCGCAAGCTGTCGGAACAATCCGCCGAAGCAGTCCAGCAAATCGAAGCCGGTATCAATGAGCTGGCCGGCTCGATCCAGGAACAGCTTGGCCAGAGCATGGATCAGCAACAGGCGGAAAAAGAGCAGAACACGCTAACCCAGCTCGTGAATCAGATGGTTTCGATGGACGGCGCACGCGCGGAAATGATCAGCCGCATGAATAAGGTCGTCGAACAAATCGAGGAACATAACCAGCAGCAGGCCGGCCAGTTTCTCGACATGCTGTCGAACATCCAGTTTCAGGATGTGATCCGCCAGCAGGTCGAACTTGTCGATGGCGCACTGAAAGAACTCGACCATCATATCCAGACGCTGGCAGACCAGTTGGAAAACCCGCACCAAATTCACGAAGACCGAGTCCGCTTGCATGAATGCATCGATGGTCTGTTGCAGCGCTATGTGATGGACAGCCAGCGCATCGTGCATGGCGCAGCGACCGGGATGAGAACCTCAACCGGCAGCGCACCTGCCATCGAATTGTTCTGAGTTCGCCATGGACCCGCAATCTATGCCACCTTGCCCGCTGGAAAGCCAGCTGACGATCTATGAAGTCGGCGAACTGAAGCCCAAATTACTGGCATGGCTGGCGCAACCCGTCGAGCGGTTTGAAATCGACCTTGCAGGAATCGAGTCTATCGATGCCGCCGGTCTGCAACTGCTCATGCTTCTGAAACACGAATGCAGCGAACGACAAAAAGCACTCTGCCTCTGCAATCACTCTGCCGCAGTTCTGGCACTGTTCGATCAATTGAATGTCGCGGCCTTTTTCGGCGATCCACTGGTTCTTCCCGCCGAGGATGCAAACTAATGGATGCACTTCAGGAAGCTTTCGCCAACGAAGCCCGCGAACTGATCAGCCAACTGGAAGAAGGCCTGATCGCCCTGGAAAAAGACCAGTCCGACGAACTGATCAATGCCATATTCCGCAGCGCCCACACCCTGAAAGGCGCGGCCGCCACCGCCAATTGCACGACCATCACCGGCTTTACCCACGTACTGGAAAACACGCTCGACAGGCTTCGTCAGCATACCCAGGCGCTGGAAGCTGACCTTATTGAATCGTTGCTGGCCTCGGTCGATCACCTGCGCCTGCTGCTCGAGCAATTTTCTGCCGGAAAAGACTCGCTATCACAGGAACAGGATTCCGCCCAGAACCGGATTCTCGCCCGCATGGCCGAAGCCTCCACGCCACCCACCTCGCAACGCGAAGGCCGTGACTGCTGGCATATCTCGGTCCGACTGAACCGCGATCTGTTCCGTCATGGCCAGAATCCGCCGGCCTTGCTCGATGCGCTCAAGGAAATCGGCCAGATTGAGCATATCGACACAATCTTCGAGCCGCAGTCCTCACTGACGCAGGCCGACCCGGAAGACTGCCTGATCGGCTTCGAAATCCATTTTGCAAGCGATGCCCCCAAGAGCCGCATCGAACAGATCTTTATGTTCAGCGCAGATGAAGGCTTCTTGCGCCTGATTCCGCCGCACGCCCAGACCGAAGAATATATCGAGCTAATCCGAACGCTGCCGGACAACCCTCTGCGACTGGGTGAGATCTTGTTGCAGGTCGGTGCGATCACCGAAGCCGAACTGGAGGCAGGCTTGTCGGCGCAGCAGAAAAGCGGGCAGGCGCAAATCGGCGAAGTGCTCGTCAATCGTGGCGCAGCAGAGTCCCGCGTCATCAGCGCGGCCGTCGAGCAACAGCAGAATACCCGCGAGCGCATAAGCCGGGAGTCGCGACTGATCAAGGTTCCGGCGGACAAGCTTGACCAACTGATCAATCTGGTCGGAGAACTCGTCATTTCCGGTTCTGGTGCACATATGATCGCAGCCGCCAGCGGCCAGCGCGCGCTGATCGAAGCCCTGCAGAGCATGAGCCAGCTGACCGAAGCCATCCGCGATTCAGCACTGCAATTGCGCATGGTGCCGATCGGCGAGCTCTTTAATCGCTACCAACGCGTCGTGCGCGATTGCGCCCGCGAACTCGGCAAAAAAATTGAACTAGTGCTCGAAGGCGCAGAAACGGAACTCGACAAATCACTGGTGGACAAGCTGGCCGATCCACTTCTGCATCTGGTGCGCAATGCAATCGACCATGGCATAGAACCAGCCGCCGCCAGGCTGGCTGCAAGTAAAACCGAGAGCGGCATATTGAAACTGGCTGCCTGGCATGACTCGGGCAACATCTGGATCGAAATCAGCGACGACGGCCAAGGGCTCGATACCGGGCGCATCCGCCAGAAAGCCATCAGCAAAGGGCTGATTGCCGAAGATACCCAACTATCGGAGTCCGACCTGCTGAACCTGATTTTCGAGCCGGGATTCTCCACCGTTGATCAAGTTACCTCGCTCTCCGGACGTGGCGTCGGCATGGATGTCGTACGCCGGGCCCTCAACAGTCTGCGTGGCGAAATCAGTATCCAGAACCGTTCGGGAGAGGGCGCCAGCTTCCGCATCCGTCTGCCGCTGACACTTGCGATCATCGACGGTTTCCTGCTGCGAGTAGGCCACCTCGGTTTTATCGTTCCGCTCGACTCGGTGCGGGAATGTCTGGAATGGCAGGAATCGGAACGCATACCCGGTAGCAGCTGCATCAAACTGCGCGGGCAGGCCATGCCCTGCATACGGCTTTCCGAACTTTTCGGACTCGGCAACTCCACTTCCCGACGCGAGAACGTCGTGATCGTCGCCTGCGGCAAGGAAAGAGTCGGGCTGGTCGTCGACCAGCTTGCGGGGCAATGCCAGACCGTCATCAAACCATTGGGCGAACTGTTCCGTCCACTGAAAGGCATTGCGGGATCGACAGTACTTGGCAATGGCGAGGTCGCGCTAATCATTGATCTACAGGGATTGCTGGAACTACAAAAGTTGCGGGTCGGTGGCGCAGATCCGCAGCCCTCTCCTCAAACAACCTCGTAAAAGGGAAGACTCCCATGAAACTGACCCTAGCCCAACGCCTGATGGCGATCATTCTGTGCGCAGTCCTTGCTCTGACGGTTGTTGGGATTGTTGGTGTATTTCAGATTCGCGGTCTTTCGGAAAACCTGAATACCCTGAACAAATTTACGATTCCCAGCATCCTGACCTTCGACAAGGTCGAATCCGAACTGCTCAAGATTCGCATCCTTGCCCTGCAAATGATGGGCTCACGCGATGCCGACACGATCTCCCGACAAGAAGCCCAAATCCGTGAAACCCAGATCCGGATCGAAAAAAAACTGGTTTACTTCGAAAAGGAACTCATCGCAGAAGAAAATGACCGGGATATCCTCAATACGCTCAAGGAAAACTTGAACACCTACAATCAGGCACTCCAAAAATTTACGACCCTGATACGCAAAGGCGAAACCGCTGAAGCGCTGAACGTCAGTGTCAACGAGGCCGGGCCAGCCGTCGCCAAATTCCAGGCCGCGCTGACAAGCGGTATCGAGATGGTGGAAAAGGAAGCCAAAGCAGAGGAGCTGGCATCGAATGAAGCGGCAACACGCGCAATCGCGGTCAGCTGGACGCTGATTATTCTCGGGGCCTTGCTGACCATAGGCTTCGGTCTGCTTTTATCGCGAAGCGTAATGCGTCAACTCGGCGGCGAACCGGATGTGGTAATGAAAGCCGCCAATGATATCGCCAACGGCGATCTAGGCCATGACCTGCCGGTCAGAAACGGCGATAGCAGCAGCGTGATCGCAGCTATGCAGCGCGTAACGCTCGCGGTACGTGCGATGTCGTCGGATGCGAACAGCCTCGTGCAAGCCGCGCTCGCCGGTCAGCTCGCCACCCGCGCTGACGCCTCGCGCCATCAGGGCGACTTCCGCAGGATTATCGACGGCGTGAACCAGACCCTCGATGCCGTAATCAGTCCGCTCAACACCGCCGCCGATT
>RRZU011079941.1_pt1 | contig 15833 bp, 12 predicted proteins | sample 2165561 | NCBI WGS metagenome assembly RRZU01 (sample SAMN10456909, study PRJNA506462) | wastewater metagenome | isolation source: wastewater sludge | place: USA: Moscow, Idaho
GTCTAATCTGTCAACTACGGTTTTATCGTCCTCAGATCCACCCAAAAAGTAAACTTGATCGAATACATCCTCCTCATTAATATTATTCTTTATTAAATTTTCTGTAAATTTTATATTATCAATAGTAATTGATAGGAATCGCTCTTGCTTCGTCTTACGGTCAAAACAGACTACTTTAAATGGAATATTATCAAAAAGCAAAGAATTTTCATAAGAGACTGGCGCTATTAATAATCCATCAACTCGTTGACGCATAAGGTAGTGTATAATTTCATTTTCTTTTTCTACACTATCTTCACTAGTAAAAATTAACAATCTATAGCCATGTTTACTAGAATACTCTTCAACATGGCTAATTATTTTTATGTAATACGTATTGGATAGCTCCGGAACTATTATTGCTAGAGTCATAGTCACTCCCGTATTAATTGCTATCGCCATATTATTCGGAATATATCCCATTTCCTTAGCTGTTTCCTTTACCAAAAACACCGTTTCTTTTTTATATTTTTTAGAAACTTCTCTGTCATTGATAATATTCGAAACCGTTGTACGTGAAATATTCAATTTCTTTGCAATATCATTCATTGAAACCATCTTAATACACCTCTTAAGAATTACTATATCATCTATTTTAATCAAATGAAACAGACGCTATTATTGCCTAAGATCCTTTACTTCCGTATTTATAGAATAGTTTCTTGTATTCTTTATACTTTTTATTGTAGTACTCAAAATTGTGTTTATTTGGTTTCACAACGTTTGTATGTTTTTTTATTGAACACATAGCCTCTTCGATAGTCGCAAAGTACCCTGACGCATAGGCTGATACAACCGCAACACCAACTGCCCCATTATCATTATACTCAGAAATCATTAAATCCATTTCTAAGACATCTGAATATATTTCATTGAATAATTTACTCTTTTGTGGGAGACCACCCGCAAGATATATACTGTCAATATATAGCCCTGATTTGACATAATTTTCAACAATAATCTTTTTACCAAAAGCACTTGCTTCCATCATAGCTAAATATATATCTTCTGATTTTGTGGATAAATCTATTCCATGTATTATACTTTTTAAATGATTATTCATAAATGGTGTTCTATTTCCATTCATCCAATCGAGCATAACTATGTCATTTCTTTTATTTTGGTCTCTAATTTTTTCTTCCAATAATTGATAAATATTAACTTTCTTTTCTTCAGCCTCTAAATAGTAATGATAGGGAACAAGATTTTCAATAAACCATTTAAACATATCACCTACTGCTGCTTGACCAGTCTCATAAGCATAATACCCTTCCAATACTCCATTTCCCACTATACCAGCCACTCCATCAGTTACATATTTGTTTTTATTTAATATTATATCGCAAGATGAAGTTCCTGCACTTACATACATTCCTGTTTCTTTTAGCTCTGGAAAGGATGTAACTGCCGCATGCGCATCAATAATACTTACAGAAACTGGAACAGTATAGTCAATTCTTAAGAGCTTCATGTATGCATCTTTTAAATTTCCCGCAATAGAAGTTGGAGATTTATACGTTTTCCCAAGTTTTTCTTCAACAAACGTTACAAATTTTGGATTTAACTCAAATAGAAAATCTGAATTAGGAAAATCATGATTGCTATATAAACCCTTAAAACCCGCCTGTGTCAAACTTCTTGTAGTACTTCCAGTCATCATAAAAACAATCCAATCACCAGCCTCAATAAATGAACTCATTTGATTATATACAATTTCATCTTCTTCTAAAATTTGCAAAGCTTTTGGAAATAACCATTCAGAAGAAATCTTACCACCATAATCACTAAGCCATTCTTGTTCTGTTTTTAAAGCTAAATCATTAATCTTGTCCGCATATTTTTGAGCAGAGTGATGCTTCCACAACTTAGGCCAGGCGTGAATCCTTTCCTTATAGTTATCATCGAATGATAACGGCATGTTATTTTTGTCCAAAGGCAATACTGTAGAAGCAGTAAATGTTGTTCCTATAGAAATAACCTTCATTTCATTAGTCACATTGTTACCAATTTCTGTTAATATTTTATCTAAACTATTGATATAATCTTTAGGATCTTGTAGCACCCAATCTTTAGGTAATTTGATATCACTATTTGGCAATTGACTTTCAATAGTTTTATTTTGATATTCAGACGCATAAGAAAATAATACATCCCCACTACTTAAATCATACATAATTCCTCGTGCTGATAAGGTCCCAAAATCAATTCCAATTGAGACATTCTTCATCTAATAACCTCATTTCTTTATAAACTAACGCCTTTTAGGCGTTAGTTTTATCTTGTAATTAAGCTTACTTCTAAAGGAATTTCCGCGTCATAGCTTTCTCCTTTAATAATTTTAATAGCAGTTAAGATTCCAGTTTGTCCCATTAACCCAGCTTGTTCTTCAACAGTAGCGCTGAGTGTGCCATCTTGTATTGCAACGATTGCATCATCGGTTGCATCAAAACCAACTACTAAAATCGAACGTCCTGATGCTTCAATTGCCTCCAGTGCACCTAATGCCATTTCATCATTATGAGCAAAAACAGCATCAATTTCTGGGTGAGCTTGTAATAAGTTCTCCATTACTGTAAGTCCCTCTGCACGATCAAAATTTGCTGTTTGTTTCGCAATTACTTCAATCTTATCGTACGCTTCCACCGCTTCATTAAATCCTTTCCCACGGTCTCGTGCTGGCGAAGTACCAGCAATCCCCTCTAATTCTATGACCTTCCCAGATTCGTTAAGTTCTTTAGCAATGTATTCTCCAGCTAAGCGACCGCCATGTATATTATCTGATGCAATATAAGAAGCAATTTCTCCACCGTTAGCACTCCTGTCTATAGCGATTACTGGTATATCTAACTCATTCGCCGCTTCTACCGCAGTAACGATAGCATCACTATCTGTTGGATTTACAATAATAACATCCACTTTTTGTTGGATTAAATCTTCAACATCATTCAATTGTTTTGAAGTATTGTCATTTGCATCTAATACGATTAATTCCATATCATTTTCATCCGCAACTTTTTGTGCCTCATCACGCATTGTTACGAAGAATGGGTTGTTTAATGTTGAAATAGAAAACCCAATCTTACCTTTACCATTATTAGCATTTTGTCCACATGCTACTAAGAATGTCGTTACGATTAATAAAGCGATAATTCTTTTTATTTTATTTTTCATGTTTCCTCCTTATTTTGATCGGTCCATTAATACCGATCCAATGATTACGATTCCTTTTACTATTTGCTGATAATAAGAGTGAACCCCTAATAAATTTAGACCATTAGTTAAGACTCCTATTATAGCTGCTCCTATTAAAGTTCCAATTATCCCTCCTTTTCCACCAGAAAGACTTGTTCCACCCACTACAACAGAAGCAATCGCATCCGAATCAAATGCCATCCCTGCGGTTGCTTGGGCTGAATTCAAGCGAGCTGTGAGCACAATTCCACTTAATGCCGCTAATAAACCAGATATTGCATAAACACTAAGTTTTATTTTTTTTACATTTATTCCCGAATAATAAGCAGTTATTTCATTACCCCCAATTGCATACACATGTTTACCAAATTTTGTTTTTGACAAAAGCAAGTATAGGACAACAAAAGCCACAAGCATAATAACTACTGGTACAGGAATAACATTAAATACATATCCTTTCCCCCAAAAAGTAAAATTGTTCCTTAAATTACTAATTGGCATTCCATCTGTGTAAACCAAAGTCATTCCTCGATAAATTGTCATTGTTGCAAGTGTTCCAACAAATGGAGGTACCTTTCCGTACGCTACCAGCAACCCATTAAAAGCTCCCATAACAATCCCTGATATCAGTCCAATTAGAATTGCTATAAAAGTTGATACACCATTAACAAGAGCTCCTGCTGTAAAGGCTCCTGTCAACGCAACTATTGATCCAACTGATAAATCAATACCTCCAGTTAAAATTACAAATGTCATACCAAATGCAATTAATGCATTAATTGTTACTTGCCTTAAAACCACTAACAAATTATCTACTGTCAGAAATTGGGGACTTGCAATTGCTAATACAATGATTAAGACAAGCAGTCCTAATACTGGACTAAGTTTTTGAATTTTTTCCTTATTTATTTTCATGATATTCTCCTGTTGCTGCATACATTAATTCATCTTGATTTGTATCTTTAGTTATAAATTCCCCGCTAATTTTTCCCTCATTAAGAACCAATACCCTATCCGTTAATCCTAATACTTCCGGAAGTTCTGATGAAACCATAATTATTGAAATACCATTTTTGGACAGGTTATTAATAATTTCATAAATTTCCGCTTTTGCTCCAACATCTACTCCTCGAGTAGGCTCATCAAGAATCAATATTTCAGGCTTTGCCACAAGCCATTTCCCAATAAATATCTTTTGTTGATTTCCCCCACTTAGGTTGTTGACTATTTCCTGACCAGAAGGTGTTTTAACTTCTAATTTTTTAATAATTTCCTTTGATATTGCTTCTCCCTTTGAAGTGCTTAAACCTCTTATAGATGTAATCATACTAAGATTAGGCAACATGATATTTTCCGTAACTGTATTTTCTAAGATGAGACCTTCATTTTTTCTATCTTCACTCACTAAGTGAATTCCTTTTGAAATTGCATCCAAAGGCGTCTTAAAAGAAACGCACTTATCTTTCAATATAATCTCTCCCGATTTTACCTTTCGTGCTCCAAATAATGTTTTAGTCAGTTCACTTCTTCCAGACCCCATGAGACCTGCGACTCCAAGTATTTCACCCTCATTTAATTTAAACGAAATGTCATTAATTGTATCTTCTAAATCGAATAGATTATTAACTTCAAGTACCACATTCTCGTTGGGTTTATAAGTTCTTTCGGGAAAAACTTCTGAAAGTTCTCTTCCTACCATTTCTGAAATAATCTTATCAACGTTGGTTTTTTCAGAAAATGTAGTTGATATTGTTTTACCATCTCTTAATACTGTCACACGATCAGAAATTTTGAAAATTTCTTCCATCTTATGTGAAATATAAACCATAGCCACACCTTCAACTCTAAGTTTATTAATTACTTCAAATAGTTTATCAACTTCAGAGTCCGTTAACGCTGCTGTAGGTTCATCAAAAATTAAAACTTTTGCATTCTTGGAAAGAGCCTTCGCAATCTCTACCATTTGCTGTTCTCCTACGGATAAATCACATATATTAACATTTGGTGATTTACTTAACCCCACTTGTTCCATTAAATTTTTCGTTTTATTTTTCATATCATGGTCGTCAAGAAATATTTTAGTGTTTCCCTTTGTTTCATTACCTAAAAATATATTTTCTTGAATGCTCATATCTTCGATCAAATTTAACTCTTGATGAATGATTATGATTCCAGATTCAGTAGCAAAGTGAGGGGACTCAGGTTTATAGATTTGTCCTTCATAAGTCATGTGACCTTCATCATATGCATGTATACCTGATATTATTTTCATTAGTGTTGATTTACCAGCACCATTTTCTCCGACTAAAGCATGTACCTCAGATGAGAATAATTCAAGGTTTACATTATCAAGAGCTTTTACTCCAGGAAAGGTTTTACTAATATTTTGAATCGCTAATATTGGCTCTCTCATAAATACCTCCTAAAATTACTTTACATTGATTAATTCTCGTTTATAGTCCGTTAACAATTTTGCTCCATCTTTGGTTATTATAAAACCATCCTCGACTCTTATTCCGATATTTTTTTCATTATCACCTAAGTACAAGCATGTGCAGAATGTCATACCTTCTTCAAGTACATAATCTGAATGTTCTTCTACCCAAGGATGTTCATTTTCCATTAATCCAGTTCCATGAACAGGACCGTATAAAATATGATCCTCATAACCAAGATCTTTAAGAACTTCAAAGTGAACATCACTAATTTTTTTTGCATTTAAACCAGGCTTTGCAATATCCAAAATTGCTTTTTGTACTTTGTACCCAGCACTTATTAAATTTTTTTGATAGTCATTTAGTTCACCCACCACTACAGGTCTACCTAACGTAGAAACATATCCTTCATATCTTGCTGCAACCTGGATCTGAATAATATCCCCATCTTTGATTACTGCGTCTCGAATTCGAGCCACTGGTTGATTCGACCCTTCACCTGAAATAATCCAAAATGGATAACCCTCAGACTCCGCTCCTCTTGAAAACATTTCATTTAACGCAATTCCCTTGAGTTGATTTTCTGTCATCCCAACTTCTATGGAATTAACTACTTTATCCATCGCATGTTTTGCTATATCGTAAGCATATTCTAAACAAGCTATTTCGTCTTCTGTTTTTATGATTCGCAATTCGTTAACAAGTTCATCTTGTCTTGAGATTACATTATTAGTAAATTCTTTAACAGATTTCTCGAATGCATCGTAAACAACCTTGGTAATTAAACTGTAACCAGCAATCCCAACATTATTGATTTCTAAGTCTGTACTATCTTTAACTTCACTCATGATTGAATCAAATGTTGCCAAGTCTGAGCCAGGATAATCAGGTTCAGATGATTCTCTTAAGTGAAGCACTCTTCTAATGTTACTAATCTTAGATGTTCGCTGTGCAAATGTTTCACTTTCAGGACCAATAACTAAAAATGGTTCACCTTCTTTCGGTATCAAAACAGCCGCTGTCTCAAATGAAGGCCAGTAATTAGCAAAGTATCTTACATACTGAGGTTCTGCCTCATTCCCATACGCAAGTAGAATATCCAAATCTTTTTCTTTCATTTTATTTTGAACATTAATTATTCGTTGTTCAAACTCTCTATCTGATATAAATGGCTTTTTGTTCATATATATATTCTCCTTCTTTCTTCAGTTACCCGGGTAACCAAAGTATATGAAACCGCTTTATGTTTGTCAATCTATATTTATTACTCATCCCATAATTAAACTCATGCAAATCTTTAAATTCATTCTAAGAGGGTTCTTTTATCTCTATTTGTTGATTTTAAATGGATATATTCACACTTTGCAAAACAGTGATTAATAATAAGACTTTATGATATTATTAGTTAATTCTAATTTTTTTAGTTATAAAAAGAGTTGAGCACATGTATTTCACAAGTCTCAACTCTTTTTTACTATAAACTAAAAGCGAAAAACTAATCACGCTTCTTAACTATTTTCTTTTCTTAACCTTCAATCCCGAAGTCATTTTATTCGTTTCAACAAGGTAATCTTCAACATCTTCTAAATGTCCACTTATTGTACCTAAGTATATAAGGTCCGCAATGATCATCGAATTAATCTTTGAAGTAATTGCTCCTACTCTAACAATTGGTTCATCCTTAGGTAATTGAAGGAGGATGTCTGTATGTTTCATAAGTTCTGAAGACTCATCACTACAAATACTGATGACTGTTAATCCAAGTGCTTTTGCCTCTTGTGCAGCTAATACTGCCTCCATTGAATTACCGCTATAAGAGAAGGTAATTACGACATCATTTTTCTTCGAATGTCTTAAAAATTCTAAATTCATATGATTATCGAAGTTAAAATAAGTTAACTTGTTGATTCTATTAAATTTATGAAATAAATCATAAGCCGGAAGTGAGGATGCTCCGCTTCCATAAATAAAAATCTTATCTGCCAATCTAATCTTTTCCACAGCGGTGTACAAAGAATCTTTATTTAGAACAAAAAAAAGATCATCTAAACTATTCTTAACTATTGATGATACCTTTTCACTGACATCCGCAATTGAATCTTCATTCTTGATAATTGGGTCAACTAACTTTGTATTATCAGACAGTTCTATTGCTAACTGTCTTTTGAATTGATCTAAACTATCACACCCTAAACTTTTTGTATATCGAATAACTGATGCTGAAGAAGTACTTGTCTTATCTCCAATCTCTACCGCAGTCATATCAAGAAATTCTTTACTATTATTTAACGCATAATCTGAAATTCTTCTATTAGTATCACTGAATTTTGAATATTCATTCCTTATTTTTAATATTAAGTCCATAACAATACCTCCTTAAATGTTATCGGTTCCATTCTATTCTATCATTAATGTAACTTCATAACAATTGTATATTTAAACAAGTTTTAATAGTAACTTTATTTCACTATATAATAGTAAGTGTGGCTATTACTCCCTCAGATTAAAAAAACAAAATATTCATTCACGAATGAATAAACATATAGTCTCCCATTTGTTATTCTCATATCAATCACTGTAATCTAACTTCTTGAAAAGATATTTGTGAATATATAACAAAAAAATCAAGAAAATGAGTTACTACTCTTCTCCTGATTTTCCTTCGTTTTGGTTATGCTTTGAATAATAAGTCCTTACAATATTAGAAGGAACTCCTAATATTTTATTAAACACTTGATTAAAATACTTATAATCACTATACCCTACCATTTCCGCAATTTCATACATATGATATTCATGGTCCTTAATAAGATCTACTGCTTTTTGCATTCGATACAAAGTTAAGTATTCACTGAATGTCGTATTAAGGTGTCTTTGAAATCTAGAATTAATCGAGGTACTGCTCTTATTCGTAACTTCCTCTAAATCTTCTAAGGTAATTCTCTCACTATAGTTTTCATCGATATAATTCAAAACTTTAGTCAAAGTAATTGATTCAACTTTGTCCACTGTTTCTAAAACTCTGTACTTATCATCTTCACTAAAAGAAACTGTATTTAAGTACTCAACGTTCCGTTTGGCCTTCTCTAAGGATTCAATAAGTTTGCTTTGATCAATTGGTTTTAAAAGATAATCCACAACTCCATGTTTAATCGCTTGCTGAGCATATTCAAACTCTGAATGACCACTTAAAATAATAATTGAGTACGTATGACTTGGAAGTCGGTTTAAAAGTTCAATACCATCAAGTATCGGCATGTTTATATCAAGTATAATAATATCTGGAAATGTCTTCGCAATCATTGATAAAGCCTCTTTACCGTTATTTGCTTCACCGACAACTTCTAAATTATAAGACTCCCAATCTACTGAACGTATAAGACCACGTCTAATGATTTCTTCATCCTCAACAACTAAAACTTTATACATCTTGATACACCTCCTTGATAATAATCTCAATAATCGTACTCTCATCATCACTATAAATCATAAAGACTGATTCATCGCCATACATTAATTTTATTCTTTGAATGACCGATTTAATACCATAACCTTGTGTATTCTGATTTTGATAATTGTAGTCATTAAGTTCATCGACTGTTTCTTGGTCCATTCCACCGCCATCATCAATGACATAAATGTATAAACTGTCTTCAAACATATATGCTGTGATATCCATTCTTAAGCTCATCTTATTCATAAATCCGTGTTTTAGGCTATTTTCAATAAGCGGTTGTATGAGTAATTTTGGGAGCACTAAATCTAAAACCTCTTCCTCGATATCAATGCCGTAAACAAAACGATCTTGAAGCCTCAATTTATGGATTTCTAAGTATTGGTTTATGTATTCTAAATCATCTGAAAACTTAACGTTTGAGCTTGTCTCATCAATACTATATCTTAAAAGAACGGTTGTTCTCACGATCAACTCACTTGCTAGTTCTGGATCTTCATCAACTAAGTATTTAATCGTTTCTAAGGTGTTATATAAGAAGTGAGGGTTAAACTGCGCTTCTAGCTGTTTCATCTCTGAGTCTTTGTTTAAAGCGATTAATTTCTCATTTCTTTCAATCACCAAAGAGAGTCTTTCGTTCATCTGATTAAAGGCCAAACCAAGATCACTAAACTCATCATCCGATTGGATATGAACACGAGTATCCAGATTTCCAGACCCCATTTCTGAGACCGCCTCATGAAGTAACTTCACAGAGTGACTGAAGTCTTCCCCGATACGCTTCGCTGATTTCTTATTAATTTTCTGCATTAAAACATAAGTAAAAAGTAAAACTGAGGATATAACTAAGAGTATAAAAATATAAGCATCACTCTTTAAGAAAAAGTGAATGTATAAGCCATGTTCACCTTCTCGCATCGTGTGCTCATAACCTTCTAAATTTTCTAAATCTAACTTATTTAAATTATTTGTAAACAGCTTATTAGAACTATAATAAATGTTATCAAATGAATCAGTAATGGCGACATCTAAATTCAAACCTTTTAAGTATTCCAAGTCTCTCATGTTCGGTATAAAATACATAATAAACTCATCTGAATCTTTCATGCTCATGACGAGATAGTTTATATCCAAATCAAGAGGAGAAAGAATCGAGAGCTTTGTTTCATCAGGTTCTAAGTTTGAAATAATGATACGATTATAAATCCTCAAATAATCACTACCTTCAAGAGAAGGTTGACTCGTAAAGTTTAAATTATAGTCTTCATCAAAACTAAGGATTTGTAGGTCCTCTGAGATCTGATTTCTGAGAGTGTAAAGTTCTGAATATCGATTCGTATCTTCGAGCTCTACGCCTTCTAAGATTTCTAAAGTATGGACAATGTTCTCATTGACATCATTTGTGATTTTATAGATTGTATAAATGCGGGTATATGTGTAATACATAATGAGTAAGACAAGAACAACACCTAAGACAACTAAAAAAGGGACACGTCCATATTTAATGAATGTATCCTTTATTTTAGTTTCAAATTTTATTGTTTTGTTATCCATAATTGTATTATACCTAATTATAGAAACTTTATATACTAAACACTTATATTCTTACCTTTAGAAATCTTCATAAAGATTAAGAGTGAGATTATTGTTAATACAGTAAGGATTGCGGATAGTGCCGCTGCGATACCATAGTTCCCTCTAATAACCTGTGTATAGATCGATACAGTTAATGTTTGAGTTCGCGTTGTATACAAAATAATCGCTGTGGATAACTCTGTAATTAACGTAATCCAACTCAATATCGCCCCAGAGATAACCCCTGGCGCCATCATCGGTACCGTAATTCTAAAGAATGTCTTAGACTGTGATGATCCCAGTGATATTGCCGCTTCTTCTACAGATGGTGATATCTGTTGAAGTATGGCCACTGAAGATCGGGTTGTATACGGTAAACGTCGTATTACTAAGGCAATAATCATAATTGCGAAAGTCCCTGTCATTAAGAACGGTTTTTTAGAAAGTGTTGTTGATAGCGCAATACCAAGCACAGTTCCTGGAATAATGTATGGAACCATCGTAATCGCATCAACAGCTGCTGTAAGTGCATTTCTTCTCCTTACTGCGATATAAGCAATAATGACAGCTAGTAAGACGATAATAATCAATGCAATGCCTGGAATAATGAATGTATTTTGAATACTACTTCCAAGTCTAGAGAATGCTTCCTTATAACTGTTCAAGGAATAACCATCTGTAAACATAAGTCCTGATGTATTTTGGAATGATGTGTAGAACACATAGAGCTGTGGCATGTACGACAAACTCACAATTCCATATATAAAGAAATAAGCAAATGGCTTCATTTTCGTTGACATCTCTTTTGGTTCAATACTGTGAAGCGCACTCATCTTAAACTCATTACGATTTGACAACCAACGTTGTACTAAGAAGAATACTGTTGTTAAAAGGATTGCGATGACTGAAATCGCAGATGCAAATCCAGTATCTCCTCCAACCTCTGAAATAAACTCATCAAAGATTAATCTTGGGAAGGTTCGATAACCCTCACCAATTAACATTGGTGTTCCAAAGTCTGCGAACGCTTGCATAAACACAAGTAAAGCAGCCGCATAAATAGTTGGTTTAATTAATGGGATAACAACTTTAAAGAATCTCTTAATACCTGTAACTCCCATACTTTCCGCAGCCTCAAATAAAGTGTTATCAACATTCTCTAAGGCTCCCTGTACATATAAATATACTAAGGGATATAGTTGTAATGTGAGGACTAAAAGTATTCCTTTAAATCCATAAATATCTGGCATAACAACACCAAACACACTACCCAGGAACTTTGTAATTACTCCATTTCTACCAAGTAATAAGATCCATGAGTAAGCGCCAATAAACGGTGCTGACATCGATGATAGAATAATGATAATGTTAAGAAACTTCTTACCCTTAACTTTATACACTGACATAATGTACGCTAGCGGTACCCCAATCATTAACGCAAGTATCGTAGCCATCGTTGTTACCTTAAATGAATTAATAATCGTACTAAAGTAATACGGTTGGCTAAAGAATTTCGCAAAGTTATCCCAAGTAACTGCATTAGTACCCGGATCAATAAATGATTGTTTTAATAAGTTTCCAATTGGATAAAGAAAGAATGTTGTATACAAGAGTATGACAACGACAGTACTGACTTTCCAAAAATCTAAAAATGATTTCTTATTAGAACTTTTAGACTTGAACATCGTTAACCACTCCCTTAACAAGATTCACCTTTCCATCTTCACTAAAGATATTAATTTTTTTGTTCCTCACCCCTACAAATACTTCATCATCAGGGTTATAATAATCCGTTAACGAAGATTCCATAACGACATCGACCACATCGCCAGTATTAAGTTCGATTCTATAGTGAGTATTTAAACCTAAGAATGTACTCGTTAATACAGTTCCCTTAAGTGATTTTTCTTCTTGACTTATGTAAAATTCCTCAGGACGAATTGATAATTTAACGTGACCATTACCAACTTGCTCATTAAATTCAATACCTTCAGTATCTAAAACGACATTATTATTTAATAATAATTTTCCGTCTTTTAAGTCCGCAATGATGATATTAGAACGTCCGATGAAAGTCGCAACGAAAACATTAGCTGGTCTATGGTAAATATTTTGTGGTGTCCCAATATGTTGAATTTCCCCTAATTCCATAACCGCGATACGATCTGATACAGACATCGCTTCTTCCTGGTCATGTGTTACATAGACTGTTGTAATATTAACTTGTTGTTGAATTTCTTTAATCGCTGTACGCATATCAATTCTTAATTTCGCATCAAGATTTGATAATGGCTCATCCATTAACAAAACGTTTGGTTTAATAACAATAGCACGTGCTAAGGCAACACGCTGTTGTTGTCCACCTGATAGTTTTTCTGGTAAACGATCTGCAAATTCTTGAATTTGCATGGTTTCTAATGCTTCATCAACTTCTTTTTTAATTTGATCTTTACTCTTCTTTTGATTCGTTAAACCAAAAGCAATATTATCTCTTACCGTTAAGTGTGGGAAAATTGCATAGTTTTGGAATACCATCCCTATATTACGTTTTGAAGGATCCATATCGTTAATACGATCTTCATTAAAGTAAAAATCTCCACCTTCGATAGAGTTAAATCCCGCAATCATTCTTAATAACGTTGTCTTCCCACATCCAGATGGACCAAGGAGGGTGAAAAATTCACCCTCCTTAATCTCAACGGACAGATTAGGAATGACTATATTATCACCATAAGCTTTAACAGCATTTTTTACGGTTATATCTACACTCATTCAAATCATCTCCTATTTCTGTAATTTAGCAAATATTTCTGTATATCTTTCTACAATTTTATCTTTGTTTTCTGATACATAATCCATATCTTCATAGATTAATGGTAATGTGTCATATGCTTTTAAGTGATCTCCTGTAGTAACACCTTTTCTTACTGGACGGTTTGTTAAGTCTGTACCGAAAATAGTTTGTACTTCTTCACTTAAGATAAAGTCGATAAATTTCTTAGCATTTTCTTCGTTTTTAGCATCTTTGATTACTGCTGCTCCAGCTGGTAAGAATACACTACCTTCTTTTGGATAAACAATTTCAATATTTGTTGCGCCATCTTGTAATAGTTTTGAAGTTGGGTCTTCATATGTTAATCCTACCCACATTTCACCATCTACTACTGATTTGTAGACTGAAGATGAACCTGATTGGATTTTACCATCCCATTGTTCAACTAGTTTTTCTACATATTCCCAAGCTTCATCATTCATATAATCTTCATCTGGACTCATCGCTAATAAGATATTCGTTAATTGAGCAAATGCACTTGAAGAGTTCGCTGGATCCGCTGTCGCAATCTTTCCTTTTAATTCAGGTTGTAATAAATCTTCATAACTTTCGATTGTTAAATCTTTTGTTAATTCAGTATTCACTACCAATACAGAACCATCTAATACGTTATAAGTAATAAATCCTGTATCATTTTTATATTCATCAATTACGTTATCATTTTCTGTTGAAACATAATCCATAAATAATTCTTTATTAGACAAGAATTGTGTATAAGTACCACCAAATAAGACATCTCCATAAGGATTCTCTTTCTCAGATTCGATACGTTTTACTAATTCTCCTGTACCCGCAGAAATTAATTCAACCTTAATTCCTGTTTGTTCCTCAAATAACGGAATAACGGCATTAATCATACCCTCACTGTTTGGTGAATATACAACTAACTTTTCAGACTCGCTTCCGCCGCCTCCACATGCAACTAAAAATAAAGTCGCAATCAATAACGTTAATAATTTTTTCATTTTATTCCTCCTACCTTCACTTTAGCACTCGTGTAACCGATTTCAAACCTAATATATCTAAAATAAGGGGAAAATATCCAAACTGACGATTATTGTTTATAAAACCCTTATAATATGGTACATTTATAGTATGAAGGAGGGTTACTTATGACTAAACTAGATATTATGAAGACACACTTTATGACAGAGTTTTTTCTTAACTCAAAAGAAGAACGACGTGAGTATCGTTGGGGAAACAAGTTAGGCTATATCGCAAGTAGAAGAATCGGAATATTTTCTTTTCTTATCATCTCTTCTACAATTTCAATTACTGGTTTTATGGGCAAAATTATGATTTTAGATAAAGGTATTCTATTTGGTGTTTCATCAACATTCATCACTCTCATCATCTTATTATTTCTCTATCATGGTTCTTATATCATATTCGCAACCATACTCCTTAAAAAGGACTATCCTGATGAATTTAAGGTTCAACCACGATACTAAGAAAAAGGTTCACTTCAATTTTGAAGTGAACCTTTTCTTATGCAAATGCACTTTGATTTCTTAATTCTATCTTATACCACAGAACCATCACAATTCCTTTGAACATTGATGTAATACTGATTGACCACCAAATACCGCTTAATCCTAAGTAAGGCGTTAAGATCATAGACATCGGTATTCTTAAGAACGTAAAGAATATTGAAACCATCGGTGGTGCATATGTTTTCCCTAATCCATTAAAAGCACCTACTGTTAACATCTCAACACACATAAACACTTGAGAGAAGGCAATTGCCGTCATATATCCAACGCCCATATCAATAACCTCAGGATCACTAATAAAGATCGAGAAGATTTGTTTTGGGAATAATAAGAAGATTGTTGTGACAATTAATCCAAAGATTGATACTACTTTTAATGATGTATTGTATCCTTCTTTAATACGATCTGGCTTCTTAGCTCCATAGTTTTGTCCAACAAAGGCAGACATTGCACCTTGAAGACCCCCAATTGTAACCCAAGTGATTGATTCAATTTGTATCCCAATCTTTTGTGTCGCAATCGCATCCGTACCAAATTCAATAACAAGTTTCGCAATGACCATTGAAATAAACGTGAACACAATTTGTTGTGTTGCTGCTGGCCATGAAATCTTTACAATATCTTTTATTTTAGTGAAATTTACATGAGCATTTATACTCTCTTTAATCTCTTCATTTGCAAATGTTACTTGTATGACTAGAATTAACATTCTTGATATTGTCGTAGCCCAAGCCGCTCCCGCAACTCCCATTCTAGGAAGGCCCATAAGTCCAAATATCATAATTGGGTCTAATACAATGTTTAAGATTAAA
>RRZU011129126.1_pt1 | contig 15833 bp, 17 predicted proteins | sample 2165561 | NCBI WGS metagenome assembly RRZU01 (sample SAMN10456909, study PRJNA506462) | wastewater metagenome | isolation source: wastewater sludge | place: USA: Moscow, Idaho
ATGTCCAAACTGACCCATACCACCTTCGCGAAGATAGATAAATATTTCTAAGTCCGAAGGTTTATCTTCCTTCTCAATAGAAGTAATTTCATCAATGTTTTCTAAGGCGTTTCCAGGAAGAAACGCTGCGATAAAGACTGGTACGGGCATTGCGAATTTAGCATCAGCTGCTAAAAAAATCTTGTTGAAACCAGCTAAAAAGAAACTAATACCGTAGAAGATAAAATAGACTCCCAAGTAATAAGAAAATATTCGAGTATTCGTAATTGGGTGTATGATTAATCCAATTGCGAATAGAAATGATATAACTGCATCGAGTAAAACGAAATATTTAAATCGCAATTGATCTTTAAAGAATGTATATGTTCTTACAAATCGCGTAAGTGCAATTGCTAATATATAGAAACCGACAATGAGCGGAATCATTGCTTTAAAGTATACTGAAAAGTAATGTACAAATGTTGTAGCAACAGCTAGTACAAATACTTCGAGGGATAATTGGATGTTTAATTTTTTGTTTTCCTTATCATACTTAAAGATATGTAATATTGTATTTGTTATTAATATTAAAAATACAATGAGTTGAAATTGATTCCAAACAAATTGGTAATCAATAAAAAACATAATCCCAACAATAATTATTAGAATCCCTGCTAATAATTCTATGTATGATGGATATCTTTTGTTTAATTTAAAATTCATATAAGCCTCCACAATTGTCCTAAGTATTATAACATGTAACAAGTTTTTTTATTACTCTTGCAATAAAAAACACTAAGTAACTTAGTGTTTTGGCTTATTAACTTTAACTCTTAGTACGATTGGAACTGTAATAAGAACTACAATAACAGTTTTTATTAATGTTGACGTGCTTACAAGCCCCATAATTGCGGTCATAGCACTCTTGCCCATCAAAGCTTCAAACTGATCTTTAACGAAGAGATACATACTAAAGTATACGAAGAACGTATTTGTCAAGTTCCCAAGTATTACTGAAAGTGTTGTTGCCACATACTTATTCGTTTTCGATAATAACTTTGACGTATAGTAAGTGGTAATTGGTATCATCATTCGAGGTGCAATCGATATTAACGGATTTTGAAAGAGTGGATCTAAGATTCCCTCTGGTGCCATAATAGCTTTACTCATTGACATCAGTCCAAAAATCAAGGCCATAATTAAACCTTCTTTGAGTCCTAACATGAGTGTCGCTAAAAGAATCGGTATGTGAGCAATCGTAATGGATATGATTCCAAAGGATAAGGTTCCAAATGGTGTTAACATCATAATAATCATGATTGCGGTCAACAAACCTAATATTGCTATATTAAAGTTTCTTTCTCTTGATTTATTCATTTTTAATTTCCCCTTTAATTTATAAAATCGTTTGTTCGTTGTCTATTATACACTATAATTGTAAAATTTTTGTAAGATGTACTATACATTTTAATTATACCATTTGAATGTTATTTCGAATTGAAAGTATATTCTTTGAAACTGATTTGAGATAATGATAGACTAGGTATATAGGAAGAGGAGAGATTATTTATGACATACAAATTACCAGATTTACCTTATGCATACGATGCATTAGAACCACACATTGATAAAGAAACAATGGTACTACACCATGACAAGCACCATAATGCTTACGTAACAAACTTAAATGTAGCTTTAGACAAACATCCTGAATTAAAGGATAAAACATTAATTGAAATATTAAGTGACTTAGATGCTGTTCCAGATGATATTAGAGGAGCAGTAAGAAATCACGGTGGTGGACACTTAAACCACGAATTTTTCTGGACAATCATGTCACCTAATGGCGGTGGCGTTCCTGAGGGCGCATTAGCAAGTGCAATTAATGATACTTTCGGAAGCTTTGACGCTTTCAAAGAACAATTCTTAGCAGCAGCTGCAGGAGTGTTTGGATCAGGATGGGCTTGGTTAGTAGTTACTGATGACAAGAAATTAGAAGTTGTTGGAACACCAAACCAAGATACTCCATTATCAGACAATAAAACACCAATTTTTGGTGTAGACGTATGGGAACATGCTTACTATAAAAAATATAGTAACGTTCGTGCAGACTACTTAAATGCATTCTTTGAAGTAGCAGACTGGACTAAAGTTTCAGAACTATACGAAAAAGCAGTAGCATAAATATATTAAGACTCTTCGGAGTCTTTTTTATTTGAATAAAAAGAAGTACACTAATATAAGAAGGTGATGAGAATGAGTAGAATCGGATTGTTTATTAAAGAAGAAAGACTAAAACAAAACATGTCTCAAGAAGCATTATCAGAAGGGATTTGCTCAAATACGTATTTATCAAAGATTGAAAGTGGTTTTGATCAAGCGGATGATACAATTATTAAACTTTTAGTTGATGCACTCGGATACAAGTATGAAACGAATGTTAAAGATGTTGTACTTGAAATAGATGCTCTGTGGGAGCGTGTGTTTCTATTTGAACTTGAAGAGAAGGACTACACTTTGGACTTAAAGAATAAACTTAATCAGTATAAATTTTCAAAATGTGCTCTGGATATTTACCTTTTAGAGAACTTAATCTCAGTCTTATTAGAAGAAATGATCGAACCGTCACTTCTTTTACTTGATACTTCTTTATTAAATCATAAACAATTGTATCGTTATAATGCTCTCATTTCCTACTACAACTACGTTAATAGCAAAGATATACCACTGCACTATGAAGATCATATTGGATACATTTCTTACTATAAAACATCGAAACTTTTCTTAGAAGGCAATTATCGAGAAGCTATCGCACTCTCTCAGAAAGTTTACGAAATATTTTCTATGACTGGTAATATTATGGGGATGATTAACATCAGTTTTCTTGAAAGTAGCTCTTATTCGAATTTAAATGATCACAAACGTCACATCGAGATTTCAAAACGAATTGAAAGATTAAATCGATATGCAAAAAAAGAAGAGGTCTCATATTATATCTCTTATAACTTAGGATCCTCATATTTAAGTCAAGGAGATTTTGAAAAAGCGAAGATTTATTTAATGAAATGTCTAGATTATGATCTCGATTATGAACGATATATGGTTTATGAAAAACTTGTGCTTCTTTACCTCTTCTTAGACGATTTTGATTTAGCAACTCTTTATTTCTCAAAGATTAATGAAAAAGAGTTAAACAGTTATCAACTTCTAAAAGAATTATTAAAACATAATAATGACTTTACTCATGACGATGTTATTTCAGAATTAGAAAATTGTTTTAATGAAGAAATTATTAAGCATCATGGTCGAGGGATGTTATTTGGGACATTGCTTTATCAGACATATCGAAAGACTTATCAGTACCCAAAAGCAATAAAAGTCATGGAATCACTTAATTTTAATCAAAAAAGTCTATTTTTCAGAAAATAGATTTTTTTTACTTAATATTCTTTCAAATATACCCACTATATTTAAAAATTTATTCATCGTATCATTTATGTAGGTGATGAATATGAAAAAAAGTTTATGGACCAAAAATTTTACAATTATGTTTATGGGATCGATTTTAAGTGCACTAGGTGGAATCGGTCTTAATGTATCCTTAGGTGTTGTGATATTTGATAATACCCAATCTACGTTTTTGAGCAGTTTATATATCTCATTGACCTCAATACCAACGCTTGTGCTTCCTTTATTTTTAGGTTCGCTTGTCGATCGAAACAACCCGCTTAAAGTGCTATTGAAAAATGAGAGTATTCTTTTGTTAGTCTTCGTGTTGGCATTATTTTATGTCACAAATTTTAAATTTAATTATATTGTTTATCTTGTATTTGGACTTGTGATCGTAGCCTTAGGGGTTTTAAGTGAACTTTCGAGTCAATCCATATCTGCACAGCTTATGCCAGAAGAATTAATGTCACGAGGTTATGCAATTTTATCGACAATCTATCCAATGTGTAATGTCCTTGTAACGCCAATCGCGTTATTCTTGTATAAAACATACGGAATTCAATCCATTTTTATCGCATATATTATTACATCTACAATTGATTTGATTATGGAAAGTCGTATTAACTTTGATTTTGAATTTAATGAATCTGCTGAAGAAAACAATATCATTTTAGATATCAAAGAAGGATTAAGATATTTAAATACGAAAAAGGAAATAAAGACAACGTTTATATTTTTTACATTTGTAATGATTGCAAATGGCTATAGTACACTTATCTATCCATACTTTTCAAATCACGCGACGTTAAGTTTAGAAAACTATGCACTAATTATGAGTGTCAATTCATTAGGATATATGTTTGGTGGATACTTTCATTATTTCGTTGAAATTCCTAAGAAGTATCGTTATGGATTTGCGATATTCTTTTATTCGCTCTTTATAATCTTTGATAGTGTTTTCTTATTCTTACCATTAAGCTTAATGTTATTGACTCGATTTATTCTTGGTTTTGCTGGTATGAATAGTGCAAATATGAGGAATAATGCTGTTCAAGCAAGCATTTCTAATGATAACAGAGGAAAGGTTAATGGAATATTCTCAATGATGATGGGTTTTTCAAATATAATCGGAAGTTTACTCTTTGGCTTATTAGCAGAATTCATCTCTATACCAAATGCGATAATAATTGCACAAGGGATCTACTTTCTAGCGTGTTTTATTTTTATTATTCCAAAGAAAAACAATATTAAACAATTATATAACTTAGAACTTATTAAAAATAAATGAATGTCCCATTCGTGTGAAATTATGCTATTATTAGATTCATGGAGGCTATATGAAAAAAATTGAACTAGTAATGACTGATTTAGATGAAACACTACTTTCGAATCATGCTTTGGTTACAGATAAAAATCAAGAGATGATTGATCAACTTATTAAGGATGAGGTAATAGTCATACCTGCAACAGGACGTTTTCATCCTTTGATTCCTAAATATTTCTTCGATCATGATACAATTCGATATTTAGTAAGTGCGAATGGTGCACAAATCTATGATAAAAAAGAAAAAGAATTTATTTTAAGCCATAATCTAGATAAATCAATAGTGATTGATATGGTTAAACAAGCAGTTGATAAAGCTACTTATATTATTGTACTTCATGATGGAGACATTGTTTTAGACGGCGTTGCAATGAAACGACATAAAGATAAAGATTCAGATTTTTATGTGAATCTTGTAAAGAATTATGAAACTGTTGATGATATTGTGAGACGACTTGAAACCCTTGAAGGCAATATTCAAAAAGTAGACTTTGGTTTTGAAGATTTAGAATTTAGAAATAAGTTATATGAAAAGTTTAGAAAAGAAACACGTGTTAACGCTGTGGGTTCCGCAGCATTAAACATTGAACTTACTCATCCAAATGCAAGTAAGGGGACAGCCTTAGAATTTATGGCAAATCATTTAAATGTTGATCTTTCTGACACACTGGCAATTGGTGATAATGATAATGACATGAGCATGATTCAAACTGCAGGTATCGGAATCGCGATGGGTAATGCTAAAGATCATGTTAAGGACAAAGCGGATGATACAACCTTAGATGTTAACGACGACGGATTTTATTACGCAATCAAAAAACATATGAAATACTAAAAAAACAGCCGAGGCTGTTTTTATTTTATAAAGAATACGATGGCAATAAAGTGTGCGATTGAGGCAAGGTTAATAAAGATGTGCCAAATCATATGGTCATAAGTTCTTTTTCTAGCATAGAAATAAGCACCGATTGAATAGAGTACGCCACCTAGAACGATGAGTCCAAGAAACATCGGAGATGAGTTTCTTATAATAGTAGGGATGAAAAGTACCGCGATCCAGCCCATAATTAGATAAACCGTTAAGGTTAATTTCGGATACTCGCTTTTAGCAACTGCCTTATATAAGATTCCAAAGAGAACACAAGTCCATTGAATAACGAGAATTAGAATTGCTTGCCAACCCCCGATTAATGAAATTGCGATCGGTGTGTATGTTCCTGCAATTGCGAAGTATATAAAGATATGATCTAAGATTCTGAAGATATATTTTTGAGTGCTGTTGAATTCCATTGAATGATAAATTGTAGAAACAAGAAACATAAGAAACAAACAAATTGTAAAGACGCTAACAGAGAGTCCATATTCAATTCCTCCAATAGAATAAGTATATATCGCAGTAATGGGAATTAAGATTAACATTAATAACGCCATGATTCCGTGAGTTATTGCATTACCAACTTCTTCAGCAAAAGTGAGTTGTATCATATTTTTCATTGATTTTTTATTGTTTGACATAGAGGGCTCCTTTATTGATATTTCTAAAAAGTATTATAACATATTTATCATCATGAATCGTTAATAAGACGCTAAATACAGTCTTTAATGTGACATGTTTATAACGTTAGCACTTAGTGACTTTGCTTGACAATTAGCCTATAAGTTTATATAATTTTAATAAATAAATGGAGGAGTGCAAATGGGCGAAGATGGTTCCGGTAATATACCGAGGAGTAGTATATTATTAAAAGGTGCGAGGAGTAGTATATTATCAAAAGGTGATTGTAAATGGTAACACAGTTAATCATGATAGCTTTACTGATCTTATTAAATGCATTTTTTGCAGGTAGTGAAATGGCGTTTATTTCAGTAAACTTAAATAAATTAAAATTAAACGAGGATAAGAAGTCGAAGAAAATCGTAGAGATAGCATCTAACTCCACAAACATTCTTTCTTCAATTCAAGTCGGAGTTACATTATCAGGGTTTCTAGCATCAGCTGTTGCTTCAGAGGCTTTTGGTGCATATCTTGTTGAACTGTTAATGAATTTAGGATTAACTTTTAATGCGGAATTGTTAAAGGCGATTGTAATGTTTATCATTACATTAGCTTTGTCTTATTTAACGATTTTATTTGGAGAACTTGTTCCAAAGAAAATAGCGATGGCTTATCCTGAAAAATTTGCGGGTGTCGTTGTATATCCGATTTCATTTTTTTCTACGATCTTTACACCAATCGTGAAGTTTCTTTCTTTTTCAACGCGCAATGTTTTAAAGTTATTTAATATTAATGCAGATGATTTAGAAGAGAGCGCGACTGAAGAAGAAATTAAACTTATGGTTTCAGTATCATCTGAGAGTGGTCATATTGATGATGCAGAACGTGAAATGATCGACAATATCTTTGCATTCGATGATTTAATGGTAGAAGATATCATGACTCATAGAACCGAAGTATCAGCAATCTCGGATGAGTGGTCGTTTGATGAAGTTATGCAATTTGTATCTCAGGAACGTTTTACACGTTTCCCTATTTATAAAGACAGTATCGATAATATTATTGGAACGATTCATTTACGTGATTTACTTCAATATATTAGTTCTGAGAAACAGTATGTTTTATCAGATATTTTAAGAAAACCTTATTATGTTCCAACATCTAAGATGAGTGATGAGTTGTTTAATGAGTTTAAAATGAATAAAACTCATATTGCGATTGTCATTGATGAGTATGGCGGAACAGCAGGTATCATTACAATGGAAGACTTGATTGAAGAAATCATGGGAGAAATTGCGGACGAATACGATGAGGATGAGTTCGATGGTATTCTTAAGATTAGCGATGAAATGTGGATCGTTGACGGAGATACTGAACTGATTGATTTAGAGGATGAATTAGATATAGGATTACCCTTAGATAAGTTCGACACTGTGAGCGGATTTGTTGTAGGTGAACTTGGTCGTCTTCCTCAAAAATCAGATGTTAATTCGATGGCTGATGCAATAATCTTTGAAAATTATCGCTTTATTATTACGAAAGCAGAAGAGAAGGTTGTTTCAAAAGTTAAGGTTTTAAAATTAAAACCTAAGGAGAAGGAAGTTGAAGAAGATTTAACTGAGGAGTAAGTTATGGAATTTTTAGATGAGTTAAGAAAACAAGTAGGTTTTTATTCAGATACTCTAAAAATATCAGAAGTAAGTGCCGAATATGGAAAGTGTCGCGTCATAATGGATATCACTGACGAGATTATCGCACCTTTCGGTATGGTCTTTGGAGGGGCGGTTTTTTCATTAGCTGAATCAGCAGCAGCGCTTGCATCAACAAGTTTAGGAGCACCGTGTGTTACAATGGATTCGAACATTAACTTTTTGAATCCGGGGCTTGGTGAACATTTGTATGCTGATGGCAATGTTATTATGGATGAAGAAACAAGTTGTGTTGTGGAAGTAGTAATTTCTGATGATGAGGAAGTTATCATTTCTAAGGCGACATTTACAATGTTTAAAATATCAGTAAGTGCATTATAATGCACTTTTTGTTTTAAGAATAGGAAGATAAAATGTCTAAGATTAAGATTAAAATGTTATCAATTGCAGATATTGTGAAGGGACAAGGTGTATCAAGCGCCTACCACGAACAGGTAAATTTAGTATCTCAATCTGATATGCTGGAAATTAAGGTTAACGAGAGTTTCAAAGATGCAGATATTACGCATCATCATACTGTTGATCCAAAAAACTATTTCAAAATGTTTAATGATGAATACATTCATGTCGCATATGTACATATGTTGGCAGAGAAGTTGGAAGGGTCTATTAAACTTAATCCAGTAACGTACAAGGTATTTCAAAAGTATACACACAGTTTTTATAAGAAAGCGGATTATCTTGTTATCGTTAATCCAGATACTAAAAAATTGCTTTTATCATATGGAATACCTGAAGATAGAATTTATTACATACCTAACTATGTATCCGACGAAGATTTCTATGTGTTAAGTGAAGAAGAGAAAATTAAAGCAAAAGATAAGTATGAATTTAGTAAAGAACGATTTACTGTCTTATCAGTTGGTCAAGTGCTTTTAGGAAAAGGCGTTCGAGATTTTATTCAATCTGCAAAAGATAATCCAGATGTAGATTATGTTTGGGCCGGAGGATTCTCATTTGGACCTCTTACAGATGGCTATAAGGCATTAAAAGATTATGTTGATAATCCACCACAAAATGTACGTTTTATTGGGATTATTGATCGTAAGCACATGAATGAAGTTTATAATGCTGCGGACATCTTATTTATGCCTTCACACAATGAAATGTTTCCGATGACAATTCTTGAAGCTGTTAATACGAGTAAACCAATTGTAATTAGAAATTTAGAACTGTATGAAGAAATACTCTTCGATAAATACAGGCGTAATGACACAATTGAAGACTTCAATGAAGAAATACAAAAGTTGAAGAATGACGAAGCGTATTTTGAATTATCGAAACAGAGGTCTCAAGAATTAAGTGAATTTTATAGTAAAGACTATGTATTAAATTTATGGGAGAATTTTTACAAAGAAATTGTAGAGAAGGAAAGAGGACAAGAAAATGAAGAAAGCTAATCCTTTTATAGAAAACATGACAAACACATTTATTGAGAACAATGATTTTCAAATTGCAGTTCTAATAGATGCAGATAATGTACCCTATAAAAGTTTGAAGGGGATTTTAGAAGAAGTAACACGATACGGTACACCAACTATTAAGAGAATTTACGGAGATTGGACAAATCAAAAACTTAACGGTTGGAAACCGCTCTTATTAGAGAATGCGATCAGTCCAATCCAACAATATGGTTATACCATTGGAAAGAATGCGACTGATTCAGCACTTATTATAGATGCTATGGACATGCTTTATACAAAACAAATTGATGGATACTGTTTAGTATCAAGTGATAGTGACTTTACTAGACTTGCGACACGATTAAGAGAAGCAGGAAAGTGGGTCTTAGGAATTGGGGAACGTAAGACTCCAAATCCATTCATCGTAGCTTGCGATAAATTTGTATATATTGAAGTCATTGATGAAAACTCAAAAACAGATTTACTCGGTGGCAAAGATCGCGATGAATTAGTACGCCTCATTGCGACATCGATTTATGATTTAGCTGATGATAATGGTTATGCATTCTTAGCGGATGTTGGAAATTCAATTATGAGAAAACAACCTGACTTTGATCCAAGAAACTATGGATATTATAAACTAACACCCTTATTAAAAGATTTAGAAGAGTTTGAGATTGATGAACGTAAGATTGACGATTCTGTAAAACATGTTTATATTAGAAATGTTAAGAAACGAAAATAGAGACCTAAAGGTCTCTATTTTTGTTAACCGTTTTTAGCATCTATACTCAACATTAAATCACTATTCCTTACGATACAATAAGAGTTACGTGTATAAGGAGTGATTTTATGAAACGATTCTTGATCTTTATGAGTAAGTATAAAGAATATGCAATCTCGTCACCGATGTTGATGATATCAGAGGTAATTATCGACATTCTGTTACCATATTTAATGGCGCAGATCGTTGATGTTGGAATCAGTAATAAAGATTCTGAATTAATTTTAAAACCTGGGTTACTTTTGTTTGTGATAACGTCACTCTCTATATTATTTGGGATTTTGAGTGCGGTATTTAGTGTTAAGGCAAGACCTGGGTTTACGAAGGATTTAAGACTTAAAATATTTTTTAGAATTCAAGACTTTTCCTTCGAGAATCTTGATCATTATAGTGTCGCAACGTATTGATTCAATTAAGCACAGTGATCGTGTTATTATGATGAGTGAATGAATGATTGAAAAGCTTGATACACATGAAAATCTTTTAAAAAGTTCAAGCACTTATCAACAAATCTCAGAAAAGAGGTGTGTTTAATGATTAATAGAGAAAATATTAGGAGATTGTATGTTTATTTTAATAAGTTTAAGTTTCGTTTTTTTGGGGTGGTTATTTCTTTATCGCAATTGTTTCTGTTGCGGTCATAGTGTTCAATGTGTTGTTGAGTCCTCTCTTTGATACGCTGATAGATACTTTTAATTATCAAGATTTTATGTTTTATATTTTGTTGTTAGCGTAGCTATCTTTGTCACTGCTGCTCATTATCTAGGACTCCTGCTTCTAAGATAATTATCTCAACATGTTGTATCGAGTATTCGCGAGGACCTCTTTAAGCATGTTCAAAGACTTCCGATGTCTTATTTTGATACTAAAAGTGATGGTCAAATAATGTCAGTAATGACTCATGACTTTGATATGTTTAGTCTTGCTTTGGAAGAAAGTATATCTAAGTAGTAAATTCTGTTATCACAATTATAGGGACTTTTATGATTATGGGGAGTATCCTTTCATCAATCGTCATTATACTTATGATGTTAATAATTTTGTATGCTGTGAGACTTACGAACAAGAAGTCTAAGAAGTATTTTGCGAAACAACAAGAAGATTTTTCGGAATTTAAGGCTTACACGATGAAGCTATTAAGCGGACAAAAAATCTTGAAGGCGTACAACTGTGAACAAGATAACATTTTAAAGTTTAGTGACTATAATGTAACCTTATCTCTTAGTGCTACTGATGCGATGGCTTTTGAGGATATGGTTGTTCCTATCGTTTCAAGTTTATCTTATGCTGCATATGCACTAGTCGCAATGTTTTAGGGAGCTTTAGTTTTATTCAATCAATTGACGATTGATAACATTGCGGCTTATCTTCAATTTACAAGACCGTTCTTCAGTCTCGTGACTCAAGTCTCTAATCAAATGAATACAGTTCTTTCTGCTTTAGCATCAAGTAAAAGATTATTCGAACTCTTAGATGAAGAAGTTGAAATTGATAATGGAATTTATAAGAAAACTGATGAAAAACGGATAAGTAAGAAGGACAAGTTCGAAGTAAAAGGTAATGTCGAGTTTAATGACGTATCATTTTCATACTAGCCTAATCAGATAATTTAAAAAAAGATAAATATAAAAACGAACATCTATGAAAAGATTGCGATTGTAGGTAAGACAGGAGCCGGAAAGACTATTATCACGAATTTATTAATGCATTTTTAAGAACTTGATAAAAGATTTATCATGATAGATGGGGTAGATGTCAAAGCAATAAAAAAGATGATCTTAGGTCGGTTATGGGTATGGTACTTCAAGAAACACATCTTTTTGAAGGAAGTATTAAGGATAACGTTCGATTTGAAAATAATAAAGCTTCAGAAGAGGATGTTATAGAATCAGTGAAACTTGCGAATTCTCATAAATTTATTACTAAATTTCCAGAAATTTATGACACAATTCTATATGATAATCTTTTTGGCTTATAAGAAGGGGAAAACAATTGATTTCTATTGCACGATCTGGCGTAAGTAATCCCAAAATACTCATTTTGGATGAAGCGCCATCATCAATTGATACTTGCACTGAATCACTAATTATCGAAATGATGAAAGAACTGATGGCCAATAGAACAACCTTTGGCATTGCTCATCGCTTATCCACAATTGAGGATGTCGATAAAATAATATTACTTGATAAAGGTGAAATTAATGAACTTGGATCCAATAACGAACTTCTTAAGAACAAAGGGGAGTACTGCAAACTGAATACACAAGCATAAAATCTTGTGTTATCGTATGAATTAGGTTATAATTACAACGAATAAGAAAGAAATCAATGATTAGGACTAGTATGATTATACGTATTGTTAAGAGAGTGACTGGCGCTGAGAAGTCATGAATACATAATCTGAATTCACCTATGAGAGAAGCTAATCACTTCCGTAGCTACTGCGTTAAAGTAATGATGAGTATAATAAACAGTATGGTACCGCGATTGTCGCTTCTGGCTTTGCGGTACTTTTTTATTGAGAAAGGAAGATTGAATGCAAGACTTCAAAAATATTAAAGAGGCGATGATTGAGAAATTATCGGAAGCGAACTCTTTAGAAGATTTAGAAACATTACGTATTGAACTGTTAGGAAAAAAAGGAATGGTTCAAGATTTAATGAAAGAAATGAGAAACTTAGACAAAGAAGAACGACCTAAGTTTGGACAAAAGGTAAATGAGTTAAAGAATGAGGTAGAAGACATTATCTTTACTCGAGTTGAAAAGACGATGGAACTTGAAATGGAGCGTCGATTAGATGAAGAAAAAATTGATATTACACTTCCAGGATCTGTTACTACGGTAGGAAATCAACATCCATTAACTTTGATGACTAATGAAATTTGTGATTTGTTTAAGTCTATGGGATATGAAGTTGTGGAAGGACCAGAAGTTGAGTTTGATTTATATAACTTTGAAAGAGCGAATATTCCTGAAAATCATCCCGCTCGAGAAATGCAAGATACCTTCTTTGTTGATGTAGAACGTTTATTAAGAACGCATACTACCGCAATTCAAACCAGAGTATTAGAAAATGATAGTGATAATCTTCCGATTAAGGTCATCTGTCCAGGTAAGACATACAGACGTGATGATGATGATGCAACACACTCACACCAATTTATCCAAATTGAGGGTTTATTAATTGATGAGAATATTAAGATGACTGATTTAAAAGGAACTTTAGAAGTTTTAGCGAAACATTTATTTGGGGACGATCAAAAAATCCGTTTAAGACCATCGTACTTCCAATTTACAGAGCCTTCTGTGGAAGTTGATGTTACATGTTTCAATTGTAAAGGATCGGGCTGTAATGTATGTAAAGATACAGGCTGGATTGAACTATTAGGAGCAGGAATGGTCCATCCTAAGGTTTTAGAAATGGCTGGTATTGATAATCAGAAATACAGTGGTTTTGCCTTTGGTATGGGAGTTGACCGGGCAGTAATGTTAAAGTACGGTGTTGATGATATTCGTTCGTTATATACAAATGATACTCGCTTGTTAGCGATGTTTGATCGTTTTGATTAGGAGGAGAGAACATGAATTTAAGTTATAATTGGTTAAAAAAACATATTGACGTTAAGCTTACTCCTGAGCAATTAGCGAGTGAACTTACCTTAGCTGGACTTGAAGTAGAACAAATTAATCATATGGCAAAGGCTGATAATCTTGTCATTGGAAAGGTTCTAGAAATTGAGGCACATCCAGATGCTGATACTTTAAAAGTAACTCAAGTAGATCTGGGAACAGAAGTTAAACAAATTGTATGTGGCGCTAAAAATGTTGATAAAGGACAGAAAGTCATTGTTGCGAAAGTTGGCGCTAATGTTAATGGCTTAAAGATTAAAGAAGCGAACATCCGTGGGGTAGACTCATTTGGGATGATTTGCTCATTAAGTGAACTTGGTGTAGATGAAAAATTATTAACAGAAGAACAACTTGCGGGAATTGAAGTATTAGATCCAAGTGCAGAAGTAGGGAATGAAAATGTCCTTGAGTACTTAGGATTAGATGACGTCATTATTGAAGTTGATCTAACTCCAAATAGAAGTGATTGTTTATCGATGTTTAATCTTGTTCATGAAGTTAGTGCACTTTTAGATGTAAAAGAAAACTTACCAACGATTAATGATAATAGTGATGGAAAAGATACAGAATTATTTGTCTCTAGTGAATCTGATCAGTGTTTACAAATTGTTGGAAAGATTATTGGTGATATTACAATTAAGCCATCAGTACCGTGGATGGTTGAAGTCTTAAGAGCGAATGGCATGCAGGCAATTAATAACGTCGTTGATATTAGTAATATTGTAATGTTAGAAACAGGACAACCGCTTCATTTCTATGATTTAGAGCAAATGGCTAAAGCAGAGTTAATCGTTAAGCAAGGACTAAAACAAAAGTATAAAGCGCTCAATGATGAAACGTATCAAATCAGAGAAGATGATCTCGTAATTACTTCAAATAATGAAATTGTTGGTATTGCGGGAGTTATTGGAGGCGATAACTCAAAAATTGTGGACACTACGACATCGATTATTATCGAGGCGGCAAACTTTGATTTAGCACGTATTCGTAAAACATCCCGTGATTTGAATGTCAGTAGTGAAGCGGCATCGCGATTCTCTAAAGGGATTGATCCTAACGCACCACAAATGGCTACAAACCGTGCTGTGGATTTATTGATTGAATATGCAGATGCAAAGGAAATTGAAAAAACAGTGGTTTACAATAAAATGGATTTAGATAAAAAAGTAATTGTTACAAGTCCAAATTATATCAACTCACGTTTAGGAATTGACTTAAGTGCAACTGATATTACAAGAATCTTTGAACGATTAAACTTTAACCCTGTGGAAATAGACAATACGATTAAAACACATGTACCAACTTATCGTTTGGATATTGTCAGCGAAGTAGATTTAAGTGAGGAAGTTGTGAGACTCTATGGTGTAGATAAGCTTCCAGCGACGATGCCTTATGTCTTAATGGCGCCAAACAAAGAAAAAGAGAGCGCGCGAGAAAAACAAGCTTTAGTTGGGATGTTACTGGGAAGTGGCTTCAATGAGACGATTAGTTACTCTCTTGTTTCTCAAAGACACCTTGACCATGCATTAATGCCTATCGGAGAGCCAGTAACACTTAGTAATCCTATTAGTGGTGATAAGAAATATTATAGAACGTCCCTTTTTGCAAGCATGTTGGATGTTATCTCATATAATGAGTCTCGTGGAAACACACAATATGCTTTATATGAAATTGCGAATGTTTATGATAATGATAATAAATCTCAAGAAAGATTATCAGTCGCATTTTCAGTGAAACATGAAAAGAGCATTTGGCAAAATCTTGTAAACATTGAAAACTTCTATACTTTCAAAGGGAGAATGGAATCACTGCTAAATAAACTAGGAATTAGTGATCAAAGAATCAAAGTTAAGAAAAATGAAATGGACACGATTAGTCTTCACCCACACCAAAGTGCAGAAGTGTATATTGATAATAAACTTTTTGGACTTCTTGGTAAGATTCACCCGAAACTGGAAGAAGAATACGATATTAATACTGTGTTAATTGGTGAATTTGATTTAGGTGTTGTTTATAATGCGAAAAAATCACGTGTTAAATTTACACCAATTCCAAGATA
>RRZU011097037.1_pt1 | contig 15826 bp, 17 predicted proteins | sample 2165561 | NCBI WGS metagenome assembly RRZU01 (sample SAMN10456909, study PRJNA506462) | wastewater metagenome | isolation source: wastewater sludge | place: USA: Moscow, Idaho
CTTCCCATTTTACCATTGATTGTTGCAATATTTCCATTTAGATGAATATCTGCTCCAAGTCTTAAAAGTTCACTAACATGCATAAATCTATTTTCAAATAATCTTTCATCAATAGTGCTTGTTCCATTTGCTTGAGTTGCAAGTGCCATAAATTGTGCTTGCATATCTGTTGGAAATCCAGGATATTCTGTTGTGATTATATTTACAGGTTTTATTTCAGTTGTTGGTAAAATTGTCACACTATTTTCATCTTGTAATACTTCAAAATTCATCTCTTCAAGTTTTGAAATAACTGCTTCAAGATGTAAAGGAATAACTTTGTTTATTTTTAACTTTTTATTTGTAATTGCAGCTGCACACATATAAGTTCCAGCTTCTATTCTATCAGGAATTACATCAAAAGGTTTTATATCAATTAATTTTTGTCCTGTTCCTTCTATTACAATTTTTGATGTTCCAATACCTTCTATTTTAACACCACTATTTGCTAAAACTTCACAAAGTTGTACAATTTCAGGTTCTTTTGCTGCATTTATTATTGTTGTTACACCATGAGCAAGAGCTGCTGCCATAACTATATTTTCAGTTCCACCAACAGTTACTTTATCAAATACAATTTTCGCACCTTTTAAACCATTTTGTGCTGTTGCTTTTATATATCCTTGAAGAATCTCTATTTTTGCACCCATTTGCTCTAATGCTTTTAAGTGTAAATCAACTGGTCTTTGACCTATTGCACAACCTCCTGGAAGAGAAACTTCACAATGTCCAAATCTAGCTAATAATGGACCTAAAACTAAAATTGAAGCTCTCATAGTTTTTACAATATCATAAGTTGCTGTCGTATTATTTATAGTTGAAGTATTTATTTTTACTCTATTTTCTTCTTTTACAAAACTTCCACCAAGTTTTAAAATAAGTTTTAAAAAAGTATTTATATCTACAACATTTGGTAAATTACCAATAGTAATCTCATTTTTTCCTAAAATTGTACAAGCAATCAAAGGTAAAGCAGCATTTTTTGCTCCAGATATTTCTACACTTCCTGAAATATCTTTTCCACCAACAATTTTTAAATATTCCATAATCTTCCTATAAATAGTCATTTTTGGGCTAATATTATCTAAAATAAGCTTTATTTTTTACCTTGTTTTAATAGCATAAGCACTACAATCGCATTTTTATACGATTAAGGAATTATTTTGGATGAACAATTATCAAAAGGAATAAAATATATACTTCTTGCTTCATTTTTATTTGCGCTTATGAGTGTTGCTGCAAAACATTTAAGTAACTCTATGAGCTCAGTAGAAGTTGTATTTTTTAGAAATATTTTTGGAGTAATATTTATTTTAATATCTATTTATCGCTCTCCATTAAAGCAACTTGGTGGAAAATTTTGGTTATTAGTATTTAGAGGATTTATTGGCTTTGTTTCACTTTTATTTTTCTTTTATAATATTGCAAATATCCCTTTAGGTGAAGCCATGACTTTTTCAAAAACTTCAGCGATTTTCACAGCAATTTTTGCTTATTTATTTTTAAAAGAAAAACTTGGTTTTAAAGGCTGGATTGGAGTTTTTGTAGGATTTATAGGAATTTTATTTATAACTGAATTTAATGGAACAAATTTAGAAAAAAGTGACTATTTAGGGATACTTTCTGGAATAGGAGCCGCACTTGCATATACTTCTGTGAGAGAATTAAGAAGATATTATGATTCAAGAGCAATAGTTTTATCTTTTATGGCAATAGGAGCACTTGGACCACTAATTTTGATGATAATTGGAAATTTTTATACAAACCCTCATCTTGATTTTATGTTAGCAACTTTTATCATGCCACAAGCAAATGATTGGATATTTATTATCTTATTAGGAATTTTTGCAACTTTTGCACAAATCTTTATGACAAAAGCATATTCTTTTGCAAAAGCTGGAATTATAGGCACTATTTCATATAGTGATATAGCATTCTCAATAATATTAGGAACTCTTTTAGGAGATAAAATCCCTTCATTTTTGATAGTTTTAGGTATAATCTTGATTATTATAAGTGGATTATTAGTATCCACTAAAAAAAATTGAAGGATTTTTTAAATGTTAAAAATAATGACAGGACCATGTGTTCTTGAAGATAGAGATACAGTGATGAAAATCGCTGAAAAATTAAAACCTTTAAGTGAAGATAAAAGAGTAGAATTTTATTTTAAAGCTTCATTTGATAAAGCAAATAGAACAAGTTTAAGTTCATTTAGAGGACCGGGTCTTGATGAGGGACTGAAAATTTTTGAAGAGATAAAAAAAGAGTTTGGATACAAAGTTGTAACTGATATTCATGAGTCATATCAAGCAGCTCCTGCTGGAGAAATTATAGATATTTTACAAATTCCTGCTTTTTTATGTAGACAAACTGATTTGCTTGTAGCAGCTGCAAAAACTCCTGCAAAAATAAATATCAAAAAAGGGCAGTTCCTTGCAGCTGATGCTATGAAACACCCAGTTGAAAAAGTATTAAATACAAGAGGAATAGACGAAGTATCTTATGAAAACTCGCAAAAAGCTGGTGTTTGGCTTTGTGAAAGAGGAAATACTTTTGGATATGGTGCTTTGGTTGTGGATATGAGGAACCTTATACTTCTACGACAATATGCTCCAGTAATTTTTGATGCAACTCATAGTGTACAAATACCAAGTACTGGTGGAACAACAGGAGGAAATAGCTCTTTTGTACCATATATGGCAAGAGCTGCAGCAAGTGTTGGTGTAGATGGATTTTTCTTTGAAACACATATTGACCCAAAAACTGCGAAAAGTGATGGACCAAATATGCTACAAATTGATGATTTATATAAAACTATGAATGAGATTTTTGCAATCAAAGAAGCTTTAGGGTATAATTGATACCTTATTTTTAAACAAATTTTGGAGAAACAGATGAAAGTAATAGAAGGTGTTTTAAGACTTAAAGGAAATGAAAAAATTGCCGTTATAAATGGTAGATTTAATCACATAATAACAGATAGACTAGTAGAAGGTGCACGTGATGCTTTCAAAAGACATGGTGGAAATGAAGATAATTTAGATTTGATTTTAGTTCCAGGAGCTTTTGAAATTCCATTTGCTTTAGAAAAAGCATTATCAAGTGGAAAATATGATGCTGTTTGTTGTGTTGGTGCAGTAATAAGAGGAGCAACTCCACACTTTGATTACATTAGTGCAGAAGCTACAAAAGGTATCGCAACGGTTGGACTAAAATATGGAAAACCTGTATCAAATGGTGTTTTAACAACTGATACAATAGAACAAGCAATTGAAAGAGCTGGTTCAAAAGTTGGTAACAAAGGTGCTGAAGCTATGGTTACTATTATTGAAATGTTAGATTTATATAACGAAATGGGGAAATAATTTTGGCAACTAGAACACAAGCAAGAGAGTCTGTTATTGGTCTATTATATGCTTATGATTTAGGAAATGATGGTATTACTAAATTTGTAGATGAAATTTTAGAAGAGAAAAAAATAAGAAATAATCAAAAAGATTTTGCACTTAATTTATTCAATGGAACTATCAAAAATTTAAGCCAAATTGATGAAAATATAGTTTCAAACTTAAATCAAGGAACATTAAGTGATATAGGTTCTGTTGAAAAATCTATTTTAAGACTTGCAATTTATGAAATTTTATTTGAAAGTTTACCAAAAGCAATAATTATAAATGAAGCTATCGAACTATCAAAAAGATTAGCTAGTGATGGTGCTCCAAAATTTATAAATGGTTTACTTGATAAAATAGTAAAGGCTTAAAATGAATAAAGCTATGAAACTATGTGTATCTTTAGATTTAGAAACAGCTAAAGAAAATTTAGACCTTGTAAAACAGTTAAAAGATTTTGATGTATGGTTAAAAGTTGGGTTTAGAACTTATTTAAGAGATGGTAAAAAGTTTTTAGAAGAGTTAAAAGCTATAAATCCAAATTTTAAAATATTTTTAGATTTAAAACTATACGATATTCCAAATACAATGGCTGATGCAGCTGAAGATATATCAAAATTTGGAATAGTTGATATGTTCAATGTTCATGCAAGTGCTGGAATTATTGCTATGAAAACAGTTATGGAAAGAATAAAAGATATTCCAAATAAACCTTTAGTTTTAGCTGTAACTGCTCTTACATCATTTGATAATGAAAATTTTAAAGCAATCTATAATGAAGATATAGAAACAAAAGCAAGACAATTTGCAAAAGATACTTTTGAAGCAGGAATGGATGGGGTTGTATGCTCAGCTTTTGAGAGTTTAGATATAAAAAATAACACTTCAAAAGATTTTATTACTTTATGTCCAGGAATTCGTCCTTTTGGAGAAGATAGTGGTGACCAAAAAAGAGTTGCTGATATTGCTTTTTCAAGAGAAAATTTAGTAGATTTTATAGTTGTTGGAAGACCTATTTACAAATCAAATAATCCAAAAAAAGTTGTAGAAGAGATATTAAAAAGCATTTAATATCCCTTTTTCACATTTTAAGTCATATTTAAGAGATATGTTATTATAATTCCCGTCCTGATTTTATTAAAATAAATTCAGACAGCTGAAGAATGGACAGTTGGGTGAGTTGGCTGAAACCACCTCCCTGCTAAGGAGACGTACTGGCAACGGTACCGAGGGTTCAAATCCCTCACTGTCCGCCATCGTGGGTCATTAGCTCAGCTGGTTAGAGCACTCGGCTCATAACCGAGTGGTCGAAGGTTCGAGTCCTTCATGACCCACCACTTACAAAGCCCTTTAAATCGAAACTTTAATCCAGAAATTAAGAAAATTTTTTATCTTATCAAATTTAATTTTTAATACATTTTTAATACAGCTATTAAATTCTTTATAAATTACTATAATAATTTATTACTAATATATTCTCTTTTTTGTTGTATTGTTTCATATTTATCAAAAATTATAAATTTACAGCTAATGAATTAAACTTTATTAGAAAGATTTTTAAATAAAATTGATAGAATACTGATTACTTATCAAATGAATATAAAAGCCCAATGGGAAAATTTAATCAGAATAAATACAAAGGTATGACATTGAATGTTCCGGAAAAAGCATTATTTGAATTAGGATTTGGGTACAAATACCAATATTTACTTACTGTACTAATTCATTGTCTTATTAAAGATAATATGAATATATCAAAGTATGAAAACAAATTGAATAAAATTATAAATAAAAATAAAAATTTGCATACTAATGTCAGACTTTTTATTAACCAATTAAATATTCTTTTATCTCTCATTAAACAACTAGAATATAATAAAAATTGTTTACTAATGGTAGAAGGAGAAAATTCTTATTTTGAAGATATAAATTTATTTACTAATATTGATAATAATTCAAAAATCTACTTTATGCAAGTAAAAGGAAGTATGGCTATTAGTTGGAAAAAAAATTTGCAAGAGGCCATAATTTCTGCAATTATCAATATGTTTAAATCAAATAATTCTCATTTAAATTTTGAACTTTTTGTGTTTGTGAATAAATTTCTATCAAATTATTATCTTTTAATGTCTGATAATGATAGAAGTAAAGTTATTTTTATTGTGTTAAAAAAACTTCAAATAATAAAAAAAAATCAATCAATATCATTATTTAATAAGTTAGAAGATATTTTAAGCCAATATATTACTGATTTATATAATGCACCTAATGATTTTCCACTTTTAATTACATATATAAAAAATAAAGACAAAAGAGTTTTTAATAAATTTAATGAAGAAATTCAATTAACTTATTTGAATAAAAAAATTTTTAAATTAAAAAAAATTATTGATAATTTAAGGATTATTCAAAATTTAGATTATCGCATAATTTATTATTTCTTAAAAATACATTATGGAAATAATAAATTAAAAAAAATATTATGGAATATTGAAATGAATGCAATGAATGGAAAACAAAATAATATAAAAGATTTCAAGTTTAAATTAAAAAATATTAATTATTCAGAAGTAGAAATTAAAAAAATTAAATTCTCAAAAGATAATAAAAAGTTTAATATAGGTAAAATTCTATGATTAGATTAGGTTTTGGCGAAATGTATGATAATTCTTCATACGGGAAAGTACAAAATGTACTATTTTGCTGCATTGCAAATCTTCGATTTTTATACAGTAAAACAGCATTCTGCTGTTTCACATATTTTCTTTTTGAAAATATGCTTGTAACCTCACTTAAAAGTGTTAATTTTGAATAGCAAAACCTATCTAATTAAATATAAAAATATAATCTCTTTACTTACTTATAAAGTAAATACATATTTTGTTAATCACACAAATTTATTAGATAAAAAATATCCTATAAATGATAAACTTTTCTTACAATATCTATCATCTGATGAGAAGTTTTATAAAAAAATAATAATTAATCAAAAAAATAAACAACGTTGTTTATATGAACCTGTAACTGAAATAAAATATATCCAAAAATTTATTTTGCATTCTATTTTATATAAAAATATTAAGAAATATAATTTTGCTAAAAATGTTACAGGTTTTTTAAAAGATACGAATATATTAAATAATGCTTATCCACATCTTAATAAATTTGCAATTATAAAAATGGATATAAAAGACTTTTTTCCTACTATTTCAAGAAGTATGATTTTTAATAAGTTTAGACAATATAATAAATTTTCTTACGAATATTCATATATATTATCAAAATTAGTTACATATAAAGATTTTCTTCCACAAGGTGCACCAACAAGTCCTTTTATAGCCAACATTTGTGCAAAAGGTATTGATTTTAGGATAAATAAACTAATTGAAACTATAAATAAAAATAATAATATATCCATAGAATATACGAGATTTGCTGATGATATAACATTATCATTTAATAAGAAATTCAATTATGATTATATTATAAGTATTATTTATGAAATAATCATAGATGAAGGATTTTTTCCAAATTATAGTAAAACACGGGTTATAAAAAAAAGTCAATGTCAGAAAGTAACTGGGATTGTTGTTAATCATGATAAATGTAAAATTGAATCTAAAGAAATAAAAAAAATATACTTTATTCTTATCATATGGAATAAATATGGAATTTTAGATGCCATAAAATTATGGAATAAACATAAAATGGGGACAACAATAATTGATAATCCAAATAAAAAGCAACAATTTAATGATATTATAAATGGAAAGATTTCATATTTTGATATGATAAATTCAAATCAATCTCAAAAATTAAGAAAATTATTACAAGATAATATTTGCAAAAATTAAGAAATAATTTTAAGTGATTTTATAAGATTTAATCTTTATATATAAATTTCTTTATTATTTTTGTTTAATAAAATATAGTAGAACTTCTGTAAAGAAATGGGAGTTTAAGTTCACCTTCTTTTTAAATACCTCATATTGTATTTTACAAATCTATTAGATAACTAATTTATTCTAAGTGTTCAATCTGAATTTTTTTATTTGTTATAATCTTATGTTCAAAATTTAAATTTTATTAAAAATTATTTTTTAAAATATTTGTGCTTTACAAAATTAATACATTATTTTATATAATAAAAAACAATCATTCTTCTTAGAATGATTGTTTTAAAATCTCATAAGATTTTAGTAATTAAACATAGTACCATCTGGCCATCTATTAACGCTATTATTAATTCTAGCCGTTAACCCTCTAATTTCGCTTTCATTTCCTAAGTAAATACCAATTTCAAAAAATTTAACATGACTTTCTTGCGTTTTTGTATTAGTTATTTTCATAAAAGGAAATACATATTCAAATACAGGTTTGTTAGCTTTTGATAACATATAATCAACTGCAGATAATCCTAAAGCAACTCCCATACCAATTCCTGCAGAAGCAGAACTTGAATTTGAAGTATTTGCAAATTTCATAGCAGAATTCCCAACAATAACATTTCCATTAGTGTTAGGTGATGAAGATGAAAAAGTAGTGATATTTGTTTTTCCATCTTTTACCTCACTCTCTGTATAGTCTCTTGATAATTCAAAAGAGATAGTTTTGTCAGCGTCTTTTGGATTATTAACCATTTGCCAACCACCTATTTCAATTTGCTTTTTTACTTTATCTGCAGCAGCTTCTCTTACTTTTTCTTTTTGTGTTGTAAAAATAAGCTTTTTCTTGAATATTTCATTAGATGTATGTATTTTTGAAGACATACCAAAGCTATCTCTTAATTTTGGATTATCTTTTAATACATCAAATAAAAACTCTCTAATATTTGCAAAATCTGTATAAGCTTGATTTGAAGTAGAATAAACTTTTTCAGAGATTATATAGTTTGATTTTTCATCAACTTTAAAATAAATACCTTCAACTTTTTTGTTTGAAGTATTTTTTTCACATTTGATTTTTACATCTTCTACAGATTGTGCATCATTCTCATTTACTAAATTGCACCAAAATGGTGGAACAATAGGATTACTGTTAAGATATTTTGTAATTTCTTGTAAGTTTTCTCTTATTTGTTTTGTATTTACATCTTCGTAGTACACTTTAGTTTTTGAGTTGTCTTGTTGTACACTGTTACTAGGTATGTGTAAACCATTTACATATTCAGGACCACAACCTGTAAATCCAAACATTATTAAAATAGCAAAAATTGCTGTTTTCAGAACTGTTTTTCTCATAGTTTCCTCGTTTAATTTATTATTTTTTATTATATCAAATGATAATTTATAACTTAATAATTAAATATTTTGTAATTTAAAATAAGAAAAAGAAAAAACCCTCCAGCGAGGAGGGTCAAAATCTTTGATTTTGGGGTGGTTTGTTTTGGGGGCGTCAGGGGCTCCAAAAAATAGAAATAAGCGATAGCGATTTCGTTATTTTTTGAGAAGCCACGACTAAATTCGTTTGAACTAATTTCAGCAATTTTTGCAAAAAACAATGACCCTAAAGAGCAGAAATTTTAATTTCGATGCGGGTCATTTTTTTAAAAAAATGTTTTTTTCAGATTAGGAAACGACCTTAAAGTGTAGATGATTTATCATCGATACAGGTCGTTTTTTAATCTTAAAAAATGCTGGAATTCGTGATAAGAACTTTTTTTCAATTTATTGAAAATATTTTGCTTGTCAAAATAAGTTCGTCAAACGAATTTAGTCGGGGGTTGAAAACACCTGACGCCCCCAAGGAAGAAATCAATAGCAACTAGTTTGCTATTGGTTTCTGACATTAATTTAGAAATGCCGACAAGTTCGGCATTATCTAAATTGTAATATGAATAAAAAAATAGATGGAAATAAGTTTTCTAGCTACTTTTTTTATTGTTTTAGGTATGTGTAAAGGGTATGATTTTAAAAATCATATATTTTAAGCATACCTAAAATCATAGTTTGACTTACTAAAAAGTAAGTCAAACTTCATCATATAAAAGTAACTGGTCTTGAAAAATTGGATTAATTTTTCCAGTTGTTTTTATATTTTCTATTAGAGAATCTATATCAATAAGCATAAGCTTGTTACTCCTTGGCATATACTCCCCAAACCTTTTTACATCTTCTTTATTTTTGAAAATATATAATAAATAATTAGCTCCATCTTTAGAAGATTTTAGCAATATTTCTTTATATCTCTTTTGAGTCTTTTTTGTTATTTCTATCTCAATATTTATAATCTTTTCTTGAGTTTTTAAAATGAAATCTGGAACATGATTTAAAATTGAACTATCATTTATTATTGTTGTTCTTCTTATATCTCCAATTTGTTGAAGCCAATAATAAGAAATTTGTTCCAAGATATTATGTTTTACAGTTGATAAATTTATTTTTGGTCTTTTTACTCTTATTTCTAATTCTCTTTCAAAGTATTCTTTTGTATCTTGAGATAGAACTATAGCTTTTCTTGGACTCATTAGATTTGTATTCCAAAAAGAGATTAAACCTTGTTTTTTAAGTGTAGTAATTCTATTTGTTGCACTACTTAAACTTGGAAAAAAAGTTTGAGCTAAAACTTCTGAGTAGCTTTGCCCAAACTTATTAATAAAATGAAGTATATCCTCATCTCTTGGAGTAATCATATATCAAACTTTTCTTTATTTTTAAAATTAATATCTGTGAAAAATTTATTTTCCAAATTTAATTTTATCGTTAGCTCTTTTTTATCTACTTCATCACCTCTCATCAGTGCCTTAACCTCTTCTAAATCTAAATTATAGAGTTTAGTTTTGAATGGTATTCTAAACTCGCAGTCGCCGAAGTTTTGCCAACTACTTAGGTCGTCATCATCTGCTAACATTGGTTTATAGTCACTACAAGCTAAAGTTTTAGCTCCTAATTTAGAAGTTCGTATTTCTAGATCGTGTGCTTTACATAGTGGACATTTCATTTTGACTCCTTAATTAATATCAAATATATATAAAAACTTCTCATCTGAAGCACCATATTTTTTTTGTAATTGATTTTTTAAATCTTTCTCACTTTTTATTTTGAAAATTCCTTTGTGAACTGTGATAGTCTTATTTGGTTTAGCTGTAAAATAAATTACTTCTTTTTTCATTTTTACTTACTTTAAATCTCAAACTTTTCTGTAGTTTCAACTTCATTATCATTCATTTCTACACTAAGTTTTTTCTTTTCTAAAACATCGAACTTTTTATTAAAATTAGACACATCCATTTTCACAACTTTATTATTGATACTTTCCCAATCAAATTTTTCTTTTACCTGGACTGGTGCTGTATCAATAATAAATGGTTTGGGGATACTCTCATGAATTAGAATCCCTACTTTTGCCTTAGGTAAAGCTCTTTGGATATTTATATTTAAATAACTCTCTTGTTCTTGTTTTATTGTTCTTTCTACTCCATTAATAGTAAATTTTGTAACTAATTCACTACCACCTAATAACTCTATATATTCAATAGTTTTAGTATCACTAGATTTATAATAAAGCTTTGTTTGACAATTTGATTTTATTGCACTTTTTAGGTACTCATTGACCAATTGTCCGTCATCTTGATATGCAAGTATAAATTTAACTCCAAATCCTGCAATTGTTGCAAGTGCTGCAGATAGTATAGAAGTTGGATAAAAGCTAATTTCATCAGCTATTACAACACAATTAGTTTTTTTCTTATATTTTCTTGCCTTATTTACAATATCAGCAATTATAAATCTGAGAAATTTTAATGCCGTTTCATCTAGCATATCAGACTTTATATAGATACATTTACCTTGAGTAAGTGCTTCTAAAATTGAACTATTTTCACTAAATGAGATATTTTGAAATTCAGTAAGTGAATAATGTAAGCTTTCTAAAGTTGATATGTCACGCTCTTTGAATGGATTACAACTGTTAAAAAGTTTTGGTTCAAAATATCGTTTTCCCAACTCTTCTAAAAATTCAATATTTGATTTTGGTTTATTTTTTTCTTTTTCAAATTCAACTGAATTAATCAAGTCTTCAACCATATAACTAACAAATTTACAAAAATTTAAAAGATTTTTTTCAACTTTATAATTTAAGAAATTTTCACTATTAAAAAATAAATGCATTAATTTTTGAAGTGATATCCTCTCGCTTTTACGGTAATAACTTGCTCCTGCTTCATCTTCTTTTTCAACCAAATTAAGCATTGTTGCTATTTTTTTACTAGCTTCACTTTCTCTATCGTTTTCAAAAGTCTTAAAACCAAAATCATTTGGCCAGTTCCAAATAATAAAATCATCTTTTCGACCTTGATTTTCTAACTCCTCTTTACATATTTGAGATAAAAAATCATCTTCTTTAGGATCAAGGATTATTAATCCTTTTCTTGTTCTTAATGTTTCAACTACTTTAATCCCAAAATAGATACCTTTTCCAGCTCTTGTAGGAGCTGTAATCAAAGAATGTACAACATCATCTGCTGGAAGATATAAAGGCTCTTGTGTGCTATGATTTAAACCTATAAAGGATAATCCATCTCTTAGGTAAGAGATTGGATTATATCTTGTGGCTTCTTTGTAATTTGCAGCAATTTCAGCTTCTAAACTTGAGATACCTCTTCCATAGTCGCTAGATAAGGCATATATATTTCTTGCTCTTTCTTCTTTTTTTTTGAACATTTTTTAATCCTTTTTTTCAGATAAACTTTTTTCTTCGCAAAAAAAGAATCAAAAGCATTAAGAAAACATTAACATAGGCATATATCTCATTACTTCTAATAAATTCATTCCCAAGAAAATTCAAAAAACTGAAATCAAAATCCCAATTTAAAAAAACATTCGGCAAAAGAGGAGAAAAAATGTTCATAACAAAGCTAATAATAGATACTGTTATCCACAATATTACATTATTTATCAATTTATATTTTTTAAAAAAAATAACATCTCTAATATCGTATATTTCAAAATTTGAAATATCTAAAATCTTAAAATATTTCATCATAAAAAAGTCCTCATTGTAGGCATACATTAGACAAAATGCACCAGTTAATACTAGAGTTGCATATGCACTATAAAAACTCAAAATAAGAATTAAGAAAGTAAAAGATAACAAAATTAAAGACATATCTTTAACCCAATAATTATTGTAAAATCTGACTATTGGAGATATTAAATCCTTACTAATTTCATAATTTTCATAACCATTTTGTTTACTATTGCTACTCAAACGACCGATATTATCAATACTCTCTTCCATTTTAATTTTGTAAATTTGTTTAATTCTTCTTTTTTCACTCATTTTCTCCATTACATTTTCCATTTTTTTCTCCTTTTTTAAATTTGGTTTTTTAAATCGAGTTCGTTTTTTAGGCTTTTTTTTAAAAAGTCGTAAAAAAAACGAACCAACTACGGGCTTATATTTACGGGACGATATGAGAACTTATCCCGTAGTTTAATGAGTACTTTAAATCGACACCTCTTGTATCTCATTATTCTTATCAGCTTGAGCAAGTTTCTCGAGCTTGTCATTGAGTTTGTCTCTGTTGATTTGCTTCTCGAGGAGAAATTCGTTGAGTTCTTGGAGTTGTTCTATCTCTATCTCTATCTCTATTGGACTTTTTTTGGACATCTTTGGACATTGTCCAATTTGCTCTTTTTTATCACGCTCCACTCTTTTGTAACTTGCCCATTTTGACTCGCTACCAATCATATTTTGAGTCTCAATCATAAATAGCTTTCCATCGCTAAATTTTTGCATTAGACCTAAAGATATAAATAAATCAACAGCTACTTTTACAGTATCTATATTTGTTCCAGTAATAGTTGCTAACATTTGCGGAGAATAAGGAATAGCATCCCTAAAAAACAACTCTCCTTCTGTTTTAACACTTTTTAATAATAATTTCATGTAAAAAATAATGTAATCTTTACCATTTGCTTGCCCCTCAATTATTTTTACTTCATCTCGCTCAAAAAAATCATCTCTTAATTTCAACCAATAGTATTTTTTACTCATTTTATTGCTCATTATTTGCAAGATACTTGGCAACATCATAAATGTCGAAACTATAAGTACGATAAGGGTATCCATTTTTTCTTTGAATAGTTTCCACCTTGAATGGTGGTAATTTGTATAATTCATTTTTGGTTATCAAAGAATTAAATTTTGTCGTGCTTATACCTTTTACTTGACAGAATTGTTGCTGATTTAACGTTATTTTTGTGGGAAATAAATTTTTTATTCTTTCGAGATGTAATTCGAATTTATCCATATATTGTCCTTTTAGTTGAATCTTCAAAGATTTTGTTTAATCTTTATAAATCAAATTGTAGGTTATACATAATTAGTTACATATTTAATATATTTCATCATTTTTACATTATTTTATGTTTTTTTAAGCTATAATTACAGAATATATGAAGTATATTATATATTTGGGACAGAAGATTGTCCCAAAGTATAAAAATAAGGTATAAAAAAATGAGAAAAGAATTATTAAATTTTTTGGGGTTAACTCAAAGGAGTTATTATACTTGGCAAAAGCAGCAGCACCCCAATATTATTAAGATAGTTAATGACGTTTTCAAGACGAAAGAGGATATATTGTTTTTTAATTTGTTTGAACTAACTCCACAACCAACATATTTTCATAACGATAAAAATGATTCAAAAAATTATCGAGAAAAATTTTGTGAAATTTTACAGATATCACCTTCTAGTTATCATCATTGGCAAACTGGAAAAAGAAAAAATATTATTAAATTATTTCGTTTAGTATTTAAAAATCCAGAAAATCTTGAATATTGGCTTGAGCATAAAAAATTTGAAATAGAAAATCAAAAAATTGATGATACTTTGTTTTATTTCATAGATAATTTGTGTGATGCACAGAAATTTTTTAAACAAGAAGATAATCTCCTAAATATTGGTGATTTATCATCAAAATTAAAATTAAAGTATTTGGATACACAAAATCCATTAATTTATTTTTTATTACATTTAGATATTGCTGATTTAGATATTGCTGAAAATAACATTAAATATTCAATTGTAAATGGCCTTAAAATTGATGAATATATTTCTATAGATTCCTATATTTATTTTTTACAGATTTTAGATTCATATGATGAGCAAGAGTTAAAAAAAATATTTAATAAATCATCATTACACTTAAATATTTTAGATTCAATTAAAAGGCTAGATGTTGATTTCTTCTTCAAATTAATATTTTTATCTCTATCAAGCAAAAGGGATAAATTAGTAAAATCTAAAAAAGATTTTATATGGACATTTTTTTTGCTTGATGAACTTTTTAATGAAATAAAATGGGAGTTAAAATTAGAAATCGAAAAAGATGCTAATAAAAATATTTCACTAAGAGATAAAAAAATGAAATTGATGATGGAAATTTATAAATCAAACTCGTTAAAATATAACTCTTGTCTATAATTCAATCTTTTTACATACCTAGGTTATAATCCTTAAATGTTATGTATTATATTACAATGTTTTACATATTTTAAAAGGCTTTTTACTTAAAAATTTAACCTTTCTGTAGCTTGATGTCGTCTGTTATCGATAAGATGACTATATCTCATTGTCGTTTCTATCTTCTTATGACCTAATTGCTCTTTAATATGCAAAATATCAACCCCACTTTGAGCCAACCATGAAGCATGAGTATGTCTTAGACTATGTGTAGTAAGTCTGTCTTTATTTGCATTGTCATTTCCTGGTATTAACTTATCAACTTCAATTTGCCATTCTTTAGGCATTTTTTCATATTTATTTCCATTTATAGTAGGTATTACAAGATTATTTATTTTATTTTTATAGAGTGTATTAACTACTTCTAAAACTCTATTACTCATTTTGATATATCTTGCATTTCCATCTTTTGATGATGCAAAATAAATCAAATTTGTATTAAAGTTAATATCCGACCATGTAAGTCTAGCAACTTCACTAAATCTAGCACCAGTAAATAATAATAGTGTAGTTAATTCATATAATCTTTGATTTTCTCTTTGTTGTAAAAGTTCAAGTAATTCCTGTGCTTTCTCTTTTGTAAAAAATCCTATTTTCTGATTCTCAACTTTTGGCATTCTTACTCTGCCTGAACCAATTGGATTTGTAAGATTTTTTATTAATTCATTTTTAATAGCATGGTTAAAGATATGCCTTGCAGTTGCTAATATATGTTGTACAGTTTTTGGAGCAAGTACTCTTCGAGTTTTTTTATCAACTTCTGTAAGCTTTCTTTGTTTTAGCTCTTCAAAATCTTTTGGTTTGAGTGTACGAGGATCACTCTTTGCTAAATATGATAAATGTTTATTATAAACTAGTAAATCATTATGCTTCCAAGTTTTTTTATTTGCTTTCGCCCAATTTAGATAATCTTCAAATATATC